>Ga0081606_1000658_pt1 | contig 12931 bp, 6 predicted proteins | sample EareggfetidaYelm_FD_71127 | JGI IMG/M metagenome (GOLD analysis project Ga0081606, IMG submission 71127) | Earthworm egg capsule microbial community from the University of Washington, USA - E. fetida Yelm (SPADES assembly) (version 2) | ecosystem: Host-associated > Annelida > Reproductive system... | reverse complement strand
CATATATTTTTCATGCTCATTTCATTTTTATTTTTACCAACCTGCATTTTGCGTCAACAATGGATTTGCCTGAATTTTGGAATAAGGCACCGGATATAAATAGCGCTTTGGCGTAAATTTCAAATCGATGCCTTTATCCCCTGTTTCAAAGATTTGATAGGTCTTCCCGTCGGCGCTAATGGCCATGTTTCTTATTTTTCCGTTCAGTTCAGGAATTACAAATCCGGAGTTCTCATAGCCTGCCTTTAATCCGCCGGTAATTTGCATCCCCCAACGAAGCAGGGATCTGTATCTGTCGCCGTTCTCAAAAATCATTTCCACATGGCGCTCGCGTTTATAGGCGGTTTTTAAGTTCTCTCCGGAGGCGGTAATGTCATTCAAAAAGCCGCCGTGTTTTCTGTATGTTTTAGAAATATAGAGTCTGGCGGTTTCTTCGTCGCCAAGAAGCATGGCTGCCTCTGCATAATTGAGATAAGCCTCCCCCAAGCGCAATACGCTATAACAGAAATCAACAGGCGTATTAGGATATAGCTTAATCTGTTGATACAGATACTTCGAAAACAGATAGCCGGTTTGTGAGCCGCTTCCCCCGCCGCCCTCAATCACGCCGCCGTTCAAGGGAGAAATGCCGGAAGCACAATTTCCGTTCTCCCGCAAATAAGCCCAATTTGCAAAATACTTGACGCTGTCATAAATAATAGAGGCATAGAATCGTTTATCTCTAAAGCGATACATTTTTTTATACACGCTGTTCCCCTTCGCAAAATAAGAGGTTTGATCCCATTTTTTCTCCTTGTTATCTATGTCTGTTACCAAGTAGTCATCTGCCAAATCCTGCGTAGGAGCATAACTCATCGAACCTTCAATAGTTTCAGCTAAAGGGAACGTTTCCATTGAAATATTGGTCACTTTTTCATTATTATCTGAGTTGCAAACAATAGATTGCATGGGCGTGCTATTAAAGACCATATCGATGCTCTTACATTCATAAATCAAAATATTTTCCGGCGAGGCGATGGCTGAAGCGTAGGCATTAAACATATTAGAGTAGTCGTCCAAACTATAGCCTCCAATGGCAAATAAAGCCTCCCCCGCGCTTTTCACTTTGGCATAATAAGCGTTGTCATTTATATAGGCTCCGGCCTGCAATCCCACCCGCATTTGTAAGGCGTAGGCGGCGCTTTTGGTTGCTCTTCCGCGGTCGGCCGTCGTTTTCAACAGGGCTGCGGCGGTGTCCAAATCCGCCAACACAAAATCGTATGTATCCTTTATAGAGGAGCGCGGAATTTTGAAATCACTGTCGGGATTGAGCACATTTTTTACAATCTGTACGCCGCCAAAATTGAAGGCCAACCACGAGTAAATGCAAGCTCTCAAAAAATGCGCTTCGCCAAGCAACGTATTCTTTTGCATCTGCGAAAAGGGGGATTTTTTTACATTGGCCAATACCTGATTGACCGCTCTGATGTTTGCAAATTGGTCCCACCCCTCGTCGGTCTCGCGAGAAATTCCTTCCGTTTTTTCAGGCCCATAAGCTCCGCCCCAAGGGTGGATCTTAATGCTTTTGGTAATGGCGTCGCCGTGATGACCAAAGATATAGGGCATGCAATTAGAATAGCAGGTGAAAACAAAGCCTTCTGCCAAACTATAGGCGCCCCAAATATCATCGGCCGTATAGACGTCTAGCGGCCGGGTATCTACCACCTCTTTGCATGATTGACCGGTCGCGCAAAGAATACTTATTAAAAAAATGAATCGTTTCATGCCTCCCTATTTTATAGTCTAAAATTAAAATCCTGCCCGTAAACCGATAGCATACGTCTTATTCTCGGGATACAAGGAATTATTGACATCAGCCAATTCCGGATCACAATACTTAGTTATCGGGGACCATGTCAGTAAATTGATTCCGCTAAAGTGCACGGAGAGGCTCTTAATGAATTTAGCGCTTTTGAGATAGGGCGAAAAGTCGCAGGAGATGCTCAAGCTTTTAAGGCGAAAATATTGCGCATTCTTTAACCAAAAAGAGCTTTCGGCATAATTATTATTGTTGGCCAAAGCGGCGGCTCCCAGGCGAGGAAAGGATGAGTTCGCATTAGAGGCCGTCCAATAATCTTTTTGGAAATCAAAGTTTACGCGGGACAGCCCCTCTGAGGCCTGTGTGTTTCCGCCTAAATACACATCCCTTCTGCCGGTTCCTTGCAGCAAAGCGTCCACCGTAATATTCTTATAGGCAAGACCAAAAGGAATGCCATAAACAAATTGAGGCGACCTAGCTTTGCCTTGTCTTCTAAAATCATCTCCGGTAATTTGCCCGTCGCCGTTGGCGTCTTGGTACCAAACATCGCCGGGCGCTAACCCGCCTCCCCCGTTCAAAGTATTCTGGTGCCATGGACTATTCAATATTTGCTCATAGTTTTGGTACAATCCATTGGAGTAGTAGTAAGCGTCGTTGTAGTTTTGATTAATTCCTTGCGCCCGGGTATAAGGATTAGCCAAAGTAACGCTGTCTTCATTTGATTTTTTCCACAAATAGTTGAAGAAGGTCATGTTGAAACCCGCATATAGTTTCCAGTTCTTATTGATAGTATAATCATACTGCCACGTGGCGTCAAACCCCCTCTTATGAGTAGCGGCGTCAGTCAATACCTGGGGCAACGCTTTCCCCAACGGTTCCGTATAGCGGTAAGACGGACTCCCCAAAATATTCTTGGACTGCGTATCGTAAAAATCAAACGTTCCGCTCAGATGCCCGTGGAGCGTAACAAAATCTACGGCCAAGTCATAAGACGTAGTGGCATACCAAGTTACATTTTGATTGGCCACTGTTAAGGCCCCTTCAGAGAATCCGTTGTTGATGTTTCCGCCTGTCACATATCTAGCCACAAAGAAATTGTCAGCATTATTATAGGTAGGCAGGTAAGCATATTTAGTTCCTGTCGATCCGGTTTTTCCGTAAGAAGCTCTGAATTTCAATTCAGAAAAGACTTTATTCAAGCCCGCCTTCGCATAAAAATTTTCAGAGGAAGCGGCCCAAGCGGCGCTGACCGAAGGAAAAAGTCCGAAGCGCTTAGTGGGCGGAAAGTAGTCGCTTCCGTCATATCGGCCGGTGAATTCTATTATATACTTCAGCGCATAATCATACTTTAATCTTCCCACCAAACCTAGATTTCCCCAATCGGAGGCTGAACCGCCGTTGGTTTGCGTGGAGGCGTCCCCGGCAGACATTTGATCTACCGCCGCCGAGGGAAAATTCTTCCGAGAGGCCGAATTCCGGCTAAGTTTGCCGGCTCTTGCAATAGATACAAAAGAGGCCTCAAGTCCATGCTGCCCAAAAGTGCTGCTATAGTCCGCTTGAAACTCATTATTATAGGCGCTCCCAAAACTACTCCTCTCAGACAAGGAAGGCTTGGTCACAGGAAACAGAGATCCGTCGGCGTTATACTGCGGCGCTCTCGCGTCAAAAATTTTGTTGTTTGAAATGTCTGCCGAACAGTCCAGGAGCAGCCTTGCCGACAAGCCTTTCACCCAAGGCACTTCCCATTTCAAGGTAATATTTCCATCGACAAAATAGGATTTGGCTCGGTCATAGCCCGGCGAGCAGATTTCAGCTAACGGATGATTGCTCAAGCCGGCCAAGGTGCCATCGGGATTGTACGGGCTTACTAAAGGACTTGCTACGGCTATGTGGCTAAGTATGTCCATTGTGTAGGCCGGAAGAGCTGTGCTATTAACTATGTATCCATTTAATCCGGTCGCCCACGTAAGTCCGGTTCCTTCCAAGGTATTGTCAATGCGCACATCGTAGGAATATCTTTTATAGACGATTGCATTATTGATATAATTGCTTCCTTGATTCAACATGCCAAGCCCGATATAATATTTAGTCTGCTTATTTCCTCCGCTCAATGACAAGCTATGCTGCTGTTGAGGGGCGACTGCTTTAAAGCACTCCTTATACCAGTCCGTATTGGGAAATTTAGCGGGGTTGCTGCCGGTTCTTATGGCCTCTAAATCCTCCGGAGTGTATGCCGAGTTTCTGCCGTTTCCCAACTGCTCGCCAATGGCATTGGCAACTATGGCCTTGTCATAGGAGTTGATTAATTTAGGAAAGTAACTCGGGGTGTTGTAGGAGAAATTATTGGAATATTCCAGTTGAGGTTTCCCCTCCGCCCCTGATTTGGTGGTCACTAACACTATCCCGCCGGAGGCTTTAGCGCCATATACGGCGGCAGCGGCGGCGTCTTTTAAGAAGCTGATGCCGGCAATGTCGTTTATATTAAGGGCGGCAAAAGTCGTTTGGTCACGAATGATTCCATCTATGACATAGAGCGGGACTGTGCGGCTAATGAGAGGCTCGCCTCCGCGAATAGTGATGTCCGGAACGATGCCTGGTTCTCCGCCCCATGAACTGACAACAACCCCGGCCGCACGTCCTGATAAAGCAGCCATAATATTGGCGTAGGGGACATCTTTAAACTCGTCCGTTTTCACGGAAGAAACCGCACTCGTTAAACTTGCCTTTTTCTGCATCCCATACCCCACCACCACTACTTCGTCCAGTTGCTTCGAAGCAATCGCCATTTGAATATCAATCACGCTTCGACTGCCAATCGGCGCTTCCTGAGAAGCATAGCCAATAGAGGCAAAGACCAGCGCCGCGTTCTGTTCCTCTACCGTCAAGGCATATTTTCCGTCGCTGTCGGAAATAGTTCCGTTCGCCGTTCCTTTCACCGTCACATGCGCGCCGGGCAACGGTTCGCCTGTTTTGGCGTCCGTTATTCTTCCGCTGACTGTCGTGGAATCCTTGCTCACGGGTTTTATCATCGCCCAATCCCTCGCTTCCTCGATTTTCCTCCGCACATTCCTTGCCTTCTCGTTCGCCGCGTTCAACGCGATCTTTCTTTGCGGCGCCCCTCGTCCCGAAGCGGGAAAAATGCCGCCAAAGGAAACCGCAGAAAGCATTAAGAAAAACGGAAAGATCGAACCCTTCGCAAGTCCGCCGAACACTCTTTGTCTGTTATTATTTCTCTTCATAGTCCTAAAAATTTTTATAACTAACAGCCGTACAGACGCCACATTCCGCATACGCCCCGGGCTGCGGAGCGCATAATAATCAGCTATGCCTGCGCATGGCCAAATTGCTTTTTGGGGACGCAAAATATTTCTAATTCTGCTCCGTCAATGTGTGTATTTTTTTGTGGGTTTGGTTTTAACAAGAACGGGAATGTTCTTTCGTGCTAATAACTGCAATAGCTTCCTCTTATTGCATGGACAAACAATTATATTTTATATGGCATGAGGAGGGGTTAAAAGAAAAAACCGTCAGGGAAAACAGGAGCGCCTCATTGCCCCTCCTAAAAGCTGCATTTGGCGCTTGGCTGAGAATCCTAAAATTCTAATCCATTTTATCGGCGTCCGCCAAAATTTGGTCTCGAATCTGCATAATAGCATTGCTGAATGCTCTATTGGTCATGGCTACGACTTGCGATGCTTTATTTTTATACATAGAGGCAGAAATAAAATCAATTGACTTTCCCGTATAGGTATTTATTAAGTTATCCTTATTATCATAAAGCCTCATCTCGATCACCACTTCCGACGTGTTGGTTGACATCGGTATTCCAAAGTACGGAACCAACACAGGCAGGCAGGCAAAAGAAGCCCACGGGGTAATGAGCGATCCTATTGCGCCGCCTATTGCCAGCATGGGCGAAACCCTGGCAAAAGCGTTTAACTGATGCTTGCCGTAAAATTTTTTAATCTCTCCTTTAATTATAAAATCGGGATTTTCAACCTTCCGGCCTGCCTCCTTAAATAAGCGGTTGGCCGAAAAATCAGAAACCACGGCATGTGTAACTTCCATATTCAGTTCGCTGCCCAACGATTCATAATCGGTAACAGACAACCCCATGGGAGGAGTTCTCTTATCCTCTTCGGGGGAAGAGTCTTCAAATAGAGCAATTTGCGCCGATTTGTTGATTGTGCGAGGGCTAATGTCCAAACTTATTTGGGGAGTGTATTTTTGGATCTGCGGGACATACGACATGGGGGCGCAAGACGAAATGGCGAGCGATGAAAAAATTAAAAATTTAGTTGCGGCTTTCCTCATAGCTTTAGTTTTTTGTGAATGGCAACGGGGTTCGGTTCGTCTTTTGAAAATTTATTGCGCGGGCTTCGGCAAATTTAACCAGGATTTGGGCGGCTTTCAAATCTTTCTAATTCGGAGTTAATGAATCCGCCGCGGGAAAAGACAATCAGCCTGACTAAAGCAGAGTTCCTTCAGACTGCTTTTAGCCAAGAATCCCAGAATCTTAAAATCCTAATCTAGCCGCGTCCGCCAAAATTTGGTCTCGAATCTGCATAATAGCTTTGCTGAATGCTCTATTGGTCATGGCTACGACTTGCGATGCTTTATTTTTATACACGGAGGCAGAAATAAAATCAATTGACTTTCCCGTATAGGTATTTATTAAGTTGTTCTTATTATCATAAAGCCTCATCTCGATCACCGCTTCCGCCGCGTTGGTTGATATAGGTATTCCAGAGTACCAAGCCAACGCAGGCAGGAAAGTCACGCTAACCATCGGATCGCGTGTAGCGGCCAAGACTATTGCGCCCGCCAGCAACATCATGGATGACGCCTTGGCAAAAGTATTTAACTGATATTTGCCGCAAAATTTTTTAATCTCTCCTTTAATTATAAAATCGGGATTTTCAACCTTCCGGCCTGCCTCCTTAAATAAACGATTGGCTGAAAAGTCGGCAATTACGGCATTCGTAACTTCCAAATCCAGTTCACAGCCCCACAATTCATAGTCCGTAACAGACAACCCCATGAAGGGAGTTTTTTTATCCTCTTCGGGAGAAACGTCTTCAAACAGAGCAATTTGCGCCGATTTATTAATTGTGCGAGGACTAATATCCAAACTTATTCGGGGAGTATATTTTGGGATATGCGGAATATACGACATGGTGATGCAAGATGAAATTGCAAGCGACGGAAAAATTAAAAGTGCAGTTGCGGCTTTCCTCATGGCTTTAGTTTTTTGTGAGTGATTGCGGAGTTCGGTTTGCCTTTTGAAAATTTATTGCGCAGTCTTTGGCAAATTTAATCAGGATTTGGCGGCTTTCAAATCTTTCTAATTCGGGTTAATGAATCCGCCGCGGGAAAAGACAATCAGCCCGACTAAAACAAAGTTCCTTCAGACTGCTTTTAACCAAGAATCCCGAAATCTTAAAATCCTAATCTAGCCGCATCCGCCAAAATTTGGTCTCGAATCTGCATAATAGCTTTGCTGAATGTTCTATTGGTCATATTTGAGACGGCTAATGTTTGGTCGCGATATACTAAGGCCGGGTTTGAATTAATTGACTTCCCCGTATATGTGTTTATCAAGTTATCCTCATTGTCATAAAGCCTCATCTCAATCGCCATTTCCGACCTGTTGGTTGATGCGGGTATTCCGCCAAGGAATAAAACGAAGTCAGGCAGGAAGGCCAACAAAGCCCACGGGGTAATAAAAATCCCTATTATGCCGGCTACTCCGACAGTGGATGAGACCTTGGCAAAAGTACTTAATTGAGATTTGCCGTAAAATTTTTTAATCTCTCCTCTAATTATAAAATCCGGGTTTTCAACCTTCCGGCCGACTTGATTAAATAAGCGGCTGTCTGAAAAGTCGGCAATTACGGCATTCGTAACCCCCGAATCCAGTTCACAGCCCCACAATTCATAGTCCGTAACAGACAACCCCATGAAGGGAGTTTTTTTATCCTCTTTGGGAGAAGCGTCTTTAAACGGGTCAATTTGTACCGATTTATTAATTGTTTGAGGGCTGACGTCTAAATTTACTTTGGGGGTATATGTCGGAATCTGCGGGACATATGACACGGCGGTGCAAGACGAAATTGCGAGCGACGAAAAAATTAAAAATTTAGCGGCGACTTTCCTCATAGCTTTAGTTTTTTGCGAATGATTGCGGGGTTCGGTTTATCTTTTGAAAATTTATTGCGCGGTCTTCGGCAAATTTAATTAGGATTTGCGCGTCTTTCAAATTTTTCTAACTCGGGGTTGCCGAATAGCCGGCGCCGCATTTCCATCCTCAAAAATCACGAAGGGGTTTGACGCTTAAAATCCCCCCTATTCCGCTCCGACATTGACTTCCTCGGCTAACGTTAATCACTAACGGATTCGATGCCTATAGAAAAACAGAGCGCCGCATTATTAGCCGCATTATTAGAAGCGCGACCCCAAAGGGCTTATGCCCCCCTGCTCGGAATTTTTGAGGAAAGCCAAGATAATTGACTTCAAAATAATAACAGCCCTACTCATTAACTCTTACATGAGTAAACTTTGTCGGCAACCAGACTTGCATTTCGTTTGCGCCTCTGTTATTCCAATTAAAAAAAGGAATTGCCGTAATTTTTTTTTCTCTGACGTTTACTGTTTTTCCGTCCGCGCTGACCTCTATTGCTTGACCGTTGAATGTAATGGAATTAATTCCGCCCAGCCGTTCAGGCTGATAGGATACTGAAAAATGAGCGGCTTCGGGAAGTATAAAATTCCAAGCCGCTCCGTCATTATCCGCGCCCTCCACACAATAGACCAAAGGCCCATATTGCAACGCTTCTCTGCCCGCATTTTGCGTTAATTCTTTTCTGCTTCCCACTCGTTGCACGGTCATGGGCGCAGATACGTCGAGGCGGTCGCCTTTTTTCCAGTTTCTCGTAATCACGGCATAACCGCCTTCTTCTTTATAGTCTGTCGGCTTGCCATTGACGGTCACCGTCATTTTTTTGGCTTCGGCGTCCGCCGAGTAGAAGTATAGCCCTCCGGGCGCGGGTTCTTTCAACCACCCCGGGATTCTCAATTTGAGCGCGTACTTAACGCTCGGAGCCGCGACCACGTCCACGGTAGTTTTTCCGCCCCACGGCATTTCTGTTTTCATTTCAATGCTCAACTGCTTTTTGCCGACAGGTATTGACACATTGCTCCCAATAAAAAGATTAATCCATAAACTATTATCCGAAACGGCATAAATATAATCGCCTACCGATGTAACTAACCGCGCAATGTTGGACGGACAACACGCCGTGCCAAACCATTCTTTGCGATTATGCGTGCCGTAAGAAGCCAACGGATTGCCGTAAAAGAACCGATCCCCTGCAAGCGATAAACCATCCAATGCTCCGTTATATAAGCTCTTCTCCAGCACGTCAATAAATTCGGCTTTGCCGGAGAGGCTGTTCATTCGCTGATTCCAAAAAACCATTCCCACCGAGGCGCAAGTTTCGCAATAAGCCGTTTCATTCGGCAGGTCATAATCCTTGCCAAAGCCTTCATTTTTTTCCAGCGCCCCGATGCCTCCCGTCAGGTACATATTGCGCCCGACCACATCCTGCCAAATGACATTCATGGCGCGAATATAGGCTTCCTCATTTACGGCTGCCGCCACATCGGCCGCTCCCGCGTACATATACATAGCCCTCACGGCATGCCCTGTGATTTCTGTTTGGTCTTTTATCGGCAAGGCATCCTGAACATATCCGGGGTCTTTCCATACATCCCAATAAAGCCCTTTGCCGTAACCATGTCCGCGCTGTTCCAGCAGCCACTGCGCAAGCTGTAAATAGCGCTTATTGCGGGTGTGGCGATACAACTTCATCAAGGCCAATTCTATTTCCTGATGCCCGGCAATCCAGTGTCTGTTTTGCATGCGAAAAACCGAATCTATATGATTGGCAAACTTGACGCCCGCCTCCAACAAAAGTTTTTTGCCCGTGGCATTATAATACGCTATCCCCGCTTCTATCAGATGCCCTGCGCAATAATCCTCATGCTTTTCCATCTCTGTCCAACGCTTGTTTATATCGGTCAAGATAAAGTAAGTATTCAAATATCCGTCCGACCGTTGAGCGGCGACAATTTTGGCAATCCATTCGTCCGCCTTTTGTTCTATCGCTTGGTCGGGATTGGTTTTCAGGGAGTAAGCCATTGCCTCAATGGCCTTATAGACGTCGGAGTCATCATAATAAATGCCTTCATGCTTGCCGTGGCGTACAGCCGCCTTTTCAAAATTTCTTATTCTCCCCGTTTTGGTTTCGGTATAAAGTATGCATGCCTGCAACGTCTTATCCGCCACGGCCTGCATCCGCCCTTTCCAGAAAGCGTCCGTAATTTCCACTTGAGAAAAATTGACGGGATAGAGTTTCTGAAAGGATTGTTGCGCCCAAGCCATTAACGGCGTCAAAACAGCGGCGAGCGCGAAGATTCTTATTTTCATACTTTAGTTATTTATTTTAAATTCAACATATATTTCTGTCAGCCCGCGGGATTACGCAATAACTGCCCATTGCCGACATTGGCGGGCAGTCCTTGTGAATCGGGCGGGGCAAAAGCCCGTCCGCGGGAGAAAATCACGGCAAGAAAATATAGCCTCACAAATCCTTGACGCATCGAAAACCCACCGTGGCATTTCTCTCAAAACCTTGACTCACGCGAAGCAAATACTGCCTGAAATGCAGTTCCCTCGGCCCGCCCTGCACATACCACCAACTGCCCGATGGTTTAAAATACGAACCTCCTTTCAGCATAATGTAACGATGACTGCTTTGCATATACTCGTCATTTGTCAACTGCCACACGCAACCCGTCAAGTCTTGGATGCCGTAAGGATTGCTGCCTTTGGGGTGTTTTCCGACGGGAAATAATTTTCCGTTGCCTAAATTGCACAAGGTCGAGTCAATGCCATCCAAGTGAACTACGGTTAATGTATTGGTCACATATTCATTTCTTCGCTTCACAGGCATTTCTTGATTCCATGGCCATTCGCGAGCCGAGTCGCCGGCCTGGGCGGCATACTGCCATTCGGCTTCCGTAGGCAATCGCTTCCCTGCCCATGCGGCGTATGCTTTTGCGTCTTCATAGCTCACATATACCGCCGGGAAATTCTCTTGCCCCGCGGGTATTTTTCCTCCCTTCCAATGTTTTAGAAAATTTGCTTTATCCGTCGGTTTATAGCCGGCGCTTTTTATAAATTCGCGGAACTGCGCATTGGTTACCGGACTTACATCCATCCAAAACGAAGACATGGCAAACGTTTTGCCTTCGTCTTGCTTTGGATATTTAATAAACTCATCGCCGAAAGTGGTCTTGAACTTATAGTTGCCTGCCGGGATTTTCGCCATTCCTTTAGGCGTCGCGGTTGCGGGTTTTGTTTTATGAACCGATGAAATCCGACGCGGGACGCCCGTTTCAAGTCTTACAATGGTTTCATCCCGCAGTATGCCGTCTTCCATATACTGTATTATAAAATCGCCTTCAAACCTTCCAAAATATTTTTGCAGGGATAAGGTTTGATTTTGCGCTTTCAATTTCAGCGGTTCTTTGGCATAATCGGGAACGCCTTGCCAAACTCTTATCTCGCCTTTGCTTTTTGCGGTGGAAATGGTTAAGGCGTCTCCGTCGATTGACGCCGCGAGTATCAGGGGAAGCCGCGCTATGCAATCTGCGTTTCCTTCGTTGTTGGTTCCCAAATCGGACGCATTAAACGCATCCGTTTCTGCTTCTGCAAACCATTTGCCGTTTTGGTTAATCGGTTGCCGCAACCGATGATGCCATAAATCGACAAAATGTTTTCCTTCGTCAATTTCCACTTCAAACAATTGACCTTTATATCCTTGCGGAATGACGCTGTAAACCGTGTAAATAATTTTGTCTTGATATTCCCATTTATTTACCCAAATGCTGTCGGCCGTGGTCGGTATCAACGGAGTATATCCGTGGTTCGCAAAGTTGTGCGTATTCTCTCTCAATATGCGGGTTGTCCGTCCCAAATACTTATACTGTTCATCTGTCCAGTCCGGTTTTCCTGCTCCCATAATATTCACCTCGGTGCCGTGTCCGTTAAAAAATGCGACGGCATATTCACGTTGAATTTTGCCGAATTTAATTTCCGCCACCCGATAAATTGCAAACTCGGGTTTTATCAGTTTATTCAAATTCAACATCGGCGGATACTCCAACGCATTGTGCACCCTGCCCGACACAATACCGGTCATATTCTTTGGCACCGACATTCCTTCGCTGTACATTATCACGCCTTTGCGCACCCGGTCGGCGGCGTTTTGCAATTCTTTTCCCGCTTCCGCCTTTGTATCCAGCACTACGCCGTCGGCTGTGGTTTCCTTTATTAAATAGGACAATCCTTCAAAATGATTTTCCGCATGAGTGCTTTCATCCCAAGGATTGTAGCAGATAAAAAACTTAGCGCCCAACGAGCGGCTAATTTCAGCCTGTTGCTTCATGGCGGCAAGCCCGCCCGGCAAGTCCTCAAATAAATCGAACTGATTGCGCGGGTCAAGCCCCAATGTGGGCCAAGTAGGCCAAACGCTTACCACGTCGTCGCCGCCGAATAATTTCTTGCCGCTTTCCAAAAATTCTTTCAAATGGTACTTGCCGTCGGCTATGTCATAATAATTTTTATCCCAAGCATCCATCAAGTGAAGCACATAGGAATGACGTATCCATTTTAAATCTTCGCGCTCAAAAAGCGTATTGTCGAAGCGGGCGGTATCGTACAGCATTTTCTCTTGAAAAATCCTTGTCAATCCCGCTTGCCATTCGCCTTTATAAGGCACAATAAAAAAATGGTAGTCCGCCGTTCCGTTTGGAAACAGAATGGTTTCAAAACGGGTTCTTACCCCGCCTTTAATCCCGCTTCTTCTGCGCCGCGTTAAAGCGGCAACCGATATTTCCTTATCCAGCTTTACAGAGGCATAACCCAACTCCCAAGCATTGTCCGGCACTATTACATTAACCGGCATTTTGCCCGGCAGAAACAAATGCGTACGCGATAAGCCATGACTGCCCTTGCCTGTAATAAAAGCCGTTGCGCTTGCTCGCGAAAACGGAAGCACATTATGCAAT
>Ga0081606_1000657_pt1 | contig 12964 bp, 16 predicted proteins | sample EareggfetidaYelm_FD_71127 | JGI IMG/M metagenome (GOLD analysis project Ga0081606, IMG submission 71127) | Earthworm egg capsule microbial community from the University of Washington, USA - E. fetida Yelm (SPADES assembly) (version 2) | ecosystem: Host-associated > Annelida > Reproductive system... | reverse complement strand
GCATCGAGCACCCGGATGTAAACGTCTACAGAATCTTTACCGGCTGTTGGCGTGGTCGTAATCGCAACACTTCGCACATAACGCTGTGAACGGATTAAACGCTCCGATTCTTTTACCAACAGCGAATCCAGCGGCCTGTTCTTTTTGAGCAGCAGTAAATTTTTAATCGCAAGATTGCTGGTTTTGTTGTGCAATGCGTTTCCGGTGCGGTAACTCCAGCGTGTTGGCTTTTTGGTAGAATCAATTTCAGAATAGCCAAAAGGATCTAAAGTCGTAATCAGGATTTTCCTTACGATCTTCCCTTCTACTTCGACATATCCTTTTTTCTTAATTTTTTGGAAGGAATTTTTTTTGATTTTTTGCTTGGCAGTCACCGGTTCAAAAATCAATTTGTGCAGAAAACGTGTAAATCCTCTTTTGCGGGAATAGTTTTCTATGTTGCGATACATTTTAAGGGTATCTTTTTTTAACGGTTCCGATTCATGTTTAGGTTTAGTTTCCTGCGCAAAAGAAAGTTGATAACAAGACATTATCAATAGGCAGAAAATAAATTTAAACTTGGGGATCATTTACAGTATCTGTTTTTGAATCTTTGAGTATTGTTCAAAAATAGGTTTAATATACTGAAGATTGTTGTCTGGCGTACAAGTTTCTCATTAAAACGAATATTTCAAAGTCTTACTTAATTTTTAATTTGCCCAGACCTTTTTGAAGCATCGAAATCCCATCGTCTTTAATATTGCCGATGTTGATGTTTCCAATGTTCATTTCGTCGATAGTATCAGGTGCTTTCATCAGCAAACTTGAGACACCAGTTTGCAAGGCGGTTCCGGCAATTTTTGAAACAATTCCGCCTCCGGATCCTAATAAAAACCTTTTGGCTAAAAACCCCGAAGCCAGTCCGACCGCACCTTTCAGCAATTTGCCTTTAAGGCTTGGAGAAGCAATCGCATCGTGGAATTTATCTTTCACATCCTGGATTTTATCTTTTACGATATTGACCGGATTGAGTTCTTGTTTGGTAAACTCAAAATGTTCTTTGAGCAAATAAGCCTCAGATTTTTGCTGGTTTTCAAGAAACGCTATGGCTTCGTTGAGTGATTTGTTATCGCGTACTGTAATGCTCATCTTTTCTTTTCTTTAAAAATTTGGCGTACCATATAATCGTTTAGTGTATCATCAAGCCATCTTTTTCTAAAAATAAGCAAAATGACAGCAACCAATGCATACATTCCTGCCACGGCAAAAAAGCCGTAATACGTTTTACCCAGGATTTCTCCCATGTACAAACACAGTCCAATGGTAATCAATAAGAAAAATAAAGCAATAATAGTAATAATTACCACTCTCGAAATGAACGAAGAAAATACATCGGTTCCCTTGTCAATCGCTTTAAGTTTATAAAGTTCAAAACTGGTTTTCGCGTATTGCTCCATCTTTTCGACGAGCATTTCTACTATTATTACTTTATCTTTCATATGATTGAATGTTAGGTATTATTATTTAATCCCTTTTCCGGCGTTGTTCACTGCATCTTCTGCATATTCGTATGCATCTTCAACATGTGCCTGGCCGTTTCTTTTGACTTGCTCTAATTTTGATGTAAGATTGTCAATTACACCATTGTATTTGCTTTTCAGATCATCGATAGATCCTTTGCTTTTGTCTTTGATTTTTTTACGGGTTTCTGAACCTTTGTCCGGTGCAAATAAAATTCCTAATATTGCTCCTGTTGCTAACCCTGCTAATGCGCCTAACGCTACTTTACCTGTGCTCATGATTTTAATTTTTAAGATTATTAATTGATCTCTTTTTAAGTTTTTGCAGATAAGAGTTCTTACCTGAAAACTACCTTACAAAGGTGCATTTACAAACGTAAAAATGCCTTACAGAACTTACCCATAAAATTATATTATTTACATATAACCGCGAATTTAAAGGTCTTGGAACATGCAATAAATTAAAAAAGCGTTCTCAAAAAAAGAACGCTTTAAAATTTATTAATAATTTTAAGTCAAATTAAAGATGATGGTTTTTATTCACCCTGTTGGCATTTTGCAACTGATGTTCAGCAACATAGTTTCTAAACAATGTCAGTAAAGTATCATAATATTTGGTCAAGGCTTTTGCGTTGACTTCAGGATTATTTTCTACCGGAATGGTAACCGGCATTTCATTCAGGTACTTTGACAATTCGGGATAATTTTCCTGAATAACCATAGTAATCTTCATTATTTTTTCGTTGATCTCTTTTTCCGTATCCATGGTATTTTTTATTTGCTAATACGACATAAAGGTAACGTAAATCTGACAAACTTATTTTTTATTCTGCTCCTTTTCTTTTGTTTCTTTGGCTTTTTCTGCCGCTTCCTGTTTGGCTTCAGCTGCTTCTTCTTTCTTTTTTTCTGCTTCTTTCTTAGCTTTCTCTTCCGCTTTCTGTTTTTTCTTGAAATAACCCCTTAATAAGAAGTTATCTTTTGCGGCTTCCATATTTTCGTCAAGGCCTTTGGTACTTTTTCTAAGGTTCAAAATAGTTTTGTCTATATTGTTTGCCATCGTAGGATCCTGGATCAGTTTACCTAAAGTTCCCTGCCCACTGTTTACTTTTTGCAAGATTTCGGTAATTTCCCCTGTTGCTAACGCGGCATTATCGGCAGTAACTTGCAAACTTGCCATAATGGCATCGGTTTCTACAGGTTCGGATGACGGAATGCTTTGCCCGTCTTTAACGATTTTCGCGGTCGGGCTTCCTTGTGAAAGCACCAGGATTTTATCGCCAATCAAACCCTCAGAACCAATTCCGGCCTGAGAATCAGCACGAAGGAAACGCTGTACGTCTTTTTTAATAACCATATCGACTTTTACCGTAGAATCATTTACAATCCGGATATTGTCAACCGTTCCGATATTGATTCCGGAAAAACGTACCGTACTTCCAACCTGCAATCCGCCAACATTTTGAAAACGAGTCGTTAACTTAAATACCGGATCGAACATGTTTTTTTGTTTTCCGATAATGAAAATGGCCAAAACAAACAGCACGAGACCAACTGCGATGAATATACCCAAGCGAACTTTAAAATTTTGTGACTTTGCTTCCATTTTTATTGTTTTTGATTTTTTAGACTTTGACTTTTGAAAAACGAACTGATATAAGGATCGGAATCGCTTTCAAATTCCTGTAATGTTCCTACCTTATATACTTCGCCTTCTTTTAACATGATAATCCGGTCGGCAACAGTACGCACACATTCGATGTCATGCGTAATGATGATCGACGAGGTTTTATACTTTTCCTGAATGTCATTGATCAGCATGCTGATCTCATTTGACGTTACCGGATCTAAACCCGTCGTTGGTTCGTCATACAACATGATCGCAGGATCAACAATAATTGTTCGCGCCAGGCTAATCCTTTTTCGCATACCGCCTGAAAGTTCGGATGGCATTTTGTTGATTGAATCGGGCAAACCGACATTTTCAAGTGCTTCCTGGACTTTCTGCGAAATTTCTTCTTCCGATAACTCTTTTTTAATCCGTCGCAACGGAAATTCGAGGTTTTCTTTTACGGTCATCGAATCATACAACGCGCCGCTTTGAAATAGGAACCCTATTTTTTTACGGATTTCTTCAAGGTCTTCGCGTTTGGCTCCGTTGACTTCTTCATCAAATACTTTGATCGAACCCGAATCTGCTTTCAACAGTCGGACGATGCATTTGATCAATACGGATTTTCCGGTTCCGGACTTTCCTAAAACCACGAGGTTCTCTTCTTTTTTAAGGTCCAATGAAACGCCTTTGAGCACTTCATTTCCGCTAAAGCTGATTCTCAAATCTTCGATAGCAATCACTGATTCGGTATTTTTAGTCATCGCACTCATAATAGTAAATCTGTTATTTGAACGGCAATTAAATCTACCAATATGACCAATAGCGAAGCCATCACAACGGCTGAATTTGCAGCGATTCCAACGCTTTCCGTTCCGCGACCGGCATTAAAACCTTTATAACAACCCACCATGCTGATCACTAATCCGAAGAAGAATGTTTTGATGAAAGCCGGTATGAAATCCATAAAAACCACTTTACCAAAAGCCTGTTGTACAAATAGTGTAAAGTTCACATCGCCTTTAATATTGGCTCCGGCCCAGCTTCCCAAAATCCCTAAAGCATCGGCATATAAAACAAGTAGCGGAATCATTAAAGTAGCCGCGACAACTCTTGGGACAATCAGGAATTTTATCGGGTTTGTAGAGGAAACTTCCATAGCTTCAATTTGTTCGGTAACGCGCATCGAACCCAATTCGGCACCCATACTCGATCCTATTTTTCCGGCACAAATCAACGCAGTAATTACCGGTCCCATTTCACGGATCAACGAAATGGCAACCATGCTCGGCAACATGTTTACAGCACCAAAATTGACTAAAACCGGCCTGGATTGAATGGTTAAAACCAATCCGATAATCACTCCCGTAATCGAAATCAGCCCGAGCGATTTGTTCCCGATCTGGAAACATTGTTTTAAAAATTCCCGGAATTCAAATCCGCGCGCAAAAGTATTCCTGAAAACACGCCCGATAAATAAAAAAACATCGGCGAGATTGATCAGGAATTTATTTAATGAAGCCGAACTTTCCAGGGAAGTATCGGTAATTGCTATCGATTTATTCCTGGCATAGTTCTTCATTCTCTTAATCGGAATCGGCTGTTTCATAGTGTTTTGTACATTTAATCCAGATTAATATTAAGTCGTTTTGTCTTCATTTTTTGTAGTGGTTTCCGTAAAGATTTTCACTTCAACATTCGGATTGACATTGATCGTATCGGTTGCGTTGTCATGAAATTGCGGCAATCTGATCCTGCGCCATTCATATGTTTTGGGCAAATCGTCGCCCATCAGATAACCCCAGGGCTCGAGTGATTCGATTTTATCAAAAATAACTTTCAAAATTGCAATCAGCGGAATCGCCAAAAACATTCCCGAAAATCCGCCAAGCGCACCTCCGATAATAATCCCGACGATTGATACCAAAGCATTGATTTGTACTTTTGAACTTACAATCATTGGCACCAGCAAGTTATTATCGATCAATTGCACGACGATATTAACGACTAAAATCCCGACAACAATTGATAAATCGGCGGTTCCGGTGAGTGACGCAATTACGCTGAGCACGCCCGCAATTAAAATCCCGATATACGGAATCAGGTTTAAAATCCCCGTCAGGACGCCTAGCAATATGGCATATTTCAATCCGATGATCATAAATCCGATCGTCGTTAATACAGAAACCACAACCATTTCGATCATCAGCCCGACGATATAACTTTGTACCGATGTTTTAATCTGGGCTAAAATATCGCGCAATTTCTGATGGTGTTCGGGTTTGAATAATTTACACAGGAATTTGATAAAATGTGTTCTGTATAACAGAATTAAAAACGTGTAAATCGGAATCAGCATCAGGTTAACCAAAACATCTGAAAATGACAATAATGTGGTGCTCACGATTTGTTTACCGGTTTCCATCGAACCTTTTGTAGCATCGTTGAGCATTTTTTGCTGTTCCCTTTTACTCAGATTGAATTTTTCGCGAACGAAATCCTGCAGGCTATTTGCGTGAATGGCCAGGTTGTCTTTGATTTTTGTCCAATCATTAGTCATATCGCTGACCTGGAGGGAAATGAAATACATAATCCCGACGAAAAACAATACAAATAAAATGACACTTAAGATTACGGCAATGACATGTGGCATTTTCAGTCTGGCATTAAAAATAATCACCAGCGGCCGAAGCAAAATCGCAAAAAGCAACGATAACAATAACGGAATAAGAATGCTTTGCGCATAATAAAATATGACGACTATCAGCACAAGACTAAGTAGCGTAAATGCCATTTTAGCGTAAAACGGAAATTTAAAAGTAGTTGTATCCATACAGCATCAAAGGTGTCAATTAATAGCCTTTGTGCGTTTACAGAACAATTTTAATTTGTTATAAAATTCCCACAGAAATCAGGCATAATTTATGCGAAAATGCTGATTCTTAAAGGGAAATCTATTTATTACTGGAATGCTTAAACAGAGTCAAACCGTGAAATTTGTCGAGAATTGGTTGCCTTGATTTCTGAAAATTTCTTTTCATTCATAAGGAATTTCCTGAATGGGTGATATTTTTGTGGCATTATAGTTGGTTATCTCATGACATAAGGTAATAAATTTGCCGCAAAACACAAGCGGTTTCATTTTAAAACTGTACCTTTAAACAGCAATCCCACATTATAAATGTTTGTATTATGAAAAAATCAATTTTGACAATTTTTGTTCTATTAGCAACAATGGCTGCGGTCGCACAATCAGATAACAAAACGCAACAGGAAACGCCAGCAAAGAAAGAAACTGCAACTGCTGACAAAGAATTCCAGAATAAGAAAGCCGAAGAAGCCAAGCAAAAGCAGGAAGCCAAACGCAAAGCCATGAAAGAGAAAGCAAAGCAAAAAGAACAAGAAGCAAAAAGCAATTAATTTATCGGAATATCATCTCAAAGCTGTATGAAAATGCAGCTTTTTTTATTTTTATAAGGTCAGTCGCTTTTTTTTGGGTAATTTTAGGCTTCAAAAAAACAACATGAAAAAATACTTTATCGTCGCCATTTTATTTACGATTTTTCAAACCCAGGCGCAACTCAGTCCGGTCACATACAAAGACGGTGCTCAAAAATTAAACGGCTTTGCCGCAATTCCTCAAAAAAATACGCAAGGCGGTGCCGGAATTCTCATTTTGCCTGCATGGAAAGGCATCGACAAGCATTCAAAAGATACTGCCGAAAAATTATCAGCACTGGGTTATAACGCCTTTATTGCCGATATTTACGGAGAAGGAAATTACCCCAAAGACGCCAATGAAGCCGGTAAACAATCGGGATTTTACAAAAAAGATTTTTCTTCCTATCAAAAAAGGATCACACTGGCCTTGCAGCAATTGATTCTTTCGGGTGCCAATAAAGATAAAATAGTCGTGATCGGTTACTGTTTTGGCGGAACCGGCGCATTGGAAGCCGCCAGGGCCGGAATGAACGTTAAAGGTGTCGTCTCCTTTCATGGCGGTTTGGGAAAAGACGCGGCGCGAAGCAGCAAAGCCATTACCACTAAAATATTGGTCTGCCACGGTGCCGATGATAGTTTTGTTCCGCCTGCAGAAGTGGCCAATTTTCAGGAAGAAATGCGCACTTCAAACGCCGATTGGCAAATGATTTATTATGCAGATGCCGTTCATGCTTTTACAGAACAAGAAGCCGGAAATGACAAATCGAAAGGCACTGCTTATAATGAAAAAGCTGCAAAACGTTCCTGGGAACATTTTATGCTCTTTCTAAAAGAAGTTTTAGAACAATAATATAACCATCCGACTTTATTTATGGCGCACGATGACCTTCGAAAAGACAAGACCTGCCTGAATTGTTTTCATGTAGTGGAAAACAGGTTCTGTCCAAATTGCGGACAGAAAAACACGGAAACCCGGCAATCTTTCGCCCACCTTTTCACCCATTTTATTGAAGATTTTACGCATTACGACAATGCGTTTTGGACCACCATCAAAAACCTGCTTTTTAAACCGGCATTGCTGACTAAAGAATATTTGTCGGGGAAAAGGCAACGGTTTGTACCGCCGGTGAAGTTGTATATCTTCATCAGTTTTGTTGCATTTTTCCTGCTGAGTGTCATTCCTGCAGCAGATGAAAATGAAAATAAGGAGCCAAAAGAAACCGAGTTGAAAGAAAATGGTGTGACTCTTGGCTTGCCAAAAAAAAATAAGGATATCATTACTTATCACGAACCGCAAACTGCTGCCGATTCGATTGCATTGGATTCTGTGATCAATAAAAACGCCAATTGGAAGAAAAATGATTTTGGCGTTTACAAAACCATCAAATCATACGATTCTGCGCAACAATTGAAACCCGTTGCTATAAGAGACGGGCGCATCCTGAGATGGATGAACCACAAAGCGATCGAAATCAAGCAAAAAGCTACAAAAGAAGAAAACTACAAGGAAAAATTCAAGGAAACCTTGTTCCACAACATTCCGAAAGCCTTGTTTTTATACATGCCGTTTTTTGCATTTGGATTGTGGCTTTTTCACAGTAAAAAATGGTATTATTTTGACCACGGGATTTTTACGCTGCACTATTTTTCATTCCTGTTGTTTACGTTCTCGATCAATCTTTTGATCAATGGCGTTACTGATCATTTTGATAATATCGTTGTAAATACTTTTGACGGTTTAAAAACCATACTTTTATTTGGCTGGTGGTTTTTCTATTTCTTCCGTTCGCACCGCAGGTTTTATGGAGAAACGCGTTGGGTATCCAGATCCAAAAGTTTTGCGTTGTTTGTTATCAATATGTTTTTTATTTCTATTTTCCTGTTGGTGCTCGCGATGATTTCAGCATTAACTGTCCACTAATATTTATTGTATGAAAAAATATTTTATCCTCACTTCCATTGCTTTTTTCATTTCATGTTCCGGCACGAAAAAAGTGTCAGACAATTCCAATCCTGAAAAATATTTAGCCGCCATTTCAGAAAGTGACCTAAAAACCAATTTGTATGTCATCGCCTCCGATGAAATGGAAGGACGTGAAACCGGTTCCGAAGGCCAGAAAAAAGCCGGGCGTTACCTTATCGAACAATACAAAAAATACGGTATTCCGTTTCCAAAAGGCGCCAATAGTTATTACCAGCATGTGCCGGCAGAATTCATGAATAAAAAATATGGTGAAAAACTAGGTGATTCAGAAAACATCTGGGCGTTCATCGAAGGTTCGGAAAAGCCGGAGGAAATTGTAGTCGTTTCAGCACATTACGACCATGTTGGGATAAAAAACGGTGAAATTTACAATGGTGCCGATGATGATGGTTCAGGTACTGTTGCGATTTTAGAAATTGCAAAGGCTTTCGCCAAAGCTAAAAAGGAAGGCCACGGCCCGAAACGTTCGGTATTAATATTGCACGTCACCGGGGAGGAACACGGTTTGCACGGTTCGCGTTACTATTCAGAAAATCCGTTATTTCCTTTAGCAAATACTGTTGCTGATGTCAATATTGATATGATTGGCCGCAGGGATGACAAACATAAAGACACAAACGACTATATTTATGTGATTGGGTCGGATTATTTGTCTTCAGATTTGCACAACATCTGTGAATCGGTAAATGCCAGATACCTCAATATGGCATTTGATTATACCTTTAACGACCGCAACGACCCGAACCGATTTTACTACCGTTCCGATCATTATAATTTTGCGAAAAATGGCATTCCGTCTGTGTTTTTCTTTAGTGGCATCCATGCCGATTACCACAAACCCGGAGATGAAGTTGAAAAAATTGAATTTGATGCTTTAACCAAGCGCACCAAACTCTCTTTTGCCGTAGCCTGGGAAATTGCAAACAGACCCAACAGGCTCGTTGTTGACAAGGACGGAAAATAAATCTGAAACTTATCGATTACTTAACAATTAGCTGATCTTTACGCTTGGATGTTTGCCTACATTTGAAACTTCAAGAGTGTTTTTATATTTAGAATTAAGTTAGAGAAAAGGATTTGTTTCATCGCAAATCCTTTTCGCTTATAATTACAAATAAGGCTTTTCATTTTTCACGATTTGTATTTTTCCAATGGGAACCGCATCAGTCGGATCTTGTGTGATGATGACACCAAGCATTGTTAACGGAAAATCCGGTAAGGTTTCTTCAGTGGTGGAAATTTTAATTTCGTGAACCAATTCTTTATAATCGGTTGCATGCAATACAAGAGAATCGCCCTGATCGATTTTGTGCGTAATGATGTAATCCCTGAGTAATGGCAAGGTGATTTTTTTGCCGATGGTGATGTATCCTGACATAGCTTTGATTTTTTATCTAAAGTAAAGCTTTAAAACCCCAGTAAGTTTCATTTTAAGTTTTAATTGTTACAAAATCAAAACTTGGATTCATACAATTTTAACAGGGAATCAGAATAAAATAAAGAATTGAAAGAGTCAATCATTTCTGGATTTTTGGTTTCCATTTCGGTTACTTTATTGGTGTAAAGTGCCAGTTGCTGTGCAGTCAGTTGTTTCCTGTATTCTTTTTCGTGCCTAATGAGCATTTTTACAAACAAAGTGGAACTGTTTTCATTTTGGTTCTTGACCATATCTGTCAATACCGGTAAAATTTCTTGATACTGTTTGATGAATAAATCCCTGAAAACAGGATTCTGGGCATCGGTATAATTAACGATAGCATAGGTGATCTTGCCTTTTGTCTGCCAGAAAACCTCTTCGCCTTTCGCTCCTTTTTCAGAACAGCTTTTTAGGATTGCTATTTTCTTTTGCAACGTATGCTCGATTTGCAAATCAGGATCAACCTGGGCAATGGTCCATATGGGAAAAAGAAAAAAGAAAAAGAATATTTTTTTGATCATTTTATAAAGATTAAAATAAAGCTGTGAAATTTGACTGGAGCTGGTCAAAAATAAGAAAAAATACACAGATGTAAATGCCAGATAAAAAAACTGTTGGGAATTTTTCATTTTTGAAAAAAACCAACAGATTCTGTTGTAAAAAATTCTTTTTTAAAAAAACCCAACAGATTTTGTTGTAAAAAAATTCTTTTTGAAAAAACCCAACAGATTTTGTTGTAAAAATTTAATTTTGAAAAATAACCAACACAACTTCCGCAATTATTTTATTTAAGAATCACTTTTAATGATTCTACAAAGCGTATATGATAGTTGGAAACAACGCCTGGCACCGGAGTAACTTAATATTTTTTATGCTGCAAATCTGAAGCAGAAAGTACTAAATGAAAGCAGTCGATCGGATTAACAAAAAAATCGCAAAGATTTTTTTAAGGGATATAGCATTTCGAAACTACAAAAGTGGAAAATGCGATGGGAATAGCACCGTATTATACTATGCAACGCAATAGTTTACTAAAATTAATCTGCAAATAAAATGTCTATTTCTTGTATTCAGGATTAACATACAAAAATCATCTACCAAATGCACAAAAAAAACACTTTAAACGAGTATTTAGGTTTTTCATGGACTAGATTAGTGATTTGAAATTTAACATTATAACTTCGTTCAAGAATTAATTCGAACAGTATAATTGTCAAATTCAAACACTTACATTTAAGATGGGAACAGCGAAATCGGGCCCTAAGAAGGATTTTCCTTGGGTTCAGGTATTAAAAATTGTTACAGGTTTTATCCTAGCAATGACCGCATTATTAGTAAAAAATTAAATCACTAACATATAACAAAAAAAGCCGCAAATTGCGGCTTTTTAATTTTAAGTATGAATTATTATATTTTCGAAATTAAGGACATTTTTAGAACAATGTATGCTTTGCATTTACGTGTGACTACGAAAGGCCATCGTAACAAAAAGTGTTGTTTTTTAGGGGTTTAGTATCAAATTTCTGATCGGCACTAATTGTAAGAGCGTTGACTAATTTATCATGCAATTTTTTAGTTGTACCAAAAACCCAAGAGAACATTATTATTATAAAAATCAGTGGCGATAGGTACAACAACAACATGAATGAATTTGCCACGAAGCCAAAAAACATATATTTCATACACTTCTCCTCATATTCTTTACCTTGGAAGAAACTAATGTTGTCAGTATTCACTATGACGGTATCTTCAGGAATTTCATAACTGTGACGATCTTCGAAATATGATCCAATTAGTAATGAAAATGTAATTTTATCAATGTGTTGATATGATATAGAAATATGATGCATTAAAAAATTAAAATCACTGGGCGATATTTGCTTTTTATCATTAACGACAATATTAATTAGCTTGTTACGAATGGCATAAACCTTAAATCTAAGTACGTTTTGTATAGATGGTAATATTGTAGTTTCATAAATAAAATGAAATAATAATAAAACTGAAGCAATTATTATAAATGTTTCCATATGATTAATTTTTTTTATTTATAATATCCAAAAATTTTGACTGCAATTCTTCTTTTTCGTGTAGCGCTCTGTTGAGTTCCCTAGCATATCCCCTCGATACTAGTTTGTAGTGAATAAACCAACCAATCATTGCTAAAACAAATAAGCACCAACCCCAAATATTATTAACTTCTAATCTATCAAGTAGACTATTAAAAAAACTTGAAAGTTCATTTGCAGGTAATCGGTAAAAAAAAAGTCCTATAAAAAATATTATACCTGCTGCTATAAATTGTCCTTTACCAAGCGATTCAATAAAAACATCTCTAATAGGATATGTCAAATCTCCAACCCAAGAATTGCCCTGTTTAAAATTGGGTGACTTTTGAACTCTTTTGTTTTGACTTTGCTGAGCTGGCACATTTGCCGAGCCTCTTCCTTTCGGTGCGCTCATTAATTAACGTAAAATGTTTATATTTATTGCTTAAAATCAAATAACGTATTATGCTATAAGTTGCAGCTAATTTATAAATATTATCTAAAGTTAATGAACTTTTTATATATTATCGATAAAAGTAATTAAAAACCCGTTAAACGTACTAAACGTAATTTAGGCAGATAAAATAAAGATATAAACCTTTTTATACATTGCTTTTATGGTATAACACTAACAAGTTACATAATTTGTTTACCTGTTAAAAGATATTTTTTCTTTAGCTAATAGTTTCGCTAACATCTGATAATTTTTTTCGCATGATTCTATCTTTATTATGACAGAGTACTAATAATCGGGCAGGAAGCTTGCATTAATGTCCCGAATATTTACTTAAAGCTCCTTTGCCACTTTTTTCACAACAGCTTTAGGATTGCTATTTTCTTTTTCAACGTATGCTCGATTTGCAAATCAGGATCAACCTGGGCAATGGTCCATATGGGAAAAAGTAAAAAGAAAAAGAATATTTTTTTGATCATTTTATACAGATTAAAATAAAGCTGTGAAATTTG
>Ga0081606_1000656_pt1 | contig 12968 bp, 7 predicted proteins | sample EareggfetidaYelm_FD_71127 | JGI IMG/M metagenome (GOLD analysis project Ga0081606, IMG submission 71127) | Earthworm egg capsule microbial community from the University of Washington, USA - E. fetida Yelm (SPADES assembly) (version 2) | ecosystem: Host-associated > Annelida > Reproductive system... | reverse complement strand
TCGCTTAACTCTAAGGGCAGGCAGGCAATGCAAACGTATCATTCGTTTTATGCAACCACGCTTTTAAAGGAGGCAATAGCTTTTTAACAATAGTATCGCTGCATGAGTAAACATTATGTAACTCGAAAGGGTCATTTTGCAAATCGAATAAATAAGGTTCTGTCGCATTTTTCTTTTTCACATAAGCAAGTTTATACTTAGCCGACCGCACTCCTCTGAACCCTGAATTGGCATTGGGCGGATTAATCGCGCCAAGAATAAATTGTTCGTCGTATCCTTTTCCTTCCCCCGCCATGATATACGGTGCCAGACTTTTGCCGTCAATATCTGCGGTAATTTTTGCCTTTAAGCCAAGCATATCCAACAAGGTGGGATAAATGTCCGGGATATTCATCAGCAACACGGTATCTGTTTTGGGTTTAATATGCCCTTTCCAATTAATGATAAAGGGGATGCGCAATGATTCCTCATAGATGTTATTCTTGCTAACCTCGCCATGCTTGCCCAGGCAATTGCCGTGATCGGCCATAAACACTACAATAGTATTTTCATCAAGCCCGCTTTGTTTCAGATAATTCAAAATTCGCCCTGCCTGCGCATCGACGCCTGCAATACAAGCGTAGTAGTATTTGATATTGCGGCGGTATTCATCGCCCATTGGCGTTCCTGCGGGCGGGATGTTCGGGTCTTTAAGAAGCGACTCCGACGGAACGTCCTTGTACAGGTCAACATATTGCCGAGGCACATTTTTATAGTCGGAATGAGGCGGATTCATGGACACAACCAAAGCAAAGGGTTTAGTTTTATCGCGATACACATTCCCCGCATTAGCCAAATAATCGATGGCTTTGTCGGCCTCGTGTTGCGGTCCCCACTCGTTTACATAATGAAAATTGTTGCGAGCCGCTTTGGTATCCCAATACATGGGCTGCAGGTGCTGATCATAGGTGCCATATGCATACCAATAATCAAAACCGTGCCTTCTGTCCGGCGGCGTCCATTCGTTCCAAGCCACGGCGCCTGCATTGTTATCAGTAGGCACATACGGTTTATGGGGGGAATCCAAGTGCCATTTGCCAATATAACCGTTGCTATAACCATTCGCTTTTAAAACGTCTGACCAACACACTATATCCTTAGGCAGTTCTACGCCGTAAGGTTCCGTGTTTGAGTTGGCGTTGGCATACACACGGTTTTTTAAAGGGTATTTTCCAGACATCAACATAGCTCTCGACGGAGAACAAACAGGATAGTTGGCCACCATTTGCGAGACTACAAAGCCGCTGCGGCCAAGCGCATCCAAGTTCGGCGTTGCGACATTCTCTTTCCCTTGCAAACCAAGCGCTTGCCCGCGGTATTGATCAGCAATAATGAGAAGCAAATTCGGGGCTTTCTCTGCAGAGATTATTGCATTTTTCTTGTCAAGATAAGCAAAGGCCGCCGTTAAGGATATAATAACCCCGGCAAAAAAAGCCAAAAGAATAATTTTGAATTTCATTGTCATTAGTAATTGTCCGAGTTGGCAATGCCGCTCCTTAGCAACAGGTACCCCGTTGCCGTGTCATTATTGTAAACTCCGCCGCCGGCCGCATTAAAATTGGCAGGCGCAATGTTTGTGCTTAAAGCGTAAATTGTGCCGTTAGGCAAACGGTTGCCTGTGATGTTGATGGAGTATTCCGAATCGGTTGTGTTATTGCGATAGTAACCTATGCCGTGATACATATCGTTTGCCGGGCTGCTTATGTGAATGGCGTTATTAGATACCATCACATGTTTTAGATAAGGAAAAGCAGGCGTATTTGAATATTCGTAAAGCAGTATGCCGGAGTCGTTGAGCGTGTTGTTTGATATAGTGAGATGTTGCCCGTTACGCGCTTTGATGTTGCCGCCGCTCGCATTGGTCGGCCAGCCGGAAGCGAAGGTATTGCCCGATATGGTCAACCCATTAAAACTATGCGCATACATGCCATGATCGGTTAATGAGTCGATGGTATTTAATGCAGAGTTGCGGGCAATAGTGTTGTCCTCGATCACGGAGTTCCTTAGACTGTTATCGTTAATGGCGCAAACAAAGTAGCCCGTGGAGCCCCCGTTGCCGAATGTATTTTTCTGTATCCTTGCATTGGTGGTATTTTTTGTCCAAACACCGCGGCCCGGGTCGGTTGAACGGCAGGAAAACACGCAATTAAAAACGAGGGAGCTATCCGTATTAACCAGTTCCAGGTAATCGTCTTTTAAGTTGTTGGTTTTGTTGGTATTTGGAGTACGTTTGCCATAATCAAAAATGCAATGCTTGAAAGCGGCTTTAGAGGCGTTAGTTACCACCACGCGTATATTCCAAAAAGTCAAGCCCGAAAACAGACAATTATTCAGCTCGGACGAATAATTGAGCGTTAATTTTGATTTTAAGTCGGAGGCGTCAAATACAGGATTGACGGAAGTTTGCTTGACCAGCGAAACGCCTGCTTTCATTGCTATTTTCCCGGTTATGGCATAGGTGCCCGGCTGTACCAAAACAGTTTGCCCGGCGCTTGCCCCCGCAATAACCGCATTTATCCGGGCTAAAGTCATCCCGGTTTCAATAACAGGATTAGCCGCATTTCTTTCGGAAGCCGACGGCACAATCGGCTCGTCGGCGGACGGTTGTTCTTTGCGGCAAGAGGCCGCTAAAAAAGACGAACCCATCATTAAAAGCGCCCAGACGTTGATTATTTGCCTTGTTTTCATAATGATTAGCTAAAAAATAAATTTTCATTGTTTAATAGGTCTGAAAGTAACCGTTACCGTCCCCGCTTCTGAAGCAGGGAACACCAGTCCGATGCGGGTAAATGCCGGCGCATTTTCTTCGATGATTTCTGATTTTACGGTGAAGCCGCTTGTAGCTTTGATGGTCGCTGTCATTTTTTCCTTCTGCCCCTCGAACTCGATTTTGTCCGGGGCAATTTGTTTCCAGCGCACACGGGTTATTAGCGCAAGTTCAAAGCTGCGGCTTGTTTTGAATTTGAAGTCATCTCTCACGGTGAGAGCGCCTAAGCCATCCCTGTTGTAAGTAAACGTGCGGATGAGTTTATTTAATTCAGGCGTCGGATAGGCTGATGAAATATCCATTGCGAATTGGTCTTCCCTGTCGGTAAAAGAAGCGGTATTTAATATTTTAGCTTCGGCCTTGGCGCCGACTTGTTGCTCTTGCCCCGCGACAAGGGGCACGGGATGCCCGTAAGAGGCAAGCAGTTTATAAGCGTAGCGCTCGGAGCCAAAAGATTTAGCGGTATAAAAAGACGGTCCGCCGGGGTCTCCCATTAACATTTCGCCGCCCACCGCGACGCTAAAAGAACCGACGTCGTTATGATTATGAATTTCGTTATTGTGGCCCCCCTTTAATGCGGCGCCGATTATGGCTTGTGAACCGGGAATAGGCCGCTCTATCAATACCCCGGCTTCTTTAAAGTAAGAACGCATGCCGGGCGCCAACCCGGAAGCGTTTGAACTCGCCTTGCTCTCTGACGCGGAATTGGGAAAAGCGTACATCACGTCGCTAGTCAAGTTGCCCGTCCCCCCGGTTAAAATGAGAGAGTCATATTTTTTCAGCCCCAGACCTAAAGTACGGCTGCAATACCATAGTATATTAGCGGGGGCTTTTACGCCTAAACGGCAATCGGAGATGGCGGGATAGACGTCATTCATAATTTCCAGATTAGGCGGATAGACCGCAATTCGTTTTATTTTCGGGTCGGCAAACAAATCAATGGAATTGTTTGTCGCCTGCAATACATTTTCGCGCAACAAAACATAATGACCGAAACCGTAAGCATAGTAGCCTAAGCCTTCGGTACAATAACCATCTTCGGCAAAACCCGCTATGCTGTTCTTGGAATACCTTTCGGCAATGGTTACAAATTTAGCCCGTTGCTGTTTATCCGAAATGACGGCTAAAGCCGCCCCCGTAACCCCCGATAAACAAACGGAGTTCCAATTGCTGATTCCCGTTAGCCAATAACTGTCGTTATTTCCTGTTTCTATTGATCTCAAGACCGGGGCAAACACATGTTTATCCATCTGGCTTAAAACCTCTGCACGCAATTCCGATTTTATCTTATCGTCCAACAAATAGACGGCTTGCGCAATGCTTTGAGCCATGCCCGCCGCATTCAGATCCACGGTATAGCTATGTGCCTCGATGTTTCGTTTGTTCTTATCATGAGCCGGCAGCGTCCACGACTTTTGGCGGATCAATTCGCTTAAAACCATGTGGACGGCAGGCACAAAACGTCCCTTGTTTTCTAAGCATTCAGCCCAAACCAAAGGCGCCAGCCAACTAAGCCTGTCGCCCATCATCTTCTCGCCTTCGGGTCTTGTTCCTTTGGTAAAGTATAGCAAGTACTGCTCATCGTTCCAAGCCGGGAAGGGTTTATTTAAGAGTCCCTCCGCTATTTTAATTGCTTTTAAATATTTAGGGTTGCTCCGCAATTTATCCCATGCCAAACGCTTATGGTAAGTATCCCCAAAACCTTGCGGCTTTTGCGGCAACAATGCAGCCACTTCCGTTGCCCTGTTCATATCCAATGGCACAAGCTCGGCCGCCGGTCCGGTTACGCCTATGCTATCCGATCTCTTGGCTTGCGCGGTTCCATTTTTTACTGCCTGCGATTGGCCTGCCGTCGGCAATAAGAGTACGGTCATCCAAAAAACATAAGGGGTCAAGCGCATTTTTAGGCTATGATTTGTTTTGATATTTTTATCAGGCAGTCGGCAATAAAATTCCGTAAAGCCTTGCCCCGGCTCATTAATTTTTTTCATGGGTTAATAGTCAGGGTTATCTTCTTTACGGTGGTGCTTGTTCCGCCGGCGGTATGGTTTGAGGCCACAAATACAGCCGTATAAACGCCGGCGGCCGTGTAATTGTATGAATAAGATGGCAACGTGGCCGAGATTTCTTTGATTGCAATCCCCTTATCTGGCATCACGCGCGTCAGGTCAATGGGGCCCGTAATAGCCCAGGCTTCTGCAGACACGGCAGCCAATGCGGCCGTAGCGGCCCCGGTTATCACAAGCGATGTTCTATCGGTATAAATCCAGTCATATTTTATCGCGCTTCTGGACGGATCGACAGGGACGGAAGAGACTGACCAACCGGGGCCATAATTGACATTGCCATAATTGGCAAAGGAGGTTGTATGCGCATTCAAATTAGCAATGGTATAAACGGCGCCATCAGGCAACACATTGTTCAAAGACAAGGCGCTGATAGTCCATTTGCTTTGGATGCTTCCCGCGGCGGCGCTGTATTTGAACGCAATATAAACCGGTTTGCCTTGCGTTAAAAAATCAGACAGGTCAATGATGCCCGAAGGCATAGCGGCGGTTGCGCCCGTAGAGAGCGCGGCGCGGGCGGTAATATCTGTCCATTGGGCGGCGGCTATATTGGCATTGGTAGCCGCGGTATCGCGAACCATGACGCCGTAAGTTTGCTTGGTCGCTACGCCTTTGAAATCGGACGAAACGAGCAAAGACAAAGAATTGGGCTGCGCTCCGTTTGCGCGAACAGTTTTGAACTGTAATTGGGGCTTGCCTGCCGCGCTGACGCGATTTATAAAATCATAATTTTTACCTGCCTCTCCCGAGAAATAAGTGATCATATCAGGGTTGCCGACAAAGTTAAACCGAGCCGTGTCATTGGCCGAAAAAACCGTAGTTTTCGTGCCGTTATTTTTGGCGACGGCAACGTCAAAAGTTACAGGCATTACGGCAATGTCTTTATTACAGGCGGCGCAAGCCCATAAAAATGCGGTTATAATAAAATATCTGATTTTCATAGTATTTTAATTAGGTTATCTTATTTATTTAATGTGTAATTAATTACCAGCCCGGATTTTGCACAGCCAACTTATTAACCGATATTTCCGAAGCGGGTATAGGGAACAATAAGTTTCGGGGAGAGATATTGGATCCGGCCAGCGCTCCGTATGAAAAAGTTCCGGCATTGGCTTTCATATCTGCCGCCAAATTGTTCATGGTGCGAACCCAAATCCCCCAGCGAATTAAGTCGGGTTTTCTTAGCGCTTCATAGCATAGTTCTCGGGCTCTTTCGTCTTGTATGGTCTGTTGAAATTCGGCGGTGCTTAAGCCTGTTAAATCCACGATGGCGGTTGCAATGGTCGCCGTGGCCGTGGCTCTTAAACCCGCGTATGTAAATACGGCGCCGGTGATTGCCGCCGCCGAGGCGCCTGATTTTTGAGTAGGGCCTGTAGTCTTTGAGGTGCCTGCCGTGGTAACGGTGTATAAATTTCCGCCGTGGTAAACCTGCTGATTAACGGTATAGGCAGTTCCGGCTGACCAGGCCGTGCCAATGCTTACCGCGGGCGCGCTTGTATAACCCCTGCCCGGATTAAGAACGGCGACCGAAATTATTTTACCGGTTGCGCCTACCGTAGCCACGCCGGTGGCGCCGGTGCCTCCGCCGCCCGTAAAAGTTATCGGAACATTAGGAACTGTACGGATATAGCCGCTATTGCCCGTGGCGGACAAGGTCAGCCCGCTCACCGCCGAAATTGAAGCCGTCGGGGTGTTCGGACTCAGTCCAAAGCCGCGTCTTCTTACTTGGTTAATCGCGTTATAAGCGACTTCCGTAGTCCCGTTCACCTTGTTCTCTGCCTCCGCCAGCATCAGCAACACATCGGCGTAACGCAAGATCGGGAAATTAATCGGCGTGATATTTTTATTCAGAACGGACGAGCGCTCATACTCCCTGCGGAACTTTCCGGCGTTGCGATTGTATAGCTGGACAGGAGTGAAGTAACTGTAAGAAACCGGGCTTGTGGAAGGATTGTAACTGAAAGGCGCAATAGCCCAATCTCTGCGGGTATCGCCGGCAGAATACAGGTTAAATAATTTAGCGGTCGCGTTGACGAAACCATAACTGTAGCCCGGAAGGTTATTATCTTTTGAGTAAGCAATTCCGTTGGTGTTCCCCAGCCTGTTAGCATTTCCAAACCCGTCGGCGCCGTTTCCTTTATGTTCCACTTCCCAGATACTTTCATTAATACTATAGATGTCTTGGGCAAGGTTGATGAAAATTCTCGCATAGTTCGGATTGAGACTGTGAAGACCTGAGTTCTGCACTTTTTTTGCCCACGTCAAAGCCTCGGCATATTTTGATTCGTCGTTAACCGGGGAGCCGGCCATGGTCAAACAAACCCTGGCCAGTATCCCTTGCACGGCGGTGGTCGAAACTCGTCCTCCAAAGCCCAAACTCGTGATAGAACTTACTTTTTCTTCGGCGGCAGTCATATCCGCGAGTATCTGCGCATATACTTGTTTAGCGGGCGTGCGGACAATATTGGCATTAGTGACCGAAGGCGTCGGGATGGTTTTCAACGGCACGTCCCCAAAGTTGCTCACTAATAAAAAGTGATAATATCCTCTCAAAAACAAAGCCTCGCCTAACATGGCCTTCCTTTGGGTTTCGTCCATGTCGGCGATGTTGATATTCTGGATCAGAATATTAGCCCTTTCAATGCCTATATATAGTTGCGACCAAAAATTATTTATGGCGCCGTCGCCGTAGCTAAAGTTATATACCGCTGTCCCCGTGGTTTGACCCGACCTTGCATAAAATCCCTCGTCTGTGGCGGCGCCAAGCGAGTTGAACATATTATCGCCGTATATTCCGGGGTTCGCCAACGGTTGGTAGACGCCCGCTAAAGCATCCATAAGTTTTGTCGGCGTATCATAGTAACCGGATTGCTCCAGGAAATCTTCAGGAGCCGTATTTAAAAACTTTGTGCAGGAAACCACGCTGAAGCATAGTATAGCAATAGTTATGTATAATGCCCTTTTCATATGGATCTTTTTATTAGGTTAGAAAGTAAGGTTAATGCCAAATGCGATGGTCCGGGCTCTCGGATAAGCGCTGTAATCAAAGCCGCCCGTTAATACCGAACCATAAGTGCTCACTTCGGGGTCGAGGCCTGAATATTTTGTCCAAGTCCATAAATTCTGGCCGGAAGCGTATATCTTGAGCGAGGTTATTTTGGCTCGTTTCAGCAAGTTTTCCGGGATGTTATAGCCGATGGAAGCCGTTTTTAAGCGGAGGTAAGTGCCGTCCTCCACGGTTTTGGATGAGTATCCGCCGCCAAAATATCCTCCTGCGCGGTGATTAGAAGAGCCTTGATTTTCGGGCGACCATCTGTCCGCATAACTTGCATATTGCTCAAGGTTGGCTCTGAACTGCGCGTTGCCGTTAAATATCATTTGGTTGACATTCTGGATATTATTGCCGTATGACCATTGAAAGAAAATACTCAGCTCCATGTTTTTATAGGTAAAATTATTATTGAATCCGCCGAAATGGACAGGCAGAGAACGACCTATCACGGTGTAATCATACGCATTCACAACGCCGTCGCCGTTCAAGTCCTTGTATTTAATATCGCCGGGCTGTATAGCGCTACGGACATTGCCGTTGGTGTGCACATTATCTTTTAAAACATGGGTGCCCGCAGAGGTTTTGTTAAAATCATGGTATTGATACACGCCATCCGACAAGTAGCCATACATTAAGCCTAACGGTTGCCCTATTTTAGCAATATATGCCGGTATCGACGACCAACTGCCGTCCCATGAAACCGGGGAGGTTAACGATTCCTGATTGTTTGCCAGCGCCAATACTTTGTTTTGGTTAAACGAAATATTAAAGCTGCTTGTCCACTTAAATTGATTGGCATTCATGTTAACCGTGTTTAAAGTGAGTTCAAGCCCCTGGTTCTGTACGCTGCCTATATTATCATATGCCGAACGATAACCTGTTGAAGTCGGCAAGGTGGCATTCAGCAGCAAATCTTTGGTTATTTTCCGATAGACGTCGGCTATCAGGTTGAGGCGGTTGTTGAAAAAGGATATATCCAAGCCTCCGTCAAACTGATCCGTAGTTTCCCATTTCAAATCCGGGTTTGCCACGGTTAGCGGAATGATGCTGGGAACGTAGGCGTTGTTAAATGCGTAACTGGATCTGGGCAATATGGCCGAACTTGACAAGTAGGGAAAATCGCTCACTCGGTTATTGCCTGTTTTGCCATAACTTACTCTTAATTTGCCGTCGGAAATCCATTTGTTATTTTTTAATGCGCTATTCTCCGTAAACCGCCACGACAAAGCCCCGGAAGGAAAGTAGCTCCAATGGTTTTTCTCGCTGAATTTAGAAGACCCGTCTGCCCGGTAAGAAACAGTTACATAATAGGTTGAATTGTAATTGTAAGCGACCCGGCTTAAAACAGAAGCGCCATTCCATAACGAACTAGTGGCCTTTGTGACCAACGGGTTTAAAGTGCCTTCGTCCAAACCTCGGATGCCCAGCGATTCATTAGGTATAAAATTGGCTCCGAAACCATACGTGCTTGAGGTATTGCCCTGTTCTGTGAAACCGCCCAGTATATTTAAGCTATGCGCCTTATTAAATACGCGGTTATAGGTCAAGGTATTTTCGTTGACCCAGTTATTTACTTTTGGCGTCGATATGGTTCCGTTTACGCCATTGAGTTGCCCGTCGTTGGTTAATGGGCTTCCGTCGCTGGTTTTTGAATTGTTAAAGACTTCAGTATTGATGATGTTGCTGTTTAACACGCCCGTTACCTTCAAAGTAAGACGAGGAGTAATTTTATAGGTTAAATAGGCGTTCACATTCAAATTGTTGGTTTTAACATTTCGTATCCGATTGCTCTGATTTAATACCGGATTAAACTTATAATCGTTTGCCGAAGCGGTGGTGGGATCAAGAGGTTCGGTAAGCGTAAGCAGAGAAAGCGGATTATATCCCCATACGCTGTACAAAATGTTCTTGGTCGCGCTATAATTGGAGCCCGACATGAGGCTGCCCGCTTGGGAAAGATAAGCATAATTTGCGTTTACGCCGGCCTTTACTTTGCTGTTTATGGCTTGATCAAGGGTTATTCTTCCCTGGTATCGGGAATAACCGGTGGCAATAATTGTTCCGGCCAAGTTATCAAAAGAACCCGATAAGGAATAAGCGGTTTGATCAGTGCCGCCCCTTACGGCCAGCGAGTAATTCCCTAAACTGCCGGTTTTAAAAAAGGGCGCTTGCCAATCGGTTGCCCGCACGTTTTTATAATCCTCCAAAGTTTTGTTGGGCAACGTTAAATAGGAATAGGTGGGCGTGGGGTCTGAAGCTGACCCCAACCCGGGCCTCTGTTCTATTTGATATTTTACAAACTCATAAGAGTTCATCAGTTCCATGGTTCTAATATTATGGCTATAACATTGAGAGGCGTCAAAAGAGATCACCGGCTTGCCTGCCTCGCCTCCTTTTGTAGTGATAATAACTACGCCGTTCGCCCCGCGCGCTCCGTAAATAGCAGTTGCCGAAGCGTCTTTCAACACGTCAATAGACTTGATGTCCCGCGGATTAAAAGTATTCAAATTGAAGCCCTCTATCGGAAAACCATCGACCACGTATAAAGGCGAATTGGCCTGCGTAATGGAATTGGCTCCGCGGATTAGAATATCGACAGGCGCCCCCGGTTGCCCATCAGAAGAATTGACCTGTACGCCGGCCACGCGCCCGGCCAGCGCCTGATCCATTGAAATGACAGGCGCCTTGGCCATGTCGGCAATGCTCACCTCGCCGACTGAACCGGTTAAGTCCTTTACCTTTGATGTGCCGTAGCCTATCACCACCACTTCGTCCAAATGCTTTTGGTCGGAAGCTAGTTGTATGTCAATAACGCTTTTTGAGCCAATCCGTACTTCTTGAGAAATATATCCTACAAAACTGAATACCAAAATGGCATTGGCGGCGTCCTCGACAGATATTGCATATTTCCCGTCGACGTCCGTGCTCGTGCCATTCAAAGTTCCCTTCACTACCACATTCACTCCCGGCAACGGTTCGCCGTCCGCATCCCTTACCGTTCCTGTCACATGAGCAGCCCCAGCGTCTGCAATGGCAGACTTAATGATCACTAAATTTCCCCTCGCCTCCAGCGATATTTTATTGTCGAAGAGCATATCGAGTACTTTTTCCAGCGGGGAATCTTCAATTGAAAGGGAGACCTGACGATTGATTTTCAGCGGGTTGTCTAAGTAGGCAAAAAGGACTGAATCGGATTTTTCAATTCTGTTCAAAATATCCTTAACCTTCATATTCTCGACAACAAGCGACACTTTTCGCTGCAGGATACTTTGCCCATTGGACGGAATATTAGCAAATGAAAAGGCTGAGATGAAAAGAAAAAAATATCCCAATAGTCCCTTCATAACCCATAGATAAACTGTTTGACGGTTAGGTTTTTTATACATAACTTTAATCGTTTTTATTGATAACCTCGGTAAAAGCCTCCGTCAAGCCCTTGGCTTGCGGAGTCGAAGGCCGGCATGCGCTAACATGACCGGCCTTTTTTTAAATTTTTGATTTGGGATATAGCTTCATTTTTTGGGTTTAACGCTCTTTATAAAATTCTTTATTTGCATCCGGGACTAATGATTTCTATCTCCGTTCCGACAGTTTGATATTTTCCGCCTATCAAATCGCAGATTGTTTGCAGCCATTCATAGAAGTCATGGCTGTCCATGGCAACCGTAATAATGCAATTTGAAATCATGCTTTGATCATACTTAATTCGGATGCCGTAGGCTTGCTCCAATGCTTTTAAAATTTCCGCCGCGGAAACGCCGTCAAACTTCCTCCTTGTGCTTTGAGAATCCAATTCGACGCGGCCCGCAGGACGTTTCTTTCGTTCCGCCTTAGGGAGCATAGCAGGGCGCTCTACGATTGACTCAACCAACTTATTATGAGCAGAATCAAATCTAATTTGGCAGTTGGCGGGAATGACCGCAAAACGGACGGACTTCCGTTGAATTTCTCTCCCTTGGTTCCGATACACCGCTACTTTTCCCGTTTTCACTTCTACTCTTTCCTCCTTTCCGCTTTCCGCATGGACAGTGAAACTGGTTCCTAAAACTTTAGTCACTAAATTTTTGGTAACCACAAGAAAGGGACGGACGGCGTCGCGGGACACCTTGAAAAAGGCTTTGCCCTCTAAATGAATAATTCTCTCCCCGGCGCTTTTAAAACCCGAATCAATTTCAATTTTCCCTCCTTTATCCAATAGAACGGCGCTGCCGTCGGCTAACCTAATTTCTTTTTTTTCCGATTGTTTATTCTCAATAACCTCCGTCGGTTGTTTAGCCGTAAAAACTTCTGTTGCGCGGGCATTGCGCGACTGAACATTCTCGCGACTAGAGACGACAAAGTAAAGGATGCCGCAGGAAATTAATATCAACGCCGCTGCCCGGTAAAACAGCGTAAATCGTCTGGTTATATTCAGCGCCTTCCCTTTTTCGCTTATTTTTGACTCCGATTGGATAGCGGACTGAATAAATTCCCGTAATTGCGCCTCCTTGCGTTCTAAATCAACCGATAAATTCTCCTCTTGAACGAGAAGGGAATCCAACCATTTATTAATGATTTCATTTTCCTCCGCACTGCACTCCCCCCTAAGATAGCGATCTAATATTTTTTGAATCTCTTCTTTTCTAATTATTGACATAGTTATCTCATTTGCCTATATGACGTTTGCCAAGAGCGGCAATACCGAACTAATTGCAAAAAAATTATCAAGCGGAGAAAAAACCTATTGATTGGGGGGAAGCTCAAAATTCCCGTCGTTGCCCCCCGTTTTTAAATGAGGGGTACATCTCAAAATTCCCGACCCCATTCTCAAGGGATTGCTGACGCGCCCCGCATCCCGCAATGGCATGGGTTGGGGGGCATGGGTCAATAGCCCCCGTTTGAAAATGGGAGTTGCTAATATGCGCCCCTCAATGGGGGGGGGGGGGGGGGGGGGGGAAAAAAATTTGGGGGGGGAAAAAAAGGGTTTTTTTTTTTGAAGAAGAATCTCCCAAAAAAAAAAAAAAAAACACCAATAATGGGGGAAAAAAAAAACAAGAAAAAAAAT
>Ga0081606_1000655_pt1 | contig 13016 bp, 11 predicted proteins | sample EareggfetidaYelm_FD_71127 | JGI IMG/M metagenome (GOLD analysis project Ga0081606, IMG submission 71127) | Earthworm egg capsule microbial community from the University of Washington, USA - E. fetida Yelm (SPADES assembly) (version 2) | ecosystem: Host-associated > Annelida > Reproductive system... | reverse complement strand
TTTGGCGTTGTTGGCTTGATCGAAAAATCGATACGCCCCTTGCGTTTCGCTCCAATCCGGACATGCGCCAGGAATGCTGGCTGTGGGTTTGTCGGCAAATCGCTCCGTGAGTTTGATCAAGCGGTGATTCAAGCGCGCATCTCCCAACTGCGTTCCTGCAAATTCTTCTGCTGCCCATGTCATCGCGGTCTCTCTCGTCTAAAAATGAATCAAGCGGGGAAAAGGTATACCAGACTGAACTTTTCTTCTATTGCTGGCACGGGCATGGGCGATTCGAGGGGAAAAGTTGTGTGTAATGGTATGCCTTAAGGTGCGTCAAAACCGCAAGAGGTGGATTGAGATTCACTGTCACCGTTTCAGCAAACGGAACCAAAGCGGCGTGAACACGCTTGACGCAGCCTTGGCATGTCATGCCGTCAATCTGGTATGTTGATTCTTTTGGTCTTACGGGATTAGTGACTACATTGTTGGTCATGATTGGCCACCTGATTAAAACCACCACGAATATTCGATATATTTTCGTTCAATCGCTTATAAAAATAGTTGCGATATAGCCATCCTTTGATTCCACATAGATTCGTCCCTTGTTTGGCATAAAATTCGTCTGGGGATTTGTACATTCCTAGTTCTCTCGCAATGCCATCACGCTGGATGAATGTATCGCCCCCCGTCCATTCTACCTGTGGTCTTTGTAGATCGGCTGTTGCTACTGCGTAACCAAGAAAAGGATGGACACAGTGAGTAAATCGATGCTGAACAGCTTCCAGGTAGCCACTGTCCAGAATCAATCCCTCCAATACTACCCATTGATTCCCAAGTCTCGCCTCGGCCCAGGTATGAATAATCTCGCGCGGAGCCATGAAGTACACGAAGGGTGTGAGTGCCCCACGTTGTAAGTTCTTGTGTATCGTAAAGGCATGCAATCGGCACGGGATGCCAACTGATCGCAACAAGGCCATCAGTAAGGTAGCTTTCGTGTTACAGTGCCCGACTCCTTCCGCCAGCACGCGCGAAGCTGGCATGTCGTCTGCATCAGAGTTATAACCAAACAAAATTTCTTCTCGGCAAAACTCGTAGACTGCACGCGCAGCATCTTCCTGACGACTTTGCTGCCGCCACCCCCGCTTGTCCACGAGGGCGCGAATATTGCCAGCTTGAAAATCAAGCATTCTGGTCGGTTGTAGGAGTTCCGGTGATTCCGGTGAACTTGGCAAATTTTCGTCCGTCATGGCTTATGCCTCTTCCTTTCGGAGGATAGATTTAAGCTGAGTGGAAGTCGAATCAGTTTGGACCGTCCCCTCTCGATTGGCTTGTCGCACAATGGCAACCCCTGACGAGAGCGCCAGTCCTGCCATAATCACCGCGACGACGAGGTCAGGCCAACCACTACCAGTGCCAAACACTCCGGCGGCAGCCAGTATCACCGCAACATTTCCAATGGCATCGTTGCGACTGCACAGCCAGACAGATCGCATATTGGTGTCACCGTCACGAAAGGCATAAAGCATGAGGGCCACCGCGCCGTTTGCGAGCAACGCCAGCACTGCGACAACACCCATCGTCAGTGGTTCCGGCGGAATGCCGTTGATCGCGGCCCAACCTGTTTTGGCAAGCACGAACAGCCCGAACGCCACCATCGACATGCCTTTTACTATCGCGGCGCGTGATCGCCACGCTAGGCCCATAGATAGCACGGCTAGCGAGATTCCGTAGTTGGTGGCATCACCAGCGAAGTCAACCGCATCGGCGAACAGTGAAACCGAGCCTGACTTTAGCCCGCCAGCAATTTCGACAATGAACATCACGGCATTGATGATCAGCGCAGCCCATAGTACCTTGCGATAGCGCGGGCTAGCGGCAGTTTGTGATGAACAGGTAGAACCACAGCAACTGGCAGACATACATTTCCCTTTTTAGTATCTATGTTAGTATTACACACCCTGTAGCAACTCTAGGGTCAAGCATGAAATAGAGTTGCTTTCGTCAGCCAAGGAGTCCCAATGGGAAACTGCCATGCGCATCGGTGAACTGGGACAAGCCACCAGCGTTGATATCGAAACGATTCGCTACTACGAGAAAACCGGGCTGCTGCCCGATCCTGTACACAGTCACAACGGCTACCGTGCTTACAGCCAAGCGCATCTGGACCGCAGGGGAGTGCGGAATTCTTCATGAGTTGGTTGCCGCTGCACACGGCGAGGCTTGTGCCTGCCATCTCGACACATCAACTGGTTCACCGCAGGATTTTGTACCAAGCAACAGGTTGATGCGTGGGAATATAAAATAAATACAAATTTACACGGCCGCACACCTTTGCCAATCAATAAATTAGACTCAATTCGACAAAAGCGGTGTCGTTCCTTTTTCTGGCACCAAAGAACGTCTGGTTATCTCCTCGGAAATAGTCGATTCCAACGCCGAGCTTGAGCGAATCATTGAATGCGTAGCTGGCACGCGGACGCAATACTAAGCTCTGGTTCGTCATGTCTGCGATTGCGGCCAACTCTAGCTTGAGTCGATCATTGAGGAAGCGGTTTGAAACACGAAACGTCATACCCCATTCCCGGGCAGCAAACTCAGAATCAAGACGATCCAAGGCGAGAGCAAAAGGCTTCCGCGCAGCGGGCACGGACTCGAGGTCTTGATAGCTGCGGACGACGGAGAACAATTGGAAATTAATATTCGCGGTGTCCCAAAAATCTCGATCAACACCAAGAACTGCGCGAGCCACCTTGCGTCGATTCAACTCACAGGGGACACAACTCTGCTCTAAGTGGGAATAAGAAAATTCACCACGCATCGTCCATGCACCTTGTGCCCACGCGAAGTCAGCACCTAAAGTTTGCACCCGTTCGTAGGCGCTTCGGAACACTGGCGTCGTTGGCGACGCGAAGTCAACTCTGTACCGCGCGAAGCCATCAAAGCCGTCGAAATAGGAAATAGACCAATCGACGCCACCACCAGACCTGTCTAACTTGAGAGCCCATTCAGGGCGGCTAGGTTCAGTGGATCGGATCAAATTTTGGGGCAGAGAGCCTTGCGGAATCCTGTTTGCCTCGAACTGGGCAACAACCGCCGTTACCGATAGCGAATTGTCAATATTGTAACGAACAAGTCCTGCATTGATACCATTGCGCTGCTCGTCGTCATCCGGCACGAGCAGTGTTAAATCACGCGGCGATAGACTGTCAGTAGGGTTGATTCGATCAGAGCGACCCCAGGCGATAATCTGACGTCCGATACGCCAAGTGAGTGCGCCTGACTCAATCTCCAAAAAACCTTCGCGAAGTCGCCCATGGGCACCTTCGCCATCGCCAGCGTCACGAGTGCCCAGGCGCGCGTTCATCCCCAATCGCATACCTTCGCCGAGAGAAGGATGCCAGTTAACAAAACATGTCGCCTTCGATATGGCTTCTTTATCATCAAGGTTCCGGTTTGAAGACCAGTAACCTGTCCGGCATTCACCGAATGGCATCCCCTGCACCATTACGGGAACGCCTTGAAACAGTGCTGCAATACAGATCGCATTAAAGAAGTATCTGATCCGCATCAGTCAGCCTATTTTTCTTTTTCAAGATAGCGGACGGAAAAATACTCGTCGCTAACTTTTGTGTTGGCATCAAATTTTTCCATTTTCACAATGGTGCTACCATTTGTTTGATGGTTCTTGACTTGAACCAACATTGGCTGCCATTTTCTATTTTTTATATCAACTTGCTTAAGCTCTGAGCTATCCGCTGTTTTCAGTAATGTCCCCGCAGGATCATAAAAATCTACTTTAATTGCTACAAAGCTATCCTTGTCAATCCAACTGACGCGCTTTGAATAACCTGAGTCGACAGCTATATCCGGCGACTTTGGCACTGATTCGACAACGTAAGTCGTAAAAGTGGCGAGCTTTTCCTGGCGAACAAACTTATGAGTCCAGTTCTGTGGCTTATGGCCGACCAAGTCACCATAGGACAGATCAGTTCCAACGAAACTGCTTTTTTTGTTGTTACCTGCCAATCGCCTAGGCTTTTTCAAGACTGGTAGGTAAACCCAAATTTCATCTTCGTTCGCTGCGTTCTCGACCAGCAGTGTAGTCGTGTTACGCACATCGCTCGGAGACAAAAACCGAATGACGCGTCGGTTACCCACACCGTCAAGTTGCAGCTTTGTTGCACCAAAAGTCTTGCGCACACGCTCCTGTCCCGACGAACTGATTAGGCGAAAGGTTGCCTCCGACAGCGAGTTGTCTACCCGCGTAGCCTGATAGTTACGCTCCATGATCTCATCAGCCTTCAGTTCCTGTGCCTGAGCGGACTGGTGCGACATTACGACACCTAAAGCCAACAGCACGACAGCAGTAGACGCAAGCGCAGGGCTAAGAGGTCGGCGCACTCCTCGACTAAGAAAATTAGGCGGAAAGGCTTTAAGCAGCGCAGGCACCAAGATCAGCGCCGACAATGCGCTGACGACCATCGACATGACAATTAGGATGCCGAACCAAATATGCACATAGAAGTTGAAAGACAGCATCAGCACTGAATACCCTCCGGCGATTGCAGTGGCAACATAAACCACTGCTTTCCCCGCCGTGCGTAGCGTCTCACGTAGCGCCAAGTCGAAGTCTCCGAGTCGCTGCAATTCCTCCCGCATACGATACAGGATATAGATTGCGTAGTCGGCACCGATGCCGATGGCCATCGCTGATGCGACCGAGTTGGGGGTATTGAGCGGAATACCGGTGACACCCATGACACCAAAATTTACCAACACCGTTACCAACAACGGGACGATCAGGTAGATGCCTGCAAGTAGCGAACGAAAAATAACAATCCCAGCCACGAAGACCACGAAGATCATCTGCGATATATTGAGTATCTTTCCATGTACAAGCGTTTCGCTTAATGCCGACGACTGCGGAACGCTACCGCCGATCTGAACACTGATCCCCTTCGGAAGTCTTGTCTGCAAGTGGTCGCGAATGCTTGTAACGATTGACGCAGCGTACTTGCTGCTGTCGTTCTTCATCCACACAATAAGATTAGCGTTGCGGTATTCGTAGTCGATATAAGAATCGAAGTCAGTCGGCTGCCCGGACATTGAATACAGCAGCAGATACTGAGAAACCATGTCTTGCGAAGCCGGAAGCACATTGAACTGCGCTGCACCGGCGTTCATCGACCGGTTCATTTGCTTGATCAGGTCGACGATTGAAACTGTCTTGCCTACGTCGGGTAATGTCTCAATATAACGTTGTGCCTCCTCGATCACCTTGAGGACGGCAGGTTCCTTCATGCGATCAGGGCGATCACCTTGGAATACCACGTAAAGCGTGTTGGTTCCCGCCATCTTGTTATTGAGGAACCGATCCTGCTGGCGCACAGGCAAATTTTTGCCAAAGTAGCTTTTAGTGGAGTTTTCCTGGTTGATGAACAGCAGGCCACCCGAAGAGATCGCGCCTATCAACAAAAATGCCATGACGATGGTCTTGCGACGGGCAAGTACCGTCGTAGCCACCGCATCGGATAGCCTGTCCCACAAGCGGCGAGATTCCTGTGCGCTCACCTGCTTGGCTTTGGGTGGTGCGGGTAAATAGCTGCGCAGCGCTGGAATGAACGTCAGTTCGATTAACAATGCACTAAGGATGCCGATCCCTGTGAAAATACCGAATGTACGGATGGTGGCCACGTCGAATGTGATTAAAGAAAAGAAGCCAAGTGCAGCAACAAAACCTGCTGTTAGCATCACTGGAGCTACCTTCGTCAGAGATTCGATGATGGCCTTTTCATTGGCTACGGCTGGCGCGTCATCAGGGTTCGCTAGTGTGGTTCGGTCATACTCTTCATAGTAACGTTTGAGAATCTGTACGGCATGGCCTGCCGCGACCGCAAGAATGAGGATCGGTGTTGTGGCGTTGAATGCGTCCATTGGCACCTTTGCAGCACCCATGATGCCCAAGCCCCAGATGACTGCCAGCAACGCGGTCACCAAAGGCAATATCAGTCCTTGTACGGTGCGAAATGCCTCAAAGTGGATGAGTCCGATCAGTAGCAGAGCAATTGGAAACAGAAACGCCATGCGTTGGGCGAATCGCTCGACCGCAGCGAAAAAAACCGGCGCACCGCTTGAGTTAATTGTGATCGTAGAGCTGCTTTCCTTTTCGACCACCGCTTGGACCTTGTCCATGATTTCGCGAAAGCCACTTTGCCCCGACTTGATCGCAAAGGAGATCGAAGCCACTGTGCCGTCGGTCGATACCAGAGTTCCCTGATAGATCGGGTTGTCGGCAATATGCTTTCCAAGTTGGGCTGCCGCCGCTGCATTGATTGGCGAATCCAACATTGGTTCAACACGCATTTCGGTTTCTGAGCCCGAGATCGATTTAGCTTTGTCAGCTGACACGCTCATCAGTGTGTGGCGCTTGACACCAGGAATGTCCGCCATCTGCGTCGACATTCTGGCAACGACCGACAAGACCTCTGGACGCAACGCACTACCACCGTCGGCCGCACTTACGCCAATGACAACAACGTGTTTAGACCCGAACAGGGACTCAGCAATGTTAGTGCCCACGACGTTGAGATGTGATTTGGGGAGCATTGTGTTCGGATCGATCACAATTTTTAGGTTTCGAACCTGAGTCCCAAAAAAAATCGTCAGCAACGTAATCGCGGCAATCACCAAAAATTTTCGCCGAACGATAAATGCAATTGAACTTCTAAGCATCGGTGTATCCCATTCAAAACCACTACACCAGCATTATGCACCCTGTAGTTGCTACAGAGTCAAGCAATGGTGCAAACTTTATTTTCTTACATACTTTCAAGAACAAGGCCAATCACCATGCTCGCATCACGCTCGCAGCCAAGTACTAGCTCTGATGCGCGGCAAGTAAGCCACTTACGTCCAACCACGAAAAAGCCGTCTTCTGACGTTCTCCCGTGGTGTTCGCTTAAGGATTTATCGCGATCAATCGATGGCAGAGCGATCCAGTCCGTATTCTCCCTGTACCCGACACACCAGATCACAGCATCGACGCGCTCCCGCGATCCGTCCGAAAAAAGGAGATAGTCGTCATGCACATCTACGGCACGAGGTTTTAGCTTGACGCCCCGAACGGCTAGCTGTCTATCGTTGGCAGATGCCACAGGAATCGGATCACGCTTCCTCATGATTTTGGCGACGATAGTGTCACGTCCAGCAAATAACAGGCCAATTTTGTCCAACCACCAGAACACGTCACGACCGAACACTACATTCGGAACAAGCTTGCGCACCCGACCCCGCGCAAGATAGACCTGATGCCGATCAGCAAGCTCAAGTGCGATTTGCCGCCCGCTCGCGCCGTCACCAATGACACCAACTCTCCATCCATTCGGCAAATGATTAGCATCGCGGAATTCAGATGCCACTATTTGATGAACTGTCGAGGCTATTTTTTTTGCGAATATCGGATAAGTTGGAATCTGGTTCGATCCAGTGGCATTGATCACGGTCTTACTACTTAATTTATTGCCATTCTCAAGTTCAGCAACAAATCCACCTTCAGATCGAAACAAGCGAATAACTCGCGTACTAAACGACACATTGATCGCCTTATCGATAGCAAATCGCTCGACGTGATCAGCAAATTCTTCGCCCGAAGGAAACCCGTTCTGGTCATCTGGCATGGATAGGTCAGCAAGACGACAAAATTGGCGAGAGGTGAAGAGGCGCAAGTTGCGCGGACGATTCCGCCATACATCACCAGCACGAGCGGAGGCATCAACAACCAAGTAGTTTTTTACTCCAGCACGCCCAAACAAATAACCGCACATGAGACCACAATGACCGCCACCAATGATTAGACAATCTAGCACTTAAATCTCCAAGACTTTCTTTATATCCATCGGCGTACCACTAACCACCGACCAGACAAATTCAGAAAGCGCACGCACGGTAACGAAGTCATAGGCCGCCGTGGGGTCTAATGACACACCACACTCTTTCTCCAATCCAACGAGCAAGTTCACACGAGCAAGGGAATCGAGACCGATATAGTCGAAGGACATATCATCTTCGATGGGCTCGGTAAAATCGTGCCTCTCTTCCTGTAAATATTTTGTCAATAGAAACTTGATCCGCTCACTAACTTGCTCGACGCTATTTGGCTTTGACACTATAGGAGCCGCTATGATCGATGTATTTGAGGTGCTCGCTGGGGATTGAATTTTTGTAGTCATAAGTCAATAGATTCGAGTTGCCGACCCACATGCTGACGAGTCGTAAATAGGGTGTGCGCGCAAACGTCGATTTCGCGCGAGGCATATATATCAGCGCAGCGCTTACGCTGGATTTTCCCGCTGGATGTGCGAGGGATTTTCCCGTGCGATAGAAAATAAATGTCTCGCAGATGTACATCGTGAACTTGAGCTACCGCCATGCGCAAGGTATGAGCTACTGACTGAAATTCCAGTCCAGGGTAAGCCTTGGTGCGACGAGGTAGCTCAACATACGCCACTACGTTTGATCCGTCGTCCGAGTTCGCTGTAAATACTGCAGCCTGCACTTCACTGAAGATGGCGGAGGTCTTGATCAGAGTCGATTCGATATCATGGGGATACAGATTGCGTCCACGAAAAATTATCAATTCCTTGATTCGCCCAGTGATGAACAGTCCCTCGTTGTGGAAAAATCCGAGGTCACCTGTACGCATGAATGGGCCTTCGCCACACGAAGTCATCGCTTTAAACGTTTCCATCGTCGCCACCGGATTCCGCCAATAGCCCGACGCCACACTGCTCCCAGCAAACCAGACTTCCCCGACTTGACCATTGCTCAAGATGCACCCAGTGGACGGGTCGACGATCACGATGCGATGCTCCAGTACTGGCCGACCACAGCACACGACCGTCTGTGTCGGCTGTGCCGAATCGTGCTGCACTTCGGCTCGCCCCACTGTCAACGCATCACGACCCACAAACAGTGTGCGCAAGTTATTTGGAGCCACTCCCCCGGATACCATCAACGTCGCCTCGGCGAGCCCATAGCACGGTTTGATTGCGTCACTTCGCAAGCCAAAGCGTGAAAACCGGAGTTCAAATCGTTCAATAGCATCCGCGTTTACAGGCTCTGCTCCGCAGAAGATCGTCGATAGTGTGGACAAATCCAGTGCCTCTATCTCGTCATCCGGTTGCGCTTTCGCGCATAACTCCAGCGCGAAATTTGGCGCTGCGGTCGCCACCGCACGGTAGTGGCTAATCATCTTCAGCCAGCGTAACGGACGCTGAAGGAAGTGCAGTGGCGACATGAAGACATAATGTCCGCCGAGCGCGACGGGCTGCAGCGTGGCTCCAATCAATCCCATGTCATGAAACTGCGGTAACCAGCCCGCCCCAGCCAAGTGCTCAGGCAGATCTGCCGAGCGCTGGATGGCCCTCTCATTGGCCACCAGTTGGGCATGGGTAATCATTACGCCTTTGGGTTCACCAGTCGATCCCGAGGTGTACTGCAGGAACGCCAACTGCTCCTGTGTGGGCAATGTGACAGAACAGGTAACGACCGGTTCGTCGGATTCGCAGAACACCGCGACATGCGATGTGTCTACACCTGAACCAAGCAATCCTTCGCCGATCGAATTCCGGAGATCTCGTGTCGTAAGGACCGCTCGAGTCTCAGAGTCCAGAATGATCTGCCGCAGCCGCGCATAGTGGTGGCTGTTACGTGCCAGATTCGCAGGCACGCTAACGGCACCGGCGTAGGCGCACGCGAAGAACGCAATAATGAAGTCCAGACCCGACGGGAACAGTAGTAGCACCGCTTTGTGCGACAGTCCACAATCTCGCAAATGCTGTCCGTATGCAACGGCACGACTGCGAAGATCGCCGTAGGTCAGGACGCGTTCTTGGTTGTCCCCGTTAACGAGAAATGTGTAGGCGCGCTCTTCTGGACGTGTCTGAGCGTAGTGTTCCAGACATTCCAGAATGGTACTGGCCGAATCAAGCGGGAGTTGTCTGTTCATGATCGACGGCCTTGCTAATGCGTTGAAGGGAACGCACGCCTTGCGCCATCGCGTCCACGAAGCGTTTCAAATCCTGTTCTTCGGTATACTGACCGAAACTCACGCGCAAAGTGGCTTTGATGGCGCGCTCGCTCACGCCCATCGCTACCAATACATGGGACAGCGACACCGTCTTGTTATTTGCACAGGCCGACCCGAGCGATACCTGGATGCCATGCATCTGATCAAGTATTGCAGCGAGGGCCTCAGCGCGAATACCATCAATGCAAACGCTAAGCGTATACGGCACTTGCTGCTCGGGATCGCTCGGCCCATGGAAGGACACACCCGGAACGTATTCGATCAGCAGACGGCTGAAGGTGATGCGGTAGTTGGCCGCCCGAAATACGAGCTCCGGCAGCACCGCATAGATCGCTTCAGCTGCTGCCCCCATCGCGACGATTAGGGCAACGGCCTCTGTGCCTCCACGTAGGCCGCCTTCCTGGTCGCCGCCGTGTAATAGCGGCTCGATGGTTAGGCCCTGCCTGACGTAAAGACCACCGACCCCCTTGGGGCCGTAGAATTTGTGCGCTGCGAACGACATGGTATCCACGCCGAGCTCGTGCGCGTTGACGTGAATCTTTCCGACAGCTTGCACGCCATCAACGTGAAAGTGGATACCACGCGCTCGGAGCAATGTAGAAATCTCACCTACAGGCTGTATGGTTCCGACCTCATTGTTCACCAGCATGATCGAAACCAGTTGGGTATTCGGACGCAGCACAGCCTCGACCGCTTTGGCTGAGACGATGCCGTCGGCATTTGGTTTGATCCGGGTCACCTCGAAGCCGAACACGCGCTCCAAGTATGATGCAATCTCAAGCACAGAGGAGTGTTCGATACTGGACACGATGACATGCGCTGGCTGCGCGTTGCCAATGGAGCCTCGTGACGTCAATGTGCCTTTTATCGCCCAGTTGTTCGCTTCGGTTCCGCCTGAGGTGAACGTGAGTTCCGACGAGTCGCACCCTACCAGCCGAGCTACCTGCCTGCGGGCATTCTCTAGTCTCTGTTTCGAGATATTCGCCAGCGAGTATTTGCTAGAGGGATTGCCGAAATCGAATAATGCGCCGTTCAGCGCATCGATCGCCTGCTGACACATCGGTGTTGTGGCGTTGTAGTCGAAATAGCCTTGCAACGACATGACAATCTCCTTATTTCGCCGGAGCATGGATCTGCTTCAGCCACTGAAACAGTGCCCTGAGCATTTCCAGGCAGTGGTGTTGCGAAGGCTCCAACTCGCCGAGCATCGTCTCAATATCGTCGTTGGACGTGTCCAACACCACGCTGAGCGGTTTGCCATCGATACAGGCACAGAAAACATTACCGGTGGCCAGCGAAGTAGCGCACCCCCAAGCCTGATAGCGCGCTCGTTTGATGAGACCGTCAGTCACATCAAGTTGAACTCGAATGCGGTCGCCACAAACTGGGTTGCCGATTTCTATGGATGCGGTTGCCTCGTCGAGTTCCGATGCGAACGCAGGATCAGAGAAATTTTTGACGATAATCTCATTGAACATATCGGCTCTCAGTTCGCAACCGGGCATACATCGGGAGAGTCCTCGTCCATCTTTTTCTCAAGGTTGACGGCACAACAACCAAACTCCAATGACGACGGAGCGCGCATGATGTATTCCATTCGCTGGCCGCTACGTCCTGAAGGGCTATTACCAGGAACCAGTGAGACTATGTCTTCGGTAAGTATCATTCCCGGAGTAGCTAACGCAAGAGGGTCCAGTATGCCGAGCACGCCTTTTTCGCCAACGGGTACTTCCTTGCTGAGGTCGTTCATGTCGCGAACAGTCAAATGCACGTAGGGTGAGACATGCTTGATTTGGTGCTCGTCGTCTATCGCCATCACGTTCGATTCGACGAGCGCATAAATATCGCGTACTCCATTGGGCTCAAGGCCAAGGTACTCCTCGCACATGAGATTGAACTCGCGGCGGGATATCATCTGACCGGTAAATCGTTTCCATCCACCTAAAGTGACGACGCGGCTGCCACGGTCAAGCTTTATGCGCTGACCCGTTTGCTTGAGAAACTGCAGCAGGCGATAAATGAGGAACGGCGGGCCAATGATGTGGCGTGTGAACTGATTCTCCCAAGTCTTGAGTTGAGCAAGCGCATCCTCCGGTACGAACCGCTCTTGTTTGACCATGAAGCGATGCGTGTCAAGCAGGCCTGCGAGCATGTTAAGCGCCTTAATCATGCCCATTTCCGGGATCTCTTCCGTGGACGGGCAGACATACAGACCCGCACCTTTGGAAATGCCGAGGAATTCGCGGTACATCGCATAGATTGCAACAACGGCAACATCGACGGTGTCACTACAGCGACGCGAAATACTGGGTAACCCACTGGTTCCGGTACTACGCATTTCATGCTCGATTGCGTGTAGCGGCTTGGATAGCAGTTCGTGGCTACTGGCTGACTTGAACTTGGCAATCGGGACAAGTGGGATCTTGATCAGATCCTCAAAGGTGAGAATCTGATCAGGATGCACGCCTTTGCTGTCGCATGCCTCACGGTAGTAGGCATTATTCTCATAGTGATGCCGAAAAGCGTCGGAAATGAGCGCCAGCTTGACACCATTGAGATCATCCTGCGGCATCCGATAGAGCTCGGAAACAGATGCGACAGCCGCAGCCAGGGGATCAAGTCCAAGCTGGCGAATCGACGCAACAAAGGCGTGACTAGTCATCTTACTCCCTACTTCATCAAAAAAACCACAATGATAACCTAAGATCGAGTCTGGTGGCAATTTTTTGCCGTGCCGTGGCAGGGCAATCGCATGAAGCCTCAGGGAGGGAGCCCAAGTAGCTTTGCGAGATATCGCACATCCCAGCCTGCTTTGAGGCGCTTGGCAGCGACACCGAGCTTGCAGGTTTTCTCGTTTTTGAGAAGGTTCAAGGCGATTCGGCGCAGGATAGACAAGTTGTGTGCCGCATTGCCGGCACGAATTCTGCACTCGTCCTCGCCGAAGGCA
>Ga0081606_1000654_pt1 | contig 13019 bp, 14 predicted proteins | sample EareggfetidaYelm_FD_71127 | JGI IMG/M metagenome (GOLD analysis project Ga0081606, IMG submission 71127) | Earthworm egg capsule microbial community from the University of Washington, USA - E. fetida Yelm (SPADES assembly) (version 2) | ecosystem: Host-associated > Annelida > Reproductive system... | reverse complement strand
AACTCCTTCATGAGGGCGAGCAGGGTTTGTGAAATAAATTTTCTTTTCTACCCGGACTTTGAAGCAGAATTCACGCTGAATCATCCGTGTTAACCCTTGTTTGAGAATTGCACTGAAATATATTTTCAAATTGGATCGATACTTGCGATCCCATTTCCTTTCATTCCACCCATTTCAGGCGTCCTCCCATGCCCCTCGAATACATCGGTGCCCCGCCCGTCGCCTCGGACCGCCAGGCCCGACCCTTCTCCCCGGCCGTGCGCGCGGGCGATTTCATCCATGTGTCAAGCCAGGTGTCCGCCAACGCCGACGGCGAGATCGTGGTGGGCGGCATCGGGGCGCAGACGCGCCAGGTGATGGAAAACCTGAAAAAGGTGCTCGCGCTGGCCGGCGCCACGCTCGACGACGTGTGCAAGAGCACCGTGTGGCTGCACGACGCGCGCGAGACTTTGGTGCCTTCAACCGCATCTCGATGTGCTTGTCGGTCTCGCGTGCGATCTCGTGCGCGATGCGCTGGTGAGGCGTGTTCGGCAGGCGCACGCGCCGCTCGCGCGGGGTCGCCAGAAACAGGTGCGTGGCGGCGCTGCCAACCCAGCCGGTGCCGATCGTTGCGCGCACCTGGAATCTGCGCGGACAGCACGCCGATTCTCCAGCACAGCCCCTACGCCCCCGAACTCAACCCGGTGAAAGCGATCTGGGCCTACCCCAAGAAGCATGAAATCGCCAATCTGTGCCTCAACACGATGGGCGAAGTGGGCCAATTCGCTCGCAATCGGCTCAAGTCCATGCAACGGCGACCTGCTCTGATCAACGCTTTCTGGAAACAGGCTGAACTGGGTTTTTGATGTCATCCATCGATGCGATGATCAATATGTTACTACTGCGGCCATTTCAAACGGATCAGGTTCGTGCATGCACTGCGCGGCACTCGCAACAAGGCGCCGCGCGATGAGCACGGGACATCTGGCACAAGCGCGGAGGCAAACCGAGAAATGGCAAGCAACAGTCAATCATCGAGGGACCCGATCGTTCCTCCTGCGGGTGTCGATAAAACGGGACATGCGGGGTTCGCAACCCTATTGATCCTGGCCATCGGCACGTTCGCCGTCGGCACCGATGCTTTCGTCCTGTCGGCGTTGATGCCGTCCATCGCCTCCGAACTGAGCACCTCCTTGCCCAAAGTCGGACAGATCATGGCGCTGTTCGCCGTTACCTATGCGGTGTCTGCGCCAATCATTGCAGCGCTCACCGCGCCGTGGCCACGCAAGCGGCTGCTGATCCTTGCCCAGGCGGTGTTCGTCGCAGGGATGCTGATGCAAGCGCTGGGGCCTGACATCGAGACCGTTGCCATGGGGCGTATGGTCGCAGCCGTCGGTACCGCAGGCTATACAGCAGCTGCCACTGCCGTTGCTGCAACCTTGGTCCCAGCCGCGGCGAGAGGACAGGCATTGGCCATCGTCATGGGCGGATTCACTGTGGCGACCATGTTCGGTGTGCCACTGGGGTCTCTTCTCGGCAGTTGGCTCGGATGGCGCTCCACTCTGCTTCTGGTTGCGGTGGTAGGCACGGTCGCCGCTTTGGGCGCGTTGCGCTTACCTGACGTCCGCGTTCCAGTCGCCGGCCTCTCCGATCGGCTGGCTGCGCTCAAACTGCCCGGGGTTCCATCAATTCTGCTGACCACGGTAGCAACGCTGGCTGGCGGGTTCACGATGTACACCTACCTGCCCGCGCTCATCGCACCCGCCCTGCAAAACTCCCGCACGACGCTGAGTGCCGTGCTGCTGGTGTACGGCCTGGCCGGCGCCCTCGGCAACGTCGTCGCCGGAAAGCTGACAGACCGCATCGGACCGCTCGCCGTGTTGCGGATAGGGATTGCGGGCATCGGACTCGCGGGTGTGCTGATGCCGTTCCTGCGCTCGGACATCTATGGCGTACTGGCACTCGTCAGCATCTGGTCCTTCTGTGGCTGGGCAACCGGTGTTCCTCAGCAGTACCGTCTCGTGACAGCCGCTCCGCAGGTCCCAAGCGTGTACTGGGCTGGAATGCCTCGGCTAACTATGCAGGCATCTCGATAGGAGCCATGTTGGGGGGCGCGTTGCTGCAGTGGGCTGGCGAGGCTTGGCTGGGGCCTGTAGCAGCGGTGTGCGCATTGCTGGCGCTGCTGGTGACGTGGTCGACGGCGCAAGCGGGCAACAAGGCATCCCGGCCCTGAGCTGACCGTAGAGCAGGCAGACTCGGTGGCCTTGGGAGCCTTGGGATAACGCTGGCGCCCCATCGTGAACCGCTCGCTGATGACCTTGCCAATACGGGGCAGCATCCATAGCTCGGTCGGATACCCCGCGGCCAACGCTCCTGCCATGAGTAGCTCTGGCATCGCTGATCGTGGTCCTCACCACCTTGCCGTGCATAACGCCTCCCAGCACCAGGTGCCGCGTCAGCCGCTGGACCGTGCAGCGCGCCACCGTCGTGCCCTCGCGTGGCCACAGGCGTGGACGTGATGGAGCAGAACGGCCCGCGCGCTGCGGCAGTCGCTGGGAGCACGTCATCACCTGGTGCGCTGGCCCAGGCTTGCACCCGTTCAACCATAGTCACCGTATTCGCATTCAAGCGACGCTGTGTTCCCTCTGGCCGACACAGGCCAGACGAGGAGTTTCATAGCACCGTAGCAGCCGGGAAAAGATGCCGCAGCGGGGCGCATCCATCACCTTCAGCGGCTGGAAACGCTGCCGCCAGTGCGCTCGCCACCGATTCTCCTGGCACCAGGCCAACACGAGCCACGCCCGCAGCGCCGGGTAAACCATGAATTTGGTTGATCGTGGGCATGGTTGACATACCAACTAAATTAAAGAGACTCAAAGCCCTGAGATGAACCCGACGCGCGGGCCGTCGAAGACCCCCCCAACAACACAACGGAGACAGGCATGAGCAAGACGACACGCCGCCTGGCGGCGGCATGGGGTATGGCGCTGGCGCTGGGAAGCGCGGCGCTTCCCAGCGCCGCCCAGTCCACCGTGAAGGTGGGCATCATCGGACCGTTCTCGGGACCCTTCGCGCACTACGGGACGCTGTTCAAGGCCGGCGTGCAGGCCTACGTCGATGCACAGGGCGGCAAGCTCGCGGGCCAGTCCATCGAGTTCGTCTACCGCGACACGGGTGGTCCCAATCCCGGGCTGACCAAGAGCCTGGCGCAGGAGCTGATCGTCAGGGACAAGGTGGACTATCTCGGCGGCTTCGTCTTCACGCCCAACGCCCTGGCGGTCGCGCCGCTGATTGAACAATCGAAGACACCCACCGTCATCTTCAACGCGGCGACCTCCTCCATCAACGAGAAGTCGGAGTACTTCATCCGTACCTCCTACACGCTGTGGCAGGTCACCGTGCCACTGGCCAAATGGGCCGCGGACCAGGGCATCAAGAGGGCGGTGACCGCGGTTACCGACTATGGCCCGGGACTGGACGGTGAGGCAGCATTCAACTCCGAGTTCACCAAGCAGGGAGGTGTGGTGGTGGAGAGCATTCGCATGCCCATCGCTACCACCGACTTTGGGCCGTTCGTGCAGCGCATCAAGGCGAGCGGCGCGCAGGCGGTCTACACCTTTCTGCCCGGTGGCCCGCCCAACCTGGGCTTCGTCAAGGCCTACAACGAGAACGGACTCGCAAAGGCCGGTGTCCAGTTCATCGGTACAGCCGAGATGGACGAGTTCGACCTGCAGAAATTCGGCAATGCGGCGCTGGGTTTGACCACGGCGTTCCACTACGCGGGCACGCACGAATCGCCGGCCAACCAGAAGTTCATCGCCGCGCTCAAGGCCGCCGACGCCCAGGCAGTCCCCAACTATGCGGCAGTCGGGGCATGGGATGGCATGTACGTCATCCACAAGATGATCGAGGCCACCGAAGGCCGAAAGGATGGGCCCAAAGCCTTGGCCGCTGCGAAGTCTCTGGCATGGGAAAGCCCGCGCGGACCGGTGCGCATCGACCCGAAGACCCGCCACATCGTGCAGAACGTCTACCTGCGCAAGGTGGAGAAGGCTGCGGGCGGTCAGTTGGTGAACCGCGAACTGCAAAGTTTCGGACCCCAGCCCGACCTCGGTCTTCAAGCCAAGTAAGCACGTCGCGCAAGGCTTCGAGTGAACACGATCCTGAATGTCGGCATCGACGGGGTGGCGTACGGCATGGTGCTGTTCGTCATTGCCGTCGGCATGTCCGTCACGCTGGGGTTGATGCGCTTCGTCAATCTCGCGCACGGCGCCTTCGCCATGGTGGGCGGCTATGTCGCCGCCGGGCTGACGCGCGGCGCGGGCTGGAGCTTCTGGCTCGCGTTGCCAGTGGCCGTGCTGGCGGCCGGGGCGCTGGGCGCGCTGCTGGAATCGCTGGTGCTGCGCCACCTGTACCGGCGCAAGGAGCTGGATCAGGTGTTGTTCACCATCGGCCTGGCGTTCTTCCTGATCGCCATGACCAACGCCATTGCGGGACCGCAGGTGCAACTGATCATGCTGCCGCCGTTGCTGGCGCAGCCCGTGGATCTGGGCTTTCGCACCTTGCCCGCGCAGCGGCTGTTCGTGATAGCCGTGGGGTTGGCGGTAGCAGCGCTGGCCACCTGGACGGTCCTGTGCACGCGCTTCGGTGTGTGGCTGCGCGCCGCGGTCGACCACGCGGAGGCGTCTGCCGCGCTGGGCATCCCGATCCGCAGGGTGCAGTGCATGAGCTTCACGGCTGGCGTGGCGCTGGCTGGGCTGGGAGGCATCCTCGGCGCGGAGCTGATGCCGCTCGAGCCCTTCTATGCGCTCAAGTACCTGGTGCTGGTACTGGTGGTGGTGGCCGTGGGCGGCATGGGCAGCATCGCCGGCACGCTGGTGGCCGCCCTGGTGATGGGCACGGTGGAGACCGCCAGCAAGTACTGGGCCTCGGACTGGGGCAGCCTGTTCTTCTTCCTCGCCATGGCCGTGCTGCTGGCCTGGCGTCCCGCCGGGTTGCTCAGGCGATGAAGAACGATTCTCTGCTTCCTGTGCCAGCCTGGCGCGCGCCCTGCATCGTGCTTGCAGCCGGGCTTGGCGCCTGCTTGCTGCTGCCCGATCAGTTGGGCCTGATCTCCCGCATCGCCGCGGTGGCACTGCTGGTGCTCTCGCTCGATCTGGTGGTGGGGGTGGCCGGGCTCGCCACGCTGGGCCACGCAGCCCTCTTCGGTGTGGGCGGCTACGTTGCTGCGCTCTTGGCGCTGCATGTGCATGCCGACCCGCTACTGGGCCTGCTGGCGGGGATCGGGGTTGCCGGCCTGACCGCCCTGCTCTCAGGCGCCTTCCTGCTGCGCTACCAGGGTTTCACGTTCCTGATGCTCACCGTGGCGTTCGCCCAGATCCTGCTGGCGCTGGCGCAGAAGTGGCGTGTCTGGACTGGCGGCGACGACGGGCTCTCGGGCTTCGTCATGGCCCCCCTGCTGGGACGTTTCGAGTTTGATCTGGAGGGACGTACTGCGGCGGTCTATGCCATCGCGGTGCTGGCGCTGGGGCTCTACCTTGCGCAGCGTCTGGTGGCCTCGCCCTTCGGTCTGTCGGTGCGCGGTATCCATGAAAGCCGGGCGCGCATGGCCGCGCTGGGCACGCCCGTGAGGATGCGTCTGTTGGCCTTGTATTCGGCTGCCGGTGCACTCGCCGGCGCAGCAGGCGCACTGGCCACACAGGCCAATGCCATCATCGGTCTGGACAGCCTGGGCTTCGCGTTGTCGGCGGAAATCCTGGTGATGCTCGTCCTCGGTGGTGCCGGGCGCCTGCACGGTGCCCTCGTCGGGGCGCTGATCTTCACCCTGCTCCACCACACGGCCGCCTCGATCAACCCCTACCACTGGCTGTTCGTTATCGGGCTGGCACTGATGGTGGTGGTGCTGGTTCCGCCGCGCCTGCTCTGGCAGCGTATTCAAGCCCGGCTCGGAGCCACCGGCCAACGGGCTCGGGCTCGCGCCAGCGGAAGGACGCTGTCATGACGCCGCTTCTGCAGGTGGACGGCCTGGACAAGCACTTCGGGGGCCTGCACGTGACACGCGGCGTATCGCTGGCCATCGCGCCCGCAGAACGGGTCGCACTGATCGGGCCCAATGGCGCAGGCAAGACCACGCTGGTCAATCTGATCAGCGGCGTGCTGCCGCCTTCGGCCGGATGGGTGCGCCTTGCCGGTGAGGACGTCACAGCCCAAAGCCAGGCACAGCGCGTGCGAGCCGGTCTGGTGCGCACGTTCCAGGTCACGACGTTGGCGCAGCATCTGCCGGTCCAGAGGCAAGTGCAACTCGCGCTGTTCGAGCGGGAGCGGCTGGCGCATCGCGCATGGCGGCCGGTGCAGGCCTATTCGGCCCTGGCGGATGAGGCGCGCGCGATTCTCGCGACCTTTGGCCTGGACTCCCACGCGGCCCTTCCGACCGGCGAACTGGCCTATGGGGAGCAGCGGCTGGTGGAGATGGCGCTGGCCCTCGCCCTACGGCCACGGGTCTTGCTGCTGGACGAGCCCATGGCCGGCGTGCCGCAAGGCGACGGCCACCGGCTCCTTGCAGCGCTGGATGCACTGCCTCCGGAACTCGGCATCCTCATCATCGAGCACGACATGGACCTGGTGTTCCGCTTCGCGCAGCGCATCGTCGTTATGGCGGAGGGCGCCGTGCTGGCCGATGGCACGCCCGCGCAGATCCGTGCAGACAGCCGCGTGCGCGCGGCCTACCTGGGTCAGTGAAGCCATGACACCCACCTGTTTTCTTCAGGTCGACGAGGTGGTTGCAGGCTACGGCCCAACCACGATCCTCAACCGCGTCAGCTTCGCTGTTCAGCGCGGCGAGCGGCTCGCCATGATCGGCCGCAACGGCGTGGGCAAGAGCACGGCGCTGAGGGCCATCATGGGCCTGACCCGTGCGTCATCTGGGCGCATCGTTTTCGACGGCGAGAATCTGGCGAGTTTGGCGCCGCACGAGCGCGCGGAGCGCGGGCTCGGCTATGTCCCGCAGACGCGCGACATCTTCCCATCGCTGACCGTGGAGGAAAACCTGCTCGCAGGCCTGAAGCGGCGTCCGCGTGCCGCGTTGGATGAGGCCTATGCCATCTTTCCCCGCTTGGCTGAACGCCGGCGCAATGGCGGCGCGCAACTGTCGGGCGGCGAGCAGCAGATGCTGTCCGTGGCCCGCGCGCTGCTCGGGCAGCCCCGGCTCCTGCTGCTGGACGAACCTCTCGAAGGTCTGGCGCCCATCATCCGCCAGGAACTGCTCCGGGCCTTCGGGCGGATGGCGGACGAAACAGGCATCACGGTACTGATCGTCGAACAGCAGGTGCGCGAAGTGCTGGCCTACGCCCACCGCGCCGTCATCCTGCACCACGGCCATGTGGTGCATGAGGCGCCGGCCGCAGAACTGCGCGACGACGAGGCCATCCTGGAGCGCCATGTCGGCATGGCGGTGCATTGAAGAAACCATCGAGGAAAACCCGGCATGAACACCAGTGTCGCCATCGAAATCCCGGCGCTCGACATCGATCCCTACGCACCGGCGAACCTGATCGACCCGTATCCGATGCACCACCGCATGCGCGAGGCAGGGCCGGTGGTTGCGCTCACGCCCTACCCCACGGTCGTCGCCTGCGCGCGGCATGAGGAAGTGCGCGCAGTGCTCAACGACCACGCGACCTTCATCTCGGGCGCCGGTGTCGGGCTGACCAACTTCAACAATGAACCGCCATTCCGGCCCAAGAGCCTGATCCTGGAAGCAGACCCCCCGCTGCACACGCAGACGCGTACCGTGCTTTCGCGGCTCCTGAGTCCCAAGACGGTGATGCAGATCCGTGACCAGTTCGCGCAGGAGGCCGAACTCCTGCTGGAGCGCTGCGTCGCCAAGGGCCAGATCGACGGCATCCACGATCTTGCGCAGGTCTATCCGTTGAAGGTGTTCCCCGATGCCGTGGGCATGGAGGAGAACGGGCGCGAGAACCTGCTTCTCTACGGTGACATGGTGTTCAATTCGATGGGCCCACGCAACGAGTTGCTCGCAAAGAGCGCCGAGCGGATGGTGCCGGTGACCGACTGGATCATGACCCATTGCCAGCGCGACCACCTGCGCCCGGGCGGGTTCGGCGACCTGATCTACCAGGCAGCAGACGCCGGGGAGATTTCCCACGAGCAAGCGCCCATGCTGGTGCGCTCCTTCCTCTCGGCCGGTGTGGACACCACCATCAACGGGATCGGCAACGCCCTGTTCGCGCTGGTTCACCATCCCGATGAATATGCAAAGCTGCATGCCGACCCGCAGTTTGCGCGGCCTGCCTTCGAAGAGGCGCTGCGATGGGAGTCCACTGCACAGACCTTCTTTCGCACTGCGGCGCGCGACTGCGAGATTGCAGGGATGCCGGTGGCGGCCGACACGAAGGTCCTTTGCATGCTCGCGTCTGCCAACCGCGATCCGCGCAAGTGGCCCGACCCTGACCGCTATGACATCGGCCGCCGGCCCACGGGTCACGTGGCTCTGGGCTCCGGCATTCACGGCTGCGTGGGACAGGCCATTGCGCGGCTCGAAGGCGAGGTGGTCCTGCAAGCGCTGGCGCGGCGCGTCAGGGCCATCGAAGTGGCTGGACCGCACACGCGCCGGCTCAACAACACGCTGCGCGCGCTGGACACGCTGCCGCTGCGGCTGATTCCCGTGTGACCGCACATCCCTTCGTTGAGACACATCGATGCCCACGATCCACTTCGTGCTGCCGGACGGCAGCGAACGGGCGCTAGAGGCGCCGACCGGAAGCACGGCCATGCAGATTGCCACCGGCGCCGGCCTGCCCGGCATCGTCGCCGAGTGCGGCGGCTCTGCCATGTGCGCCACCTGCCATGTCTACGTGGACAAGCGCTGGCACGACAGGCTCCCGGCACCGCTATCCAATGAACTGGAAATGCTCGGGTGCACCGCCGCCGAGCGGCAGCCCAACAGCCGGCTGTCCTGTCAGATCCGCCTGGATGCAGCGTTGGACGGCCTCGTCCTCGTGCTGCCGGAGGCTCAATGATGGACGCCGCACCCGTAACCCCTGCCTGGGTGAAACTCGGACGCATGCCCAAGTACTCACCCCTCGCCCGCCGCCACCCGCACCTGGACCTGGAACGCTACGTCCCGGCCTTCTTCACCTGTACCGCGAACAAGCTCTCGCGGGGGGCGTCCCAGCACTACCTGCGCACCTTTGGCGTCGGTATCGAGACCTGGCGCTGCCTGGTGCTGCTCGCGATCGAACCGACGATTTCCGCGCACGACATCTGCCGCATCATCGGAATGGACAAGGCATCCGTCAGCCGCTGCTTCGCCGGCATGGAGGAGCAAGGCCTGATCCGCATCGCGCCGGATCCGGCGGATGGCCGCGCGCGCGTGGCAACGCTCACGGAGAGCGGCCGCGCGTTGCACGACCGCATCATGGGCATGGCTCTGGAACGCGAGCGGGCGTTCCTTTCGGTACTGAGCGCCGAGGAACACGAACTGCTCATCGGCTTGCTGCGGCGGCTGCACGAAAACCTCCCGGCGGTCGAGGATGCCACCGACCGCTACATCGAGAGCACCGAGCCGCCAGCCGAGCGGCGGCGCAAAGCCAGCAACGGCTGACGCCATCCCGCTCACAGAAACACACCAGCCACAGACAGGCCCTTTCCAAAGGATCGATTGCCATGAAAGCACGTGCCGCCGTTGCCCTCGAGGCCGGCAAGCCTTTGCAGATTGTCGAACTCGACGTAGCCCCGCCGAAGAAGGGGGAAGTCCTGGTCCGGATCACCCACACCGGCGTCTGTCATACGGATGCCTTCACGCTCAGCGGTGACGACCCCGAAGGCCTGTTCCCCGTGGTGCTGGGCCATGAAGGCGCGGGCATCGTGGTTGAAGTGGGCGAAGGCGTCACCAGCGTGAAGCCCGGCGACCACGTGATCCCGCTGTACACCGCCGAATGCGGCGAGTGCCTGTTCTGCAAGTCCGGCAAGACCAACCTGTGCGTAGCGGTGCGCGCCACGCAGGGCAAGGGCGTGATGCCCGACGGCACCATGCGTTTCAGCTACAACGGCCGCAAATGGATGGGCACGGCATTTGGCGGCGTGAAGGGACGAAGCCAATTGCCCGGCATGGTCGAGGACGCCATGGAAGGCCATATCCAACTGGCCCCCTTCGTGACACACACCCTGCCGCTCATAGACATCAACGAAGCCTTCGAACCGATGCCCGAAGGCAAGTCGATCCGTTCGGTCGTCCATTTCTGACATTTATTGCAAGGAACTTCATGCGCATTTCCCTCCATTCAAGCATCGATGCCGCCGGCATCCAAAAAGGCGACGACGACTTCACTGGCGGCACGCTGCGCTGCCAGTGCACAAATGATACGGTCGAGGTGACCGTGGGCAGCCAGATCGCGTTCAACCACGCCTGCGGCTGCACCAAATGCTGGAAGCCTGCCGGGGCGCTGTTTTCGGTGGTGGGGGTTGTGCCGCGCGAGAAGGTCGCGGTCAAGGAACACGGCGAGAAGTGGAAGGTGGTCGACGAAAGCGCAACCATCCAGCGGCATGCCTGCACGGCCTACGGCACCCACCTGTATGGACGCATCGAGAACGAGGACCACGCCTTCCACGGGCTGGACTTCATCCACACCGGATTGTCGAACGACGCCGGTTGGGATGGGCCCGGCTTCGCGGCGTTCGTCTCGTCGATCATCGAAAGCGGTACACCGCCGTCCAAGATGAACAAGGTGCGCGAGACCCTGCGCAGTAAAGGCATGGAACCCTATGACAGCCTCAACCCGGCGCTGATGGACATCCTGGCCATCCACGCGGCGAAGGCCAAGGGCACCTACCGCGAAGCCTGAAAGTCCCATGCATCGAGACATCGTGGTCATTGGCGGCGGCCATGCGGCGGCCCAGTTCTGCGCGGGCATGGCCGAAGTGGGGCTCGGCGCACGCGTTCATCTCGTGTGCGAAGAGCCGGATCTTCCATACCAGCGCCCGCCCTTGTCGAAAAGCTTTCTGAAGCAAGCGAGCGAGGAACCGCAGCCCATCCGCGACGAGGACTGGTACAAGGCCGCCCGCATACAAGTCCATCTGGGCGTCTCCGTGGAGGCCATTGACCGCGCAAGCGGTGCGATCACCTTGTCCGACGGACGCAATCTGCGCTACAAGACAGTGGTAATGGCCACCGGCACGCGCGCCCGCACGGTTGCGGCACTGCCCTCCGGACTGACCAATGTGGCGCATTTGCGCAGTGCGCAGGACGCCCGGGCGTTGCGAGTACGGCTCAAGCAGGCGCAGCGGGTCGTCGTTTTGGGAGGCGGGTTCATCGGGCTGGAGATAGCGTCGACCGCACAGTCCATGAGACGTCAGGTCACCGTGCTGGAAGCGGCACCCCGCCTGCTTGCGCGCTCCCTGTCTCCAGAGATGGCCGAACATGTGCTCCATACGCACCGCGCGGCCGGCATCGACATTCGTCTGGGCGAGATGGCGAGCAGTTTCGAAGTGACGCATGGCCAGGTCCAGGCGATCCACGTCGGTGAAACGCGGCTGCCGCTGGACCTGCTGATTGTCGGAATCGGTGCTGTCCCGGAAAGCCGCCTGGCGCAGGACGCGGGCTTGCTCTGCCGAGACGGTGTCGTGGTCGATGCGTTCATGCGCAGCAGCGACCCCAACATTCTCGCCATCGGCGACTGCGCCCGGTTTCCGCTGGGCAACGGCAGCGGCGACCGCCGCCTGGAATCGGTGCAGAACGCACAAGACCAGGCCCGCGCCGCGGTGGCGACCGTTCTGGGACAACCCGCCGCCTACGCCGCCCTGCCCTGGTTCTGGTCCGAGCAGGGCAGCATGCGTCTGCAGATGGCGGGCTGCATGCCGAAAGACTCCGTCCGGCACCGGCGCCCTGGCGCGCGGGAAGGCGCGTTCTCCATCCTGCACTACACCGCTGAGGGCCGGTTGGCCTGCGTGGAGTGCGTGAACGTGCCGCAGGACTACATGGCGGCACGCAATCTGCTCGCGGCTGGTCGCTCACCGGGTCCGCAGGACGCCTGCGACCCGGCGACCCCGCTCAAGTGGCTGGTGTGACCACAAGGTGGACACCAGCGGGCACTGGACACGACCGGCATGTCCGCACAAAAAGTCCGTACGCGGGAGCGGGTGCGCTCACCGCAACGACCCACAGTTTCCATTCACTTGCCCCAGGGGCATTCCATCCAAGGAAGAGCGATGCGGCCGATGCCCGCGCCATCTGGACAGCGGTGCAGCAGCCTGCGCTCAGGGCCGTGGCGATCAAATCCGAGGCCCAACAAGCCGTGCTGGCCTTGCACCGCATGCGCAGCCAGTGGGTCAAATTCCGCACCGCGCAGATCAACGGCCTGCGTGGCTTGCTGGCCGAATACGGACAAGTCATGCCCCAAGGCCGGGCAGGCATCAGCCAAGGGATTGCCACCGCGCTGGCCCACCTGGTCGAACGACTGCCGGCTGTGGGGTTGCACCATGCAGGTTGGCTCCGCGTTGATCCAGGCCCCGCTCACACTGCATTCAAGAGATGAATTCCGTGCGAACCGGCCCTTGCCGGAAACCTGGCGGGCCAGTTCGCCGACATCTTCCTGCGCGGCATCCGCAGCCCTGGCCGTTGGCCACCCCCCGGAGGCTGCGCAATCGCCGCCTGCGCGCTTGCGACACCGCGCTGCACTTGCCGAGAAACTTGCCGAGATGACTGCCAGGGCGGGCTGCTCCAGGCGCGGTACGGCGCTGCAGCGCCAGTTCAACCACTGGAGACATCGAACATGGAGACGGAACGCCCGAAGACCACAGGCCAGCGCCGTGGTGCATCAGGCCCCGCCGGGCAAGGCCTGCGCCAGGCGCAACCACAGTTGTTGGTTGAAGTCGCGCGCCGGCGCTGCCTGGCCGGTGCGCACGACGATCAGTTGCCGGCTCGGCACGACGAAGAGTTTGCGGTCGTGCACGCCCAGGGCCGCCACGAGGTCGGCGGGCGCCGCTGCGATCAGCGGGCCCTCGCGCCGGGGCGCGCCGGCACC
>Ga0081606_1000653_pt1 | contig 13021 bp, 12 predicted proteins | sample EareggfetidaYelm_FD_71127 | JGI IMG/M metagenome (GOLD analysis project Ga0081606, IMG submission 71127) | Earthworm egg capsule microbial community from the University of Washington, USA - E. fetida Yelm (SPADES assembly) (version 2) | ecosystem: Host-associated > Annelida > Reproductive system... | reverse complement strand
AACACTTTGTTTCTTCGTTCCTGGCTGCGACCATTGCCGTGTTGCCGCAAAAGAATTGACCGAACTTAAGAAAACCAATAAAAATTTCCCTGATATTTCCATCATCTTCATGAACGAGGAAGCCGATTTGATTCCGGCATTTTTCAAGGAAGCTGGAGCGGAATATCCGTATAAAATCATCGAAATCATTCCGTTCTGGAAGGTTCTTGGCGACGGCAAAGATACTCCGGGCGTAAAATACCTGTGGAATGGTAATGAATACAAGTACTATTTTGGTATTGGAGACAACAAATTCAATCCTGTTGATTACCAAAAACTGATTAACAAATCGTATCCTGAATTGAAGAAATAAATCTAATTTACTATATTTAAAACCTTAAAATTTTAGATTATGATTAAATATTTTATGTCCAGAAGCATGCTACAAAGAGGAATAATTGGAATTATTTTCTGCATACTGCTCTTTGCTTTTGGATATTTTTTCATTTTAGATTATGTTTCCACACTGGAAAAACCACCTCTTGGAAATACCCTATACATCTTATTGGGAAGTACCTTCAGCATTGGTTCTATATTGGGCATAGTCTTGATTGTAAAATACCTTTATGACTACAAAAAAAGGAAGCTGCGCAAGGAACGTAAAAGAAAAAAACACAAATTGTTTTACCTGAAAAACATGAAAAGATCAAGCCGAAGCAAAAAAACTGAGTAAAGCCTTTCCCAATCAATACAACATATCTTATGAAAAAAATCCTGATATTCATTATTGCCACAACTACTTTAGCCTGTAGTAATGCGCAAGAAAAACAGTTCTCCAAACAAAGTCTGGAAAAAAAACTGATTACTCCGGAAAATACCGAAATAGCATTTAAGGATATCCTGAAAAAGCACAACGGTAAAACAACCGTAATAGAAGTTTGGGCTTCCTGGTGCAGCGATTGTGTAAAAGCAATGCCCAAAGTAAAACAGATGCAGACGGATTTTCCTGATGTGGATTACGTATTTCTTTCCATGGATAAAGCTTTTGACAAATGGGAGGCCGGAGTTAAACACCACGAACTCAAAGGAGATCACTATTGGGCAGCCGATGGCATGAAAGGCGAATTCGGAAAGTCAATAGATTTAGATTGGATCCCTAGATATATAGTGATAGACAAAACCGGAAAAGTTACACTTTACAGAGCGATCGAAACCGATTTTGAAAAAATTTACGACCAAATAAAAAAATTACAATAATGAGAAATAAGATCGTTGCAGGCAACTGGAAAATGCACAAAAATGCAGAAGAGACAGAAGATTTATTAAACGAATTGATTGACCAATTACCTAATGATGTTGAAGCGCAGATCATCGTAGCACCAACATTCGTAAATCTTGCTTCGGCTGTCGATCATTTGGAATTTACCAATATTGGCGTGGCTGCACAAAACATGAGCCAGTTCGAAAGCGGTGCCTATACCGGAGAAATTTCTGCCGACATGCTCAAAAGCATTGGTGTAAATATTGTCATTATTGGTCACTCCGAGCGCCGCGCCTATTTCAACGAAACCGATTTTATCCTTGCCGAAAAAGTTACCACAGCCTTAAAAAATAACCTGACCGTAATTTTCTGTTTTGGAGAAGAATTAAAAGACAGACAAAGCAATCAGCATTTTAATCTGGTGGAAAACCAATTGCGTGACGGATTGTTCCATATCGAAAATAAAGACTGGGAGAATATCATCCTGGCTTATGAGCCGGTTTGGGCCATCGGAACAGGAGAAACAGCTTCTCCGGAACAGGCACAGGAAATGCATCAGTTCATCAGGGAAACTATCCAAAAAAGATACGGAAATGAAATTGCTGACGATGTTTCCATCCTTTACGGAGGCAGTGTAAAACCGGATAATGCCAAAGAAATATTTTCAAAACCAGATGTTGATGGAGGATTGATTGGAGGAGCTGCACTTAAAGCTGCTGATTTTGCGGCAATTGCGAGTTCGATTTAAAGATAAATCTTATAAATTTAGAAAGCCTTTCATTAATTTGAAAGGTTTTTTTTATATTTTATGTTAATATTTACACTTTAACGATTTTTTTTACACTTAATCGAACAAATCCTATACTTTTACCGTTCATTAAAGTCAAAATTAAATGAAAACAAGATTTGCCCTGATTCTTGTGCTTTTATTTTCGTGGAGTATAAACGCACAGATTGATTCTCAAAAACGATTTCAATCCGATTCGAGAAAGTACTATGTATGGAATAATGAGTTCGATAAATACGAACTAAAGGAAACGGAATATGAAAATTCTGTAATTGACATTCGTGAAATCGGTTCAAAAACCAATGGTTACATCGCCATCAGCATGATTGACAATGGACAGGTTCGCCTACATCACGGTTCCATAATCGAATTTACACAAACCAGTGAAACGGAAGGTACGTGGCTGATTCGTTCTAAATTCATGAGAGCCAAATTGGTTTACAATCCTAAAGAGAATACGATTACTTATTTGTATGATGTTGAAAACAAGCGCTACAGCAAGCTAATGATTTTCTCTGTAGCTCCGGATGCTGCGCCAAATGCAGGACTGAAAGCTGTTGCCAATTCAGACGACTAAAATTTTCTCGAAATGCCTTCACAGTAAGACTGCCGATTGTTACCTTTGCAAAAAACAATCTAATGTCAAACATCTATTTAGCTTACCATTTTTCGGTTGAACCTAAAGAATCGGGTTCCGAAATTTTAATCGCATTATTGGGCGAAAAACCTTTTGAAAGTTTCATTGAGACCGATAACGGATTTAGTGCCTTCATTCAGAAAGATTTATGGACTAAAAACATATTGGATGATATTACTTTGTTACATTCTCCTGAGTTCACTATTTCCCACACAATCGAAGAGATTGACCAAGTTAATTGGAACGAGGAATGGGAAAAAAACTTCGAAGCCATCGATGTAGACGGAAAATGTCACGTCCGCGCTCCTTTTCACCCTAAAACCAACGCCGAGTTTGATATTGTAATCGAACCAAAAATGAGCTTTGGAACCGGCCATCATGAAACTACGCACATGATGATTCAGCATCTTTTGGAAATTGATGTTACCGATATGAAAACGCTTGACATGGGCTGCGGAACTGCCATTCTTGCCATACTTGCCGAAATGAAAGGCGCCAAACCGATTGATGCCATTGATATAGACAATTGGTGTTACCTGAATTCCATTGAAAATGCTGAACGTAATAATTGTACGGAAATTACAGTTTACGAAGGTGATGCCGCTTTGCTGAAAGATAAAAAATACGACCTTATCATAGCCAACATCAACCGCAACATTTTACTGAACGACATGCAGCAATATGTGGATTGCTTAAATAAAGACGGAATCCTTTTACTGAGCGGATTTTACACAGAAGACATTCCGTATATCGATGCTTCCTGTACAGAGAAAGGTTTAACTTATGTTAAAAAATTCGAAAGAAACAATTGGACGTCTCTTAAATATGTAAATTAGCGGCCGGAAATTTTACACTTGTAAAGAAAATGAAAATGAGTACTATAGAAAAAGTTCAGGAAGACGTACTAGTCGAAGAACAGGTTGGAATCAATAACGAAATTGTATTGTATAATGATGATGTTAACACTTTTGACCATGTGATTGACACCTTGATCCGTGTTTGCAGCCATACTTCCGAACAGGCAGAACAATGCGCAATTTTAGTTCATTACAAAGGAAAATGCACGGTTAAAACAGGTTCGTTTGACGAACTGAAACCACAATGCACTTCCCTTTTAGAAGCCGGGCTAAGCGCTGAAATTGTTTAAGCCTTAAATTTCCAGTCGAATTCGTCATTGTCATTGATGATCGCACCTATTTCAACACGGATAATATCATTGTATTCCGACTGAAGTATCAGCCAATTGCTTTCGTTGAAGTGGTTTTCGGTGGTATCAAAATCTTCTTTTGTCCACGATTTGAATGGCAGTTCAGCTTTAGCTTCCTCAATATTTTTACCGATGAGTTTCTTATCTAAAATTGTAGCTTCTGGATTGGAACAGATGATATATCCCAAACGGAAATCCTCATCTTCATAAAACGTAAGGCTCCATTTCTGGGTATTGTACAGACAGATTACATTCCCGTCTTCATCATTATAATGTTTATCTGCTTTGCCATAAAGTGATTCCACATCTTTCTGCTTCATGCCAAAAAGCAACTGATCTATTCCGTTTTTTAAATTGATAACCATTTATTAGAGTTATGAGTTTTAAATTATGAGCTGGTTCTACTTACTGCAAAGTAAGTGAAGTTTTCCCGAATCTTCGAAACAGATTTAGTAATTTTACATCATGCAAGACCTGAACAACTTACAACAATTTACAAACAGTTTACCCAATACGGAACGGATGCCGCTCATATTTCTCGGGCACGGAAGCCCAATGAATGCTATTGAGGAAAATGAATTCGTTACCGGATTTAGGAATATTGCGGCCACCCTGCCAAAACCTGCAGCCATTATTTGCATTTCGGCGCATTGGTTTACCAAAGGCACCAAGGTTACTGCTATGGAAATGCCACAAACCATTCATGATTTTGGTGGTTTCCCGAAACCTTTGTATGAAGTGCAGTATCCTGCAAAAGGAAGCCCCGAATTAGCACACGAAACCCAACTATTATTAGAACCAGCCTTAATCGAACTCGATGAAAAATGGGGATTGGATCACGGAGCCTGGTCGGTTTTGAGGCATTTGTATCCAAAAGCGGATATTCCGGTAATTCAGTTGAGCATTGATTATTCCAAACCGCCGCAATATCATTTTGATTTGGCCCAAAAGTTAAGCAAACTGCGTGATAAAGGCGTTCTTATCATTGGTAGCGGTAACATAGTTCACAATCTCCGTCTGGTTGATTTCCAGAATTTCCACAAAGACAATTATGGTTTTGATTGGGCCATTGAAGCCCGAACCACTCTCAACAACTATCTTTTGGATGGCGATTTCCAGTCACTGATTGATTACGAGACCAAATCGACAGCGATACAATTGGCTGTGCCGTCTCCCGATCATTTTTTACCCTTGATTTACACTTTAGGACTGAAGCAGAAAAGCGAAGAACTTTCGCTCTTCAATGACAAATTACTTGCGGGAAGCCTTAGCATGACTTCGGTAAGGATTGGTTAAAGATGCCGTCTTAAATTTAGTTCAATCGTTTGATAATCAGTTTATTTTTTTCCCTACATTTGATAGCATTATTATCATTTTATGGACAAAAATTACGCACTCGCCCTTATAGCTTCTTTTTTCATTTCCCTGACCACTACAGCACAACAAATCCAAAACCAATGGATATGGGCCGGCGGAAGCAAAATTGCAGAGGAAAACACTTTGGAGTTTGGCGTTACCGGTGAAGAAGACCCGACTAATTTTCCTCTTTTTATCAGAAACGGGATCTCAATGAAAGATTCTGAAGGACTTACCTGGTTTCTGACCAGCGGAAACAATTTATGGACCTACAACCCAACAACCAATAATTTCAATTATAAAAAAGGATTTTACGGCGGATCCAGAGCTTATTGCAAAGGCTTACAGATTGAGCACTATCGCAACCTTCCTTACCCAGCCGAGGAAACACAGCTCTGGATGGATGCCAATGATAATATTTGGCTTTTCTCTGGAAATTCTGAAGAAATATCCGGCCACAAGACCTCCAAATTGTGGAACTATAAAAAAGCCACCAACAGTTGGATTCTAGTCGACGAAGGAACTTTGGACAGCCCCGGCAATTTCGGAACTCTCGGAGTAGAAAGCAGTACCAATAAACCTCCGGCACTCATGGGTGGAATTACCTGGACAGGAAACAACAATACGCTTTGGCTATTTGGTGGCGGAATGATGATGGCAGGTGGCCCATCCAACGCATTGTGGAAATACAATATAACAACCGGTAACTGGACTTGGGTTTCAGGAGCCTCTACTCCAAATCAGGCAGCAACTTATGGGCCAATTGGAGTTGAATCGCCGTTAAGCATGCCCGGAACCAACATTACTGGCTGTGGTGGCTGGACAGATGCGCAAGGCAATCTTTGGCTGTTGGAAAACCGAAACATCTGGAAATTTAATCCAATCACTTCATTATGGACGTGGGTAAAACAAAACCCTTTGGCTAATTTAGATTCTGTAGCTACCATTGGCACAGAAAATCCGGCCAATTTCCCAAGAACCAACAGTGCTTTTACCAGTAAAGGCAAGGCACTCTGGCAAGATCTTAGCGGCAATGTTTGGTACTATAACAACAACACCAACAATGACAGGCTTTGGAAATACAACCCACTGAGCAATATGTGGACGCTTGTAAAAACCATTCCAAACAGTTCCTTTGACGGCATGCCAATTGGTCAATTCAACACCCCCGACATTGGCAATACATTAGGTGCGCGCATTAATGGGATTACAGCAACTGGTTCCAATGGAAAATTATATTTAATGGCAGGCAGCTTTTATAATGAAACCGGGAATAAGTTCAAGGATGTTTGGGAATATGACATTACAACCAATATCTGGAAATGGATTAAAGGTTTTGCTTTCGGGCAGACTACGGTAGAATCTGACCAGAAAATAAAATTCAAAGGGTCTCTCGAAAGTGAAAATTCTCCTGGCTTTATGGAAAAATATACCGCCAAATGGGAACATAACGGCGATTTGTTCCTTTATGGCATTATTGGCGTCAAGAATACTTTTTCCGGCGATTATATTGGCATGATGCTGCTACCCAACGGCACACCCGTTTCAAGAGGAATCTGGCAGTATCATTCCGATTTAAAACGGTGGGAATATTTAGAAGGATTTGAAGAAAGCAGTACATTGGGAGCCGGATCGGTTTACAATACACAAGGCCTTGAAAGTGTAACTAATTATCCCGGATTAAAATCGGGCGCTATGTCCTGGGCCGATACTACTGGTAATCTATGGATGTTTGGCGGAAGTGATATCTCTGCAACCAGCACTTATTACAATAGTTTGTGGAAATTCAATAAAACAACCAAGCTTTGGGTCTGGATCTCCGGAAGCAACGGCAGCAATCAATTGGGAGCCTACGGAACCCGGGGAGTTTATGCTTCCTCTAATATTCCGGGAGCCCGAAAAGATGCTAAAACCTGGACAGACAGCAATGGTAATTTTTGGCTTTTTGGAGGCTATGGATTAGACAGTACCTCTACAACAGCCGGAGCTTTAAATGATTTGTGGAAATACGATGTTGCATCAAATCAATGGATGTGGATAAAAGGCTCCAATCTCAAAAACCAAAATGAAGTTTCGACCGGGCTGGGGATAAGTGATCCGGCAAACACACCAGCTTATTCAACAACATCTACAATCTGGAATACCGTTTCGGGAACTTTTTGGCTGTCCAACCAAACCGCAATATGGAAATTCGATATACTAACTTCCAACTGGACTAAGGTTTCCATCATCACCAATCAAAATTATGGAACCATTGGAATCCCGAACGCAACCAACAGCCCGGGCATACTCAATGGTGCCACTTGGGTAGATACTAGCGGAAACTTATTGTACTGCAATTCTGCTTTATGGAGGTACGACACTACCAATAATTTATGGACGTGGATTGGTGGAAAAAAAGCAGTTGGATTCGACACAAGTTATAAACTGGGCAATTACGGCCAATTAAACCAAGCTTTTATTTCTAACTTCCCCGGCACTAGGGTTAATTCCGCTTCATGGAAAGACACACACGGAAACCTGTTCCTTTACGGAGGTTACGGATGGGATGAAGATTCTCAGGGAAATATGAGCGACATTTGGAAATCGAACCGTAATTTCAATGTGATTACCGGAACTATTCGAGGGGACATCAATAATAACGGCTGTACGAATTCGAATGTTACTCTCAGCAATCAGAGAATTACTGTAACCGACGGTGGCAATACTTCTTCAGTTTATACGGATTCGGCCGGAAATTACAGCGTTTTGGCCCAAAGCAGTACGGTAACCCTAACACCTCAACAATCGTATTATACTTTTACGCCTTCCACCCAAAGCTTTAATTTTAGCGGTTTCGGAACTACCCAGACCCAGGATTTCTGCGCCACGGCAACAGGAACTTTCAATGATTTGGAAATAACCATTATACCGTTAACAAATGCTGTGGTCGGCCAGGATGTTAAATACAAAATACTTTACAAAAATGTAGGAACGACCACACTTTCCGGAAATATACAATTCAATTTTAACGATGCAGTAATGGACTATGTTTCTTCAACACCGGCAGTTTCATTACAATCGGCCGGGATTTTAAATTGGAACTACATTAATTTAATTCCGTTTGAAGCCCGTTTTATAACAGTAACTCTCAACCTAAACACCCCTTTAGAGACTTCTCCTTTAAACGATGGGGATATTTTGAGTTATTCTGCTACAATACATCCACTTCAAAATGAGCAAACCCCTGCGAACAACACATTTAGCCTAACCCAACCCTGCATCGTTTCGCGCGATCCGAATGATAAAACCTGTCTGGAAGGCGCATCTGTAACAACGCAAAAAATTGGCGATTATGTTCATTATATGATTCGATTTGAAAATACCGGAACCGCAAATGCAAACCACATTGTAGTATCAGATTATATTGATCGCGACAAGTTTGAAATTGGCAGTATACAACCTATTGAAGCTAGCCACAATTATAGCTTAGCTGTTACCAATAATAAAATCGAATTTATTTTCCAGCACATCAATCTACCATTTCCTCCGAGTGATTTGAGGTATGGATATGTAGTTTTCAAGATTAAAACGAAAGCTACTTTAACACTAGGCGACACTTTCAGTAATCAGGCGAATATTTATTTTGATTACAATTCCCCTATCCTTACGAACAATTACATAACAGCCATCAATGTTTTGGGAACAGATGAAACTGTGCTGAACGACAGTATTTCCGTTTATCCTAATCCTGTAAAAGATAAGCTGTTCTTCCAAACAAATGAAATTGTGCAGAGAGCAGAAATATACGATATGATTGGACGAATTATAAGTTCCAACGCCGTAACTAACAACAGTACAGATTTAAGCAGCCTGAAAACAGGAACTTACATTTTAAAAATCCATACGATTAACGGAATAGCTACTAGTAAAATTATTAAACAATAATAATTAATACTCAAATTTTCCAAACTCGCTTTCAATAGTGAGCCTTTTGTTTTCGGAAGCCTCTACTCTACCCACGATTTGGGCATCAACTCCGAATGATTGGGAAATTTCGATAATGTCGTTGGCAATTTCAGATGGAACGTATACTTCCATTCGGTGGCCGCAATTGAATACTTGGTACATTTCCTTCCAGTCAGTTTTGGATTGTTCCTGAATCAATTTGAATAATGGCGGAACCGGAAATAAATTGTCTTTTATTACGTGTACATCATCCACAAAATGCAACACTTTGGTTTGTGCGCCGCCCGAGCAATGAACCATTCCGTGGATTTCGTTCGGAGTGTATTTCTCTAAAATCGATTTGATTATCGGAGCGTAAGTCCTCGTTGGAGACAAGACTAATTTTCCGGCATCGATTGGCGAATTTTCAACTTCGTCGGTCAGTTTTGTATTTCCGGAATACACTAAATCTGCTGGTACCGAACTGTCAAAACTTTCAGGATATTTTTCAGCTAAGTAGTTGGCAAAAACATCGTGTCGCGCTGATGTCAATCCGTTGCTTCCCATTCCGCCGTTATAGCTTTTTTCGTATTTAGACTGTCCGAAAGAAGCCAAACCAACAATCACATCGCCTGTTTTTATGTTGGCATTATCCACCACATCGCTGCGTTTCATCCTTGCCGTAACGGTTGAATCTACAATGATTGTACGAACTAAATCGCCTACATCCGCAGTTTCTCCGCCCGTAGAATGAATGGTTACACCGAATGATTTCAGTTCTTCAATAAGTTCTTCGGTTCCGTTAATTATCGCAGAAAGCACTTCGCCCGGAATGAGGTTTTTGTTCCTTCCGATTGTAGAAGAAAGCATGATATTATCTGTAGCACCTACACAAAGTAAATCGTCAATATTCATAATCAAAGCGTCCTGCGCAATGCCTTTCCAAACCGAAATATCGCCGGTTTCTTTCCAGTACATATAGGCCAGAGACGATTTTGTCCCGGCACCGTCTGCGTGAATTATCAGGCAATAACTTTCATCATTGGTCAGATAATCGGGAACGATTTTGCAGAAAGCTTTTGGAAATAATCCTTTATCGATGTTTTTAATGGCGTTGTGAACATCTTCTTTGGAAGCCGAAACTCCACGAAGATTGTACCGTTGACTGTTATCAGAGCTCATGTGTAGTAGTTAGTTGTGTTGCGCAAAGATAGGTTTAATGTGTCAATTAGGCAATTTGAAAATTTGATTATTTCTCCACAATCAGGATTTCTACGCGGCGGTTTTCGTTTTCCTGCTGTTCGTCTTTTTCGGGTATTGGATGCAGGGGTTTTGTGGTTCCGAAACCTTTGAACGACATTCGTTTCTTATCGATTTTATTCCGGATCAGATAATTGTAAATCGCTCTCGCCCTAGAAGTAGATAAGTTTAACAAATCTGAAGGCTGACAACATATATGGCCTTGAATCTGGATCTTAAGTTTTGGATTTTCTTCCATGGCACAACGCAAATCATAAAGTGTGGGCTCTGATTTCGGAACGATTCGGGCAGAATTATTGAAGAAATAAATATCCGGTAAGGTAATATGTTCGCCTACTTTGGAATCCTTTATTTTCTTGCTTAATTCAATTTCAATGGGCACAACAACCGTTTCCTTGTAAAAGATAGTAACTTTTCTGTTCTCCGCCTGGATGCTGGATTGCTTGAAATCTTTGCCAAAAGCTGTTTTTTCTAAATCCTTGCTGAATTTCAGTCCGCTTTTATCCAACAAAATCTGAACGTTTTCAATACGTCTTTCGGACAATTTTTGGTTGTAATTTTTGGTATCGATGCTATCGCAATAGCCTAAAAGCTTGGTGATTTCGGCTTCTTTATTTTTAGAAATCCATTCATTGAGCACTAAAACAGAAGCCGGGTTTGGAAAATCCTTATTAAAATCGAAAAATACCTCAATTTGCTTTTGCCCCAACGATTTGCCGGAAACCAGAAAAAACAATATGATTATTTTCCATTTCACTTTTTTTGCACAATTAGGATTTCTACCCTGCGATTGGCCATTCGCTCTCTTTCATTTCTTTCCGGAACCTTATAAATAGGGTCATTGCTTCCGTAACCTTTGTAACCCAATCGAAATAGCTGAACGCCATGGCCCGTTAAATATTTAAGGATAACCAATGCTCTTCTATAAGAAAGTTTGGTATCATTCGGATTGGGATTACAGCAGATATGCCCGTGTATTTCTATTCTCAGTTTTGGATTATCCAACATAATCTGAAGCAATTCATTCAAAAGCGGTATCGACTGGTCCATCACTTTTTCGGAATTAAAATGAAAATTGATGCTACTGATCCTAATCAGATCGCCTTCTTTCGCTTTCTTAAATTTCAAAGCCAATCCTGATTTTTCTTCTGCGATCAAGGATTCCATGTCAATTTGTTCAAATCCTTCTTCTTCCGCTTCTTGCTTTACTTTTTCGGTTTCCGTTTGCTTTCCCGGAGTTTTCCCGAAGGGCGTCTGCGGTTTAGTTACTGCCTTAGGGTTTGCTTTTGATTCCGTTTGCGTTATTTTCTTTGCCTCCGGATTTACAGCTGTTTTTGATTCCGCTTTTTTATCTTTCGGAACCCTATAAAACACTTCGACTTTCCTGTTCTCGCTCTGGATTTTTGAATACTTAAAATCTTCTCCAAAGGATTTCAGTTCTACCTTATCAGCAATTCTGATGTTCTCTTTCTTAAAAATTTCGAGCATCGAATAGACCCTGCGCATCGCCAGCTGCTTATTGTAATTATTAGTATCGACACTATCGCAATACCCTAAAACCTTAATGATTTCGACCGTTTTGTTTTCAGCTATCCATTGGCTTATTTTAACTTGTGAAGCTTCATTGGCAATATCCTGATTGAAATCGAAAAAAACCTCGAACTTATTTTGTCCAAAACAACTAAACGACAACAGCAGAACGAAAGCTAAAAACTGTGGCTTCATCTTAATTTTCAACGATTAGGATTTCAACCCTGCGATTGGCGGCACGTTCCTTTTCATCTTTTTCCGGAATCGGATATATTGGTGCTGTGCTTCCGAAACCTTTATAAGACAACCTCGATTTAGAGATATCCCGCGAAACCAGAAAATTATAAATCGCTTTTGCCCTTTGTGTAGACAAATCGGTTCTGTCAAGCGGCATGCAGCATAAATGGCCGTGGATTTCTATTTTTAGGTTCGGATTACGCTGAAGCACCAAAAGCAGTTCAAACAATTTTCCGCGCGATTCATTTACAACGGCAAAGGTATTGATTATGAAATTGAGGTTTTCTATTTTGAGCTTTTCCCCGGCTTTGGCGTGTTCGATCTGCTTCATGAAATTCCGGTCGAGTTTGAATTCTGAGGTAGTTCCGTTGGGGTTTTCGAATACTAGCTTTTCGGGATATTCGACTTCTTTTTTAGGTTCTGCCGGAGCCGGTTCTTTTTTAATACCCAGGATTTCATCTTCACGCGGAATGTCTTTTTCCAAAATATAATAGATGGTAACTTTTCGGTTATCCGCCTTATTTTTAGACTGATCAAAGGCTTCACCAAAACTGATCGTCTTGAAATCGTCTCTGGTCTTGATCTGGTTGCGAACGATAGTATATATAAAATTAACCCTTTTTTGAGCCAGCGTATCGTTGAAGCTATTCGTTCCGTCTTCATCGGTAAACCCATGAATGGCTACTATCTTATTGTTTTTGTTTTCAGAAATCCAGGCATTGAGTTTTGCACTTTCCTTCGGGATCAGTTCGAATTTATTGCTGTCAAAATAAACAGTAAATTTTTGCTGAGCATGAGTCAGCAGCGAAAAGAAAGCGAAAAGAAAAATAAAGTAGGATT
>Ga0081606_1000652_pt1 | contig 13031 bp, 13 predicted proteins | sample EareggfetidaYelm_FD_71127 | JGI IMG/M metagenome (GOLD analysis project Ga0081606, IMG submission 71127) | Earthworm egg capsule microbial community from the University of Washington, USA - E. fetida Yelm (SPADES assembly) (version 2) | ecosystem: Host-associated > Annelida > Reproductive system... | reverse complement strand
ATCGTATTCTCAAAGGCATCGACGAGATGAACCTCCAGCCCGTTCGATTCCAATGGAAATCCTTCGACTTTCAAATGACATAATGTAATTGTTTTAATGAAACGAAACACTACGTAGCAGAGCGCTACGAGGAAACCCACACCATGTGGATCGACGACCGTAACCCTTCGAGCTACGTATTGGCCCAAAACGGGGGCATGCAGCGAACCAAGCGCTACGGTGTGTTTCGCAAGGAATTGACGGCCCAGCCAAACGCGGCTGCGGTGGAATCAGTGGAAATGATATGAATAAGATTGATCCGATCATCAGGATTTCTAAGGTCTCTAAACAATACTCAGTCGGCGACGCGCAGACTGTGGTGCTGCAGGGCGTCGACCTGACCGTGTCGCGCGGCGACATCGTTGTGATCCGTGGCATATCAGGCTCCGGCAAGACCACGCTGCTCAACACGGTGGGTGGGCTAGACACAGTCGACCAGGGCGAGGTCAATGTGGCCGGTATGCCACTTCACCGCATGAATTTCACCGAACTGACTCGCTTCCGCGCCGAGAAGGTCGGCTTCATATTTCAGTTCCACAACCTGATCCCGACTTTGACGGTACAGGAGAACGTGCTATCCGGTCTCGAAGCGATGCGTCCGTTACGCAGTGGCGATGCGGCGACGGCGCGTGAATACCTAGCACGGGTGGGTCTCGGCGGGCACGAAGACAAGTTTCCGGCGCGCCTCTCGGGTGGCCAGCAGCAGCGTGTGGCGATCGCACGCGCGTTGGTCAAGGAGCCGGAATTGGTGCTTGCTGACGAGCCTACCGGTAGCCTGGACGAGCAGACCGGCAGCGCGGTAATGAACCTCTTGCGCGAGCTGCAGACTGAGAAGAAGACCACAGTGGTCATTGTCACCCACAACCCCGATCTGGTGCCGCACGCCAATAGTGTGTACGAGATGCGCTCGGGCCGATTGCATACACGCGTCGAGAGTTGAGTTTGATGAAAGCCATCCTCCACAACCTGCCGCTGACCCACGTCGGTCGCTCGATCTTGCGCATCCGTTATCGCCTCCTGGTGATCGCGATAATATGTGCCTCGACCTTCGGCGTGCTAGTTGGCGCCTATTCGGCCATCGACAGCCTGTTCGACACCGTCGAGCGGATCCAGTCCAAGGCCGCTATGGCCGATCTAGAGCTGCTGTTCGCACCAGATGACGCCAAGAATCTGCCCGATTTCGGTCAACTGCCTGGCGTGAGCGCGCACGCGCGCAGGCTGGTGATGGGTGGCCAGGCCGCGCTCGGCGCCGAAGGCACGGTGTCGTCGCTGCTGATCGCGGCGCAGCCAGATCTGTTCGACCGCATAAATAGGTTGACCGTGCTCGACGGCACGCTACCCCGCGCCGATCGCGTCGACGAGGTTGCGCTCGAGCGCAATTGCGCCTCCCACTACAGCAAGCGCGTCGGCGACAAACTGAGCTTGCGAGTCGGCTACGTCGACTACCCGTTGACCGTAGGCGGAATCGTGGAGAGCCCGGAATATCTGATCGCGCCGCTGAACCCTAGCGTCTACGTGCCCACCAACGGCTCGCTGTGCGTGATGTTCGGGGTGGAAGCGCTGCTGCACGACAAACTCGGCTTCCAGGCCGTCAATAGCGTTCTCCTGCGGCTGGACGGCAGCCGCGGTGCTGAGGCGATGAAGGCAGCGGTGCTCGAACTGGCGCATACCCGGCTGTCGGTCGACTACGCTCTGACGCGGCAGGAGCAGTTCAGCCAAAAATTCCTCAAGTTAGACCTTAACACCTTCAAGGTTTTCCTGCCCACAGTAGTGCTGATCTTCGCGCTGTCATCGATCCTGGTGGTGTTCTTCCTGATGTACCAATGGATCAAGGAGGAGCGACCGTTGATCGCCATGTTGCTGACGCTGGGCTACAGCCGACAGCAGCTAATTATGGCCTACCTATTGCCCGCGCTGGCGATCGTAGTGCTGGCTCTAGTGATGGGCCTGTTCCTGGCCGGCTTCGACATGTGGGCCTTCGGCTCTAACTACGGTCGCGCGATCGGCATGCCCGAGCCGACGCTGTCGCTGCAGTGGTCTTACATGGCTGGAGCCTTCGCACTGACGGTGAGCACGGTGGGCTTGGGCATGTTCTTCCCAATCCGCTCGATGATTCGCATCGCGCCGATCGATGCGCTGCGTGACCTGAACGCGCAGGCAGATCATCACCCAGGTTGGATGATCCGCGCGGCGCAGAGGATGCGCGGGCCATTCTGGCTCAAGTATTCGCTGCGCAACCTTATCCGCAGCTGGCAAGTGTCAGCGGTTTCGATCCTAGCGGTGGCAGCCAGTCTGGCGGTGACGATCTCGTTCTACGTCTCGCTGACTTCGATGGAGCGCACCGCTATTGGCAGCGTGGCCAGCGACCGCTGGCACGTAGTGGTCGACCTCGACGCCCCTTTGTGGATGGACGAGATCGGTCGACTGCAGCAGGCGATCCCGGCCAGCCGCTGGTCGACCTTCGTTAGGGGTGGCGCCCAGATCGTCAGCGCTGATCGTATCGACAATGCCTATCTGCTCGGCATCGTGCCAGCCGACAAGGTGCGAAACGTCAACCTGATCGCCGGACGCGAGCTGCAGGCCGGCGATGCTGACGCGGTGATCCTAGAGCGGCGGCTGGCTGTCGACCACCGGGCATCGGTCGGCGACACCATCACGCTTAAGGTGCGCGGCGCCGAATACTCGGTACGAATTGTCGGTATCCATTCGAGCGCAGTGCCGGGCGAGGTGGTGGCACCGCGGGCCTTCGCCCAGCGAATGCTATCGCTGGACGAGCAGTTCACCGGCGCCTTCCTCGTCGAGCCGGCTCCAACAGTGCGCGGTATCGCTGCGCTGTACGACGTGCGTGGCGTTGTACGGGTCACCAGCAAGGACGAGATCGTAGCGGCAATCCTTAGCATCAGCGGCCACATTTGGAAAATCATCCACCTGTCGGCGCTGATGAGCATTGGTGTCTCGGCACTGTTTGTGCTCACCAGTATTACTTTCACCATCATGGGCCGCCGTGGCGAGTACGGAATGTTGCGCATCATCGGCCACCGTAACGCTGTGATCACCGGTATCGTGCTAACCGAGGCCACGCTAATGGCCATCGTCGCTTCCCTACTGTCAATCCCACTTGGCTACATGCTGGGCGACGTACTCAACGACCGACTTACCTACGTCTGGTTTAAGGTCAACACCCAGCCCAGCGGGCTGGACTTCCTGAGGGTGATTTGTCCGGCGTTGGTGTTGGTGCCGTTGGCAGCGATGCCGGCGATCCGCAACATCTTCGACATCGCCCCTGTGGACACGCTCAAGGAGAGGAATTTCGGATGAACAAGATCATATGTGTACTGCCGACGATACTGCTATCGTTGCCGGGCTGGGCCTCCGACGCTACGGCGCTGATGAAGGAGTCAGACAAGCGTATCAAAGCGCCCGACGAGACCGTGCAGTACGAGATGGAGCTGTACGACGGCGACAAGCTGGTACACAGTCGCAATCTCTTACGGCTGGACAAGCAGATGAACGGAAAGAACAGCACGCTTATCCGCTTCCAGGCACCTGCCGCAGTAAAGAACGTCAGCCTATTGATCGAGGACACAGGTGCGGCGATCAACGACATTTGGTCTTATACGCCCGCAACCAAGTCACTTCGTCGCATCGCTGGCTCGCAAAAACAGAACTGGTTTATGGGCACTGAGTTCACCTATGAGGATTTCGAGGACTACAAACTCAAGTCTTACCGCTTCGAGCAAATCGACACGCTGACACCCTGCCTGCGATGGGCCAAATGTGCGGTGGTCGAGGCCACCCCTAATTCCGACGCAGAGACGCAAGCATCTGGCTACGCTAAGAAGCGCTACTACATCGAGCTCACCAGCTACTACCCGGTGCAGATCGAGTATTTTGACCGCCGTGGTTCGCTGGCCAAACGACTGACCAGCGAAGATCTCAAACGTTACGGTGACTACGTGCGACCGCAGTCACAGACTATGTGGAATTCCGCCAACAATCGAAAGACGCGGATGGTGGTAACAAAACTAACAATCAACTCTGGTTTGACAGACTCCCAGTTTACTCAGCGCGCGTTGCGCAATGAAGAGTAAGCAAATTTTCAAGTAATTGAGGTAACGAATATGAATACCGTAACACTGGAAACCCAGGTTCTTGACCTGGTAGCCACCACAGCCAAACTAGATCGAGCCTTACTCACACCCGATTTAACCGTCGAAGAGCTCGGTTTAGACTCGCTTGATGTGCTGCGCCTCACCTACGCTATCGAAAAGCACTTCCGCATCAGCCTAGCCGCCTACAGCCACACCGACGTGACTTCGCTGACGCGGCTGATCGAGATACTGCAGCACGAGACCTCGTCGCGTCCGGCGACCAGTGCATGAAGCGGGTGGTGATTACCGGCATCGGCTGCGTCAGCCCGTATGGCATTGGAGTCGAATCCTTGTGGCGCGGCTTGTCCGAGGGGCGTAGTGCCATCGGCGAAATTCCGTGGCTGCTCGAGGCCAAGACCCAGTATCGCAACGGTGGTGGTTTGCTCGACTATCTGCCCGACACTTACTTCAGCGCGTCCGAGCAAATGCTATTTGACCGGGCCACCCAGTTCGCCCTTCTCGCTTGTGCCGAGGCCTGGCGCCAGTCCGGCCTGGCTCTGACCGAGACCGAGGCAGCGCGCACAGCCGTCTACATCGGTACTGCGGTCGGCGGCAGCGATGCGCTCGATGCGGTTTACCGCGATCTCTACCGCGACGACTGCCTGACGCTGCCGCCCTTGACCGTTCCGCGTGCCATGGCCAATGCCGCCGCCAGCCATATCGGCTTGCGCTACAAGTTATGCGGCCCGTCGTTGACCATCTCGACCGCCTGTGCCTCCTCGACCCAAGCGATCGGCGAAGCGTTCCGTCTGCTGCGCTATGGCGCTATCCACGCCGCCGTCGCCGGTGGTACCGACGCCTGCCTCAACCCTTTGGTCTGGCGCGCCTGGGAATCAATCCGCGCCATGGCTCCCGATACCTGTCGGCCGTTCTCCAGGGGCCGCCGCGGCATGGTGCTCGGTGAAGGCGCTGGCGTGTTGGTGATGGAAACACTCGAATCGGCGCGCGCGCGCGGCGCCACCATCTTGGCCGAGGTGCTCGGCTATTCCGCCAACTGCGACGCCGGAGACATTGTCAAGCCATCGAAGATCGGTGCGGCGCGGGCCATGGCCGAGGCGCTGCAGGACGCCGAACTGCCGATCGCCGAGATCGACTACGTCAATGCCCACGGCACCGGAACGTTGCTTAACGACCGCGTCGAGACCGCCGCTATCCGCCAGGTCCTCGGAACTCAAGCCGACCGAATCGTTGCCTCGTCGGTAAAATCGGCGATCGGCCACTTGATGGGCGCGGCCGGCGCGGTTGAGCTGATCGCCGGCCTGATGACGTTCGAGCGCGACCTTGTGCCGCCGACGCTGAACTACCAGGAGGCCGACCCGGAGTGCGACCTTGATTGCGCGCCCAACGCACCGCGCTTCCGGCGGGTGAACGCCATGCTGAAGAATTCTTTTGCCTTTGGTGGGCTGAATACGTCGCTGGTCTTGCGCAACCCGGAGGTGGCGACATGATCCTGGTGACCGGTGCCAGCGGCTGCGTCGGCGCCAACCTTGTCCATGCTCTGGTCGCAGCTGACAAGCCGGTCGCCGCGCTTTTGCAGCCCGGCGATGCGGCGCCGGCATTGCGTAGGATCGGCAATCGGATCGAACGACGCTACGGTGACGTGCGCGATCCCGCCTCGTTGCGGCGGGCCATGGCGAACATCGACTCGGTCTACCACGCTGCCGGCGTTGCTTCGCCTCGACTTGCCGACGAGGCGCGCATGTGGGAGGTCAACGTCGACGGCACCCGCCATGTACTGGAAGCGGCGCGGCAGGCTGGCGTTGCGCGCGTCGTTCACGTTTCCTCGATTGCCGCGGTCGGCTACCCGGACGGTTGCTTCGACGAATCAGCCACATACAACGGCCCCGACATCGCCTTCGCTTATATGCATAGCAAGCACGCGGCTGAGCAGGAAGTGCACGCAGCGGTGGCGCGCGGGCTCGACGCGGTGTCGGTCTGCCCGGCGGCCATCATCGCGCCCTACTGCGACCGGCTTGACGGCTGGGGTCGCATCATCCTCGACGTGGCCGCGCGCCGCATGGCCTTCTATCCGCCCGGTGGCATCGCCTATCTTGGATCTGTCGACCTGGTCGCTGGCCTGCAGGCCGCGATGCGCCACGGGCGAAGCGGCGAACGTTACTTGTTAGCAAGCGGCAATACCAGCTATCGCGAGCTGATTGACTGCTTCGCTGCCGCCGCTGCGGTTGCACCGCCAGGCTGGACTGCACCGCGACCGCTGGTGCGCGGTGCCGCCCGCTTGCTGCGCGCGATCGAACCCGTATCAAAGCGCTGCCTGCCGCAGATGCGTCTGTCGTCCGGCGTGCTCGACCTGCTCTGGCGACAAAAGCACTACCGCACCGACAAGGCCGCGCGCGAGCTCGGTTTTACCGCGACGCAGACGCTGCGGTCGGCGGTGGCCGAGACCTGGTGCTGGCTAGCAGCCGGGCAGCAAGGAGCGGCCCATGTCGCATGAACTGGTTCAAATTGCGCTTGCGCCTCCGTCTGACCGCAGCCAAGCGATGGCCGAATGGCTGGGCGACTACGCCCGCCGCCGTATCCATTCGCGCCTGATAGACGAGCGACGCTGCATCCCGCCCTACGTGGCGCTCGACTTCGGCAACCGCGGCCTGCTTGGCATGCAAGTACCCGCTGAACAAGGTGGCCTGCTCGGCTTCGACCACCAGGAATACTTTTGGACTCTGCGCCAGCTCGGTGCCATTGACTTCACGCTGGCCGCTTTCGTTGGCCTCAACAATTGCCTCGGCGTGCGGCCAATTCTGCGTTTCGGCAATCCGGCCATGCGCGAGCGCTACCTGCCCGCGCTAGCCCGCGGTCGAATTCTCGGCTCCTTCGCTGTCACTGAGGCCTGCGCCGGCTCCAACCCAGCCGGTATCGCGGCCGTAGCGCAGCGGCAAGCCCAGGGCTTCGTGTTGAGCGGCGAGAAATGGTGGTCGGGCTCGGCCCAGTGGTCTGGTGTGATCAACGTGGTCGCCTGCCATCACGACGACGCTGGCCGCCATTGCGGCTTCGTAGCGCTATGTGTCGACGGTGACCAGCCGGGCCTGCGACATGGCGAGGAAGCGCTCACGCTTGGCCTGCGCGGCATGGTGCAAAACCAGGTGCATTTCGACTCAGCTGAGATCGGCGCCGACAGGGTGCTGGGCAGCCCTTACGCTGGCATGTCAGTGGCGGCCGATACCATGACCTACGGCCGATTGGCTATTGCAGCGGTTAGCAGCGGCACCATCTGGCGCCTGCTGCAGCTGATGGTGCGCTACACCGGCCGCCGCCGCGTCGGCAACTCGCTTCTTTACGGCAACGATCACGTCCAGGCGGTGATGCTCGAACACTGGCGTGCCGCCAGCGCTCTCGACCTGCTGGTGCGCCGCATCGCCGTTGTACTAGACGGCGGTGCATCGCTGCCGACTGAGGTTTACGCCGCCGCCAAGTTGGTCGCCACCGAGCTACTGTGGGCCGCAGCCGACTCTGCAATGCAATTGCTCGGTGGCCGTGCTTACTGCGAGAACAATCCAGTCGCCCAAATCTGGCGCGACGCACGCGTCACACGAATATTTGAAGGTCCCAGCGAGGTAATTGCCACCTACCTTGGTCAACAGTCGCTGCGCCGAGAATCCCCATTGTTGCAGCATTTGCAGGCATTGGACACCGGGCAAGCGTCGAAATTACAGGCTATTTGTGATTCTTGCCAATCAACGGATGCAAAATCATCCGCAAGTAATTTAATTTCTCTGGGCTACGCGACCGCGTGGACTCTGCTGGCTGTTTATGTCCAAAATGTACCCGAATTGGTCGGGTGGGTCGCAGTCAAAAGAGCCACGGTGGCTGAGAGACTACTTGAACACACTACACGAACGCTACCTGATGCTGATTCTCTTTCCGAGTTGATTGCAAAACAGATTGGCTTGATTCGGCTGGATCGCGCTGGGGAACAGGTTGATTTAGATCCATATTTTTATGATCGCTTCCCATGAAAGATAAGTCAACCGCACATTGGAGAAAATTTTTTCTTCTTGGAATTCTGTTTTATAGCCTGAGCTTTGGAGCAAAGGGTACAGAAGATTATGCTCAAACGCTGCACCAATTCGAACCAGAATCGGTGAAAAACATCGACATGTATTTATCCAGTCGTCACGGCATCGATCAAGAAGGCCAACTGGCGTTGCAGGAATATCATGCTGGGGTCGAGTACACCGGCAAGCTCGCTCCCAAATGGCGAACGAGGGCTGGGTTGAATTTGGTTACTGAGAACAAACTTGACACTCAAACATTCACACGACTAGAAGTTGACACACTATATGCGCACTATGAGGGTGAAACTTGCGGCGCCCGTATTGGCGTACAGCAGGTGGTGTGGGGTGGTGCAGATCGCCTGCAGGTACTTGATGTCATTCACCCCCTAGATCTTCGTGAATCATATTTCGGCGACTGGCAAAGGAAGCGCCTGCCTCTAGCGATGCTGAATCTTGAATGTGACTTGGCGGAACAATCATTGCAACTGCTTCTTGTGCCACAAAGCCGGTTTAATCGTCTACCGAGTAACCAAGGCCGCTTTACGCAGTCCGGATTGGGCGCAAAACTTGCCCCACAAGGCGTTGCAGTTGTCCAGGGAGATGCTCCTCATGCTGGCAACCCGTCCGATTGGAGTGGCGGCGTACAGTGGCGAACCAAGGTTTATGAGGGCGATGTGACTCTGAACTTGTTTCACGGTTGGCAAGGTGAGCATTTGTACCGTTCTGATGGTGCGGCGTATCGCGAGGAGCCCGCGCGTTTCAATATGGTCGGAGCCTCATATACGCGTCCGATTGGCCCACTCGTATTCCGTTTCGAAGGCGCTCATACTCGAGGCATCATTGGCTATGTGCAAGACACAGTTGGACGTCTGGGACCCGTACCCACACGCCAGAATAGCTACCTGATTGGTGTCGATTATTCGAATGAACCATGGTTCTTCTCGGCTCAATTGTTTGATCGGAAGCGAACCGCAGATCAATCTCTATCTGGGGAAACACGACAGCAGATGATAACGCTGGCAGTACGACACAGTCTAATGCAAGATCGTTTGCATCTGACTGCTTACGCCGCCAAGGATATTATTAATTCGGCAAATTATGTTTCGCTGACGGCAAGCCATGAAATACGTCCACAACTACTAGTCAGCACATCACTGGAGCGCTTCAACGGCAATTCAAATAGTTTTGGTTTATTTGCCAAACAGAGTCGCATAGTTGTCGGTTTCGAGTATCACTGGAAGTGAAGCGCCCTATGATAGAAATAAAACGTCGTACGGTCCTTATCTCAATTGGGCTCTTGTTTACTGTCAATCCAATTCTTGCGAGCGAAGTCATTTTCGATGGCATTCGCTTCGAGAAATTTCGCAAAGTTGACGGAACGATACTGAAATGCAATGGGATCGGCAAGCGAACTATTCTTTTCTTCGATGCTTACCATGCAGTGCTGTATACCGAAATCCACTACGATGATTTCGATACGTTACGCCAGTCTAATCAACCTCGAATTTTGGAGCTACGATTGTTGCGTGATGCGCCGCTCTCGCAGTTAGAGAAGGTGGTAGTTGATGGTATTCGTAAAAATTCTAATGCTGATCAATTAACTAGCTTGCATGAACGCTTACAAGCGTTGCTAGCAAACATGAGAAGGGTTAAATTTCTGACCAAAGGGGATATACTGGAAATCATCTTCTCCAATGATTCCACTCAACTAAGAATTAATAAAGTCGATCTTGGGAACCCCATACTCGGCAAGGACTTTAACGACGCATTTTTGTCCATCTGGCTTGGACCTCATCCAATTGATAGCGAGCTAAAACGGCAGCTCCTCGATATAAAATGATATCGGGATTAAGTCATGGTTTTTCCAGTGGCACGCCGCTGACCCTGGATCAAGGTGGGGTACATCTTTGGCATAGTTTCCCTGGCGAAGTAGTTGATGAATTGCTAATTTCTCGATATATAGAAATTCTCTCGAAAAATGAGCGATTGCGGTATTCGCGTTTTATTACCTCTGAATTTGCGATTCAATATCTCCTCACGCGGGTGCTTATCCGGACTGTGTTGTCACAGTACTTAGATACGGCGCCTACAGACTGGATATTTAGATGTAATGCCCACGGTAAGCCTGTCATTGATGATTCCATACCGTTAGGTTCTGATATTTCATTTAACATTTCACACACGTTCGGGCTAGTGGTTGTGGCCGTCGGCAGAAGCATGTGCATAGGTATTGATGCCGAACCCGTGGATCGATTGACTACTCCTGAAATAGCTGACCGTGTGTTAACGGAGGGCGAAGTTGCAGCAATACGTAAGTTGCCGCTGGCTGAGCAAAAAAGACGATTCATTGAGCTTTGGACTTTAAAGGAAAGTTGACTCAAAGCAAAATTGGGATAGGCTTATCTTTCTCTCCACGACAAATTGAATTTATCATCGAATCAAAGAAATTGGATTTAATTAGGATAGGTCGCACACCTGCGGATGTGTTTTTTGGGGATTGGTACTTCAGTCAATTGCTTGCATACGATAGCCATTCGATCGCAATTTGTACCAATCAAATAACTTATCCGGTAGTGAGTTGTTACCGTACACTGCCACTGATCTATACCGTAACAGCGCCACTTGATTTAGTTCGTACATCATAGCGGATAGCGTAACCGACTTTGTGCATGGTCTGGATGGCAAGCGCAAGCTTCGCCGCTTGCCGCGGCAACCTTGTGTTCCGCAGTGAGGGCAGAGATACCGTCATGTTTCCTCATTGGTTGGAAGAGCGGTTCTGGGTTCAATTCCATATTCCACCACCATAAAAACTTGCAAAGACGCTCTCTTTGCATTTCGATCAACCCCGTCAGGCCCCAAGCCTGGCGGGGTTTTTCACTTGGGCTTGCGGACTTGGCCGCCCGCCGCAAGGCCTGATTTTGGCGTTCCTGACCCGGTTTTCCTCTCTCTTTCTCTACTCCCTGCGGACGCGCAAACCGCCAAATCCGCAAGGCTGACCTCGGCAAAATAAACAACTTACGCACCACGCTGACCACGGATGTTTTTTCGAGCATCGAACGGCATCGTAAAAACAGCGAGAGAAAGAATTCCGTCAAGTCTGCGCAGCAGGCTGTGTTTTGCCCGCACGCATCTTGGAGACAACATCGGCGATGCGCTGGTGCTGCGCCTGCCAGCACAGCGGCGTGTCGATGGCCAGATCGAAGAGCACCACTTCCTCGGGCAACGTTTCGTCGAGGATCGCCACCTGGATATCCGGAGCCAAGGTGGTCAGGTTGACCATGCGGCTCACGTAGCTGCGGTCGATTTTCTCCCGATCCGCAATCTCGGCGAGGTTGCGTGCTTGCCCGCCCTCGATCTGCCGCAGCCAACGGTGACCACGGGCCAGGGCCACTTGAAGCGCCGTCGGCGCACGTTGGCTGTTCAACGAGGCAGAAATGCCCTGCGGCACGACCACCTGGCGCCGTCCGCTGTACCGCTGGATGCGGATCGGAATGGCCACAGTGACACCGCCATCTTGCGCCCGCAACATCATCGCGTCCCCCGGAAACTCCACCGTGGTCAGTCTCATGCTGTTTGCCCCTCTGCGGTGGGTGCGGCTTTGCGTCCCGCTGCTCGCACCACATCCAGCGCCAGGTTCTCGATGCCGTTGGGGTGCAGGCGCACCTGCATTTCGTTGGGCGACACGACAATACGTTCGACCAGCAGCAGCACGATGCGGTGCTGCTCCAGTGGAAAAAGCTGCTCCCACACGGTGTCGATTTGGGACAAGGCCACCGCCACCTGCATCTCGGTCATGCCTTGGGTGGCCGCGTCATCGCGCTTGGCAATCTCGCGCCAGACCTGCGCCACCATCTCTGGCGCACGCAAGATGCCGCGCAGTTGCGCCACCACGGCTTCTTCAATTTCACCGGCGGGCAGCATCCGCACACCCGATGCGCCGTGGCCTTCTTTGGCATCGCGCGTGGACAGGTAGTAGCGGTACAGACGTCCACCACGTCCCTTTGTGGCATGGGGTGTCATTGCCCGCCCGTCGGTGGTGAAGATCAGCCCCTTGAGCAGCGCCGGGCGTTCGGTTCGAATCTGACCCTTGCGTGCGCCGTTGGGTTTTGAGGCCAGTGCCGACTGCACGGCCTCCCACTGCGCCAGCGTCACGATGGGTTCATGCTCACCTGGGTGGGCCACGCCTTTGTGCCGAATCTGGCCGAGGTACACGGGGTTGTTGAGAATCTTGTAGAGCGCGCCCTTGTCGATGGGTTTGCCGACACGGTCTTTTCCTGACTGCGCCTTCCAAGACTTGGTGGTCACGCCCTCGCGACGCAGTTCCTGCACAAACAGGGTGGTCGATCCGGCGCGCGGGTACTCGATGAACATGCGCCGCACGATGGCGGCCTCGGCTTCGTTGATGATCAGCTTGCGGGCCACCACGTCGTACCCCAGCGGCGGCACACCGCCCATCCAAATTCCCTTGCGCTTGCTTGCAGCGATCTTGTCGCGGATGCGCTCGCCGGTGACCTCGCGCTCGAACTGGGCGAAGGACAGCAGCACGTTCAGCATCAACCGTCCCATCGAAGTCGTGGTGTTGAACTGCTGCGTGACCGACACGAAAGACACGCCTTGGCGCTCTGTAGAATCCCGGACAATTGCATAGACTCCAAACGCTATCCGCTGTTCATGGCCAGAGCAGTCCTGCAGGAACTGATAGAGTCCTTGCAATCCACCCCGGGGAGTGTCAAACCATGTCGATGGCCCTGCACAAGAACGCCCGCACCACGCCGGCCGTGCGTGCCGAGATAGCCGCCAGTAGCCAGACCGCCAGTGTCTTGGCCCAGCG
>Ga0081606_1000651_pt1 | contig 13047 bp, 11 predicted proteins | sample EareggfetidaYelm_FD_71127 | JGI IMG/M metagenome (GOLD analysis project Ga0081606, IMG submission 71127) | Earthworm egg capsule microbial community from the University of Washington, USA - E. fetida Yelm (SPADES assembly) (version 2) | ecosystem: Host-associated > Annelida > Reproductive system... | reverse complement strand
GAAGGGGAACCCGGCGGCGCTGACCGCCCGAGAGGGTGTTGATCGAGGCATCCCACGGCAGGTCGGCGACCAGTCCCGCGATGACATCCCGAACGAGGGGGTTGCCCGCCCAGTCGTGCTCGTCGCGATCCCCGACAATGGTCGCCGATACGGTGGTCGCATCATCCAGGGTGTCGGCCTGATCAAGCACTCCAACCATCACACCCCCGCGTCGAGTTACCCGACCACGGTCTGGTGATTGAATGCCCGCGAGCATCCGCAGGAGGCTCGACTTGCCGTCACCGTTGCGGCCAACGATACCGATTCGGTCGCCCTCGTTGATTCCGATGGTCACGGAGTCGAAAACGACCCGGGTCGGATATTCGAGCCGAATGGATTCCGCGCCGAGTAGGTGTGCCACTGTCCCAGCGTAGGTGTCCGGGCGGGTTCAGCAAATCGCTACCGATTTGTTATCCGAATCGTTGCTGCACTCGGAGTCGAGTCAAGTAGCGTGGATCGAGTACCTGTTGGGTGCAGCGGTGATTGCCCTGTGGCATCCCGTGAAGCGAGGGGCGGTGCCGCGCGCGTAGGTCGCGGCACGGTGTCGATCGATGGGAGCACGATGTCGATCACAAGTGACACGAAGTTGATGAAAAGAGGGGGCACGGCGCTGCTATCTTCCATAAGAGCTCTTGTGACCGCGGTTGCGCTGGGGGTGAGTCTTGTGGGGTGCACACATATGCCAACCGCAGCGGCGGGTGACCGTCCGACCCCGTTCGAATCGGTGGCCCCCACGCCGACAGTCGTGCGGGTGGGGGTCATCGGCAAAGGTGAGCCGCAGTGGCCTGCACTCGTCAAGGCAGCGGCAGCTGAGGGCATCACCGTCGAACTTGTTGATTTTGCCGACCCCGGGCAGGTGAACCCCGCCACCGACAGTCATGGAGTAGATCTGAGCCAAACCCAAAATCTTGTGAGCCTTGCAAAATACAATGTCTCAGCGGCCAGTCCGCTCATTCCGATTGGGAGCACGGCAATGTATCCGCTGGGTTTGTACTCACGGAAGTATCAGAGCGCTGCGCAAATCCCCGACGGGCAGACCGTGGCCGTGTCACACAGTCAGGGCGACCAGGCGCACGGGTTGTTGCTGTTGCAGTCAGCGGGCCTTATCAAACTCGGTGGCGGCGGGTCGGTGTTTGCCACCCTGTCCGACATTGATCCCGCGGCATCCCGAGTAAAAGTTATCGCGATTGATCCGAGTCTTTCGGCGACAACCCTGCCCGATGTGGCGGGGGTTGTCATGGCCCAAAATTACCTTCGTGATGCCGGTCTCACGGTTCACCAGGCGCTGGTTCGGGATGCCCCGACCGACGCGTCTCTTGTGCCCTACGTGGGGGTGTTTACCACGCGAGTCGCCGACCGGGTGAACCCGCTGTATCTGAACCTTGTGCGTATCTTCCAGACCGACCCGGCGGTACAGGCTGGGCTTGTCGACTCATCCGGTGGGACTGCCATCCCGGTACAGATTTCAACCGAGGTGCTCGAGCGTGAATTCGCGAAGACGACCACCGACACGGCGGCAACACGGAAGGCGGTAAAGGGTTAGCCCGCGTTCACCTTTGACGTGCACCCCACTACCGCGCCGCACCCGTCAGCCTTTGACACTTCCGGAGGTCACGCCTCGGATAAAGTGCCGCTGGAGCAGCACGTACACCACAAGGGCGGGCACGGTCATGATGATCGCGGCGGCAGCAAGGCCGGCGCTGTCGGTGGTGTGCTGGCCAATGAACAGGCCGAGGCCCGCGGGTGCGGTCTGCACGCTCGGATCCTGCGTCAGCACGAGCGCCAGTAGGAACTCGTTCCAACTCCAGATGAAGAACAGCACCATCATCGTGGTGATTGTCGGCTTCGCCGAGGGGATCAGTACGCTCCACAGGATGCGCCACGAGCGGGCACCGTCGAGCCTCGCCGCCTCAATGAGGCTGCGCGGGGTCGAGAGGAAGTGCGCGCGCATCCAGAACGTGCCAAAGCTGAGGAACAGTGCTGTCTCGGGCAGGATGAGGCCCGCATACGTGTTGGTGAGCCCGACCGACCGTAGGTCGTAGAACAGGGGGATGATCGTCGCCTCGAAGGGCATCAGTAGTCCGATGAGGAAGATGTAGAACAGCGCGGACTTGCCGCGGAACCGCATGGTCCCGAACGCGTAACCGGACAGAATGCACAGCAGGCTGCCGAGCGGGACCACCACGATGGCGATGACGGCGGAGGAGAGCATGGTCGAGCCGAAGCTACCGGTCTCCCACGCCCGCGGGAAGTTGCCCAGGTACACCTCGCGCGGAAGGGCGAGACCCGAGAATGACTGGCCCGGTGGGTACAGCGACACCAGAATAACGTTCACGAACGGCAGCAGGGCGACGATGCTGAACACAATCAGCACGATGTGCGTCGGGATGCCCGTGAGTGAGCGTCTGCGTGCCGCTGCGTGCCGGGCGGCCGAGCCGGACTCCTGTGCCGTGGCGCGGACCGTACCGGCTTTCTGCGACGCCGTGCCGCGACGGGAGGGGGTCGTCATCACTCTTCTGCGCTTCGCGAGAATCGGTTGATGGCGATGGAGACGATGATGATGAGCACCGTCAGGATGACGGCGAGCGCGCTCGCCGATCCCACACGCTGGTTTGTGAACGCGTTCTCAAAAATTTCGTAACCGGGCACCGAGGTCGAGGTGCCCGGCCCACCCTCGGTTAGCAGGTAGACGAGGTCAAAGCTGCGGAGAGCCGCGACGATAGTGAGGGTCATGGCGACGCCGATCTCGGCACGAAGAGACGGGAGCATCACGTAACGAAACTCGTGCCACGCGTTGGCTCCGTCGAGCCGCGCCGCCTCATACAGGGCGGCATCGATCTTCTGGGCACCGGCGAGGAACAGCACCATGCACAGGCCGGTCAACAGCCAGGAGCCGATGAGTCCGATTGCCGGGAGTGCCCAGCTGAAACTGCCCAGCCAGGCCGTGTTGACCGGGATGCCGAAGAAGTTCAGGAACTGGTTCGCGATACCCGACTGTGCATACATCCATTGCCAGGCGACCGCTACCACGACCAGTGACACCGCCTGGGGCACGAACAGCACCGAGCGGTAGAAGGTCATGCCCCGCACGGTCCGCCGCGAGAACAGCGCGGTGATCAGGAGTCCGAAAGCGATGGGGATGACGGCGTAGAAGAGCACCAGAACCGCACTGTGCCAGTACAGCGCCAGCATGTTCGGGTCGGACAGCGCTTCGATGTAGTTGTCGACTCCCATGAAGGTGGCGGTTGTGACGCCGTCCCACGAGAAGAGTGAGATCTGCAGTGTGCGCAACAGCGGTAGCAGCACGAAGAGTGCGATCAAAACAAGGGCGGGTGCGAGGTAGAGGTACGCGACCCGTCGTGGCTCGCCGGGCGGCGCGGCGCGTGTGGTGCGCCGTCGCGTCGCGCCGATCGGTCGGGTGCCCTTCGCGAGGGCTGCCGGGGTGGTCACAGTGTCGTCATCCGTGTGTCTTGGTCCAGTCGGCCTGAACCGCCCTGGCCAGATCATCCGCGGTTTCCTTGCCGCCGAAGACAGCCTGGATGCCCGGGAAGAGCGTGTTGCCCAGTGACGGTGTTGCGGAGTCAAGATAACCGACGAGTCCGTCGTTTTTCACCTTGTCGCGCCAGGAGGCCAGCACCTCGTTGGTCACCGTGCCCTCGCCTTCCGCATCGCCCGTGAAGGGTAGATATCCGTTGATGAGGTTGGTGTGTGCCATGTCGGGGGTCGAGAGGAAGTCGAGGAAGTAGGCCGCCAGGTCGGCATTCTTGGACTTGGCCGAGATCGTGAACGCCGCAGCGATCGATCCGGTCGCGTACGACTGGCCGCCAGCTTTCATCGGTGGCATGGAGAAGAAGCCCGCGTTCTTGCCGAGGGACGAGTTGATCTGTGTCATGTGCCAGGTTCCGCTGAGGTAGAAGACGCCGGACTTGCCGTCCGCGAAAGCCGTCGCGGCGTCGGCGTCCTTGGTGCCGTTGGCGTTGGTCGGCAGATACCCTTCGTCCCACCACCGCTTCAGTTTGGCGATTGCCTCGATCGTTCCGGGGGTGTTGAAGGTCGAGCCTGTGACGCCGTTGATCCAGTTGTTAACGGCCTTCGGGTCGTCATAGTTGTTCATCAGGCTGGAGAGGTTGTGGTTGGCGGGCCACTGCTCGAGGTTGCCGAGTTCCATCGGAACCTCACCTGCGGCTTTGGCCTTGGCAAGCGCGTTCTCTAATTCAGCAAACGTCGTTGGAACTGAGAGACCGAGATCCTTCAGCTTCAACCTGTTGTAGTAGATGCCAACCATGTTGCCGCCAGGGGTCTGGCCCCAGTAGTTCCCTGTGCCGAAGGTTTTGCCGTCGGAGGAGATGCGAAGCGAATCCAGCACGCTGGACGGATACTGCTTGTCCCACGAGTAGCCCTTGTAGTACGTGTCGAGCGGACGGATGAGTTTCGCTTTTGCCAGCGTCTGTACGGCGGTCGCGTTCGACTCCGCAATATCGGGGGGCGTGGAGGAAGACATTGTCAGGCTGATCGTCTTGCCGTAATCGGCGAATGACTTGCGGCTCTCTTTGACGGTGATGTTCGGGAACTTTGCCTCGAACATTTTGATGCCCGTCGCGATCGCGGTGCCGAGCCCCGGGTCGCTCTCGTAGTCGAGCATGGTCAGAGTGGTCTTTGGCAGATTACTCACCTCGGCGGCGGTGAGTGTTTTGCCGCTGACCGAGACATCCCCGTCACTACTGCCACCACCGGGGGTGAGGCCACTGCATGCCGCTGTCGCGAATAACACACCGGTTACGGGGAGGAGGGCGAGCCTCCTGCGCCTCGTCGTGCGCTGTGATCGGAACATGTGATGACTCCTTTGTCAGGTACCGCAGAGATCGCAGCATCGGGCTGAGTGTTGCGCGGTGGTTCGACTGTACGGCAATTTCTCACATGTGACAATCAATCTCAAATGTGAGAGATTGATGTTGCTCGACGTCGCAAAACACCGGGCCGCGCGAGCACGGAGCGGTTCTGAGCGGTGCTCGATGTGACCTCGCCCCCGACCCGCGCGAGCACAGAGCTGTTGATGCCCGATTGCTTCATCCCACGCCCCCACCGCCCTGACCCCCGCGCGAGCACAGAGCTGTTCAGCGGCCGAGCAGCCTGATCGCGGTCGCGGTGTCCGTCGCGAGCCCGTTCACTAGGCCGCTCCGCAGAGCCGACTGGATGGCGCTCACCTTCTCCGGTCCCGCCGCTACCGCGAGCCGGAGCCGGATGGCGAGGAACTCGTCCAGTGTTGGCCCCACGATTGTCGGGCCATCCTTGATCACGGCGGCGTGTGTGTCAACGAAGTGCATTAGCACGTCCGCGCTGACATCCGCTTGACGCAGTTGCTTCGCTGCCCACTCCGGCAGTGCGGATGACTGGCGGAGAGCCGACGAGCCGCCCTGCCATCCGCCCACCCCGACAAGAGCGCAGTCCGTCACCGCGAACTGGTGGAAGGTGCGCCGCAGCGATTCCTCCTGCCGTAGTGTGTCCGCGACCTGCGCGTTGGCGACAACCGCGGGCGCGTACAGCGAGTAGAGGCGACCGCCGAAGACACTGCTTGCCGCAGTGGCTAGGCCGATCGCGTTGAGTGGAAGTTCGACGCCGTCCACGCCTCCCGCCAGCTGCACGACGTCAACCCGTGGCACTCGCCGCCGCTCCTGCAGTGAGCGGATGGTGTGGTAGACACTCGTGCCCCAGCCGATTCCGAGCACGTTGCCGTCGCGCAGCGTGTCAAGCAGGGCACCTGCTGCGACCATCCCCACGGCTTCCAGATCTGTTGACGGCGTCGGCCCGGAAACCCTCGCCTGTTCGAGCCTGTACGTTTCGATGAGTCGAGTTTCCAGCTCGCGGGTGCTGCTGCTGCTGTCGACGATGCTGATGCGGACGATCCCGTGTGCGCGGCCGAACTTGATGAGGTCGGCTACTTTGAAGCGCGAGATGGAGAGCCTGTCCGCGATCTCGCTCTTTGTCAGTTCATCGACAAAGTGCAGGCGGCACACTTCCGTCACCAGCCGTTCGTCGGGGTCCAGGTCCATCCGAGCCCCGAGGCTCACGTGGGCTCCGTTTTCCCTGCCCATCAGTCCTCCGGCGGGATCACGACGGCTCGCGGATCGATCGGAACCCCGTGTCTGCTCGACTCCATCGCCGCGAAGCAGAGAGCCAGGCCCGGCAGAGAGTGGCGGGCATCGTTCGATGGCTCGCGTTCTTCTTCGATCGCCGAGAGTAGTTCTGCCATTGTGCCGTGCATACCGTTCTGCCACCAGTCGCCCTGGAGGGGGATGACGAGGTCGGAGTCGTCGGTGACGATACGCACGTCGTTCCCGCCGAGCGAGAGCCCCGTGTGTACCACGACGCCGTCCGTGCCTTCGACGCGGTAACTGCCGCTTTCAAGCCGGTGGCTGGCGGCGCGCAGCACCAGGGTGGCGGTGGCGTTCTCCCACGTGATAATGATTTGCGCTTCGGTGGGAACCGGGATGACCTGGCCGGGCCGCGTGTTGACTGCGGCATACACGCTGTGCGCCTGACCGCGGTCGGCGAAGAGCCGCGAGATGACGTCGAACCAGTGGATGCCGAAGTCGTAGAGAACCAGATCGCGCATGTTCGCGAACGTCGGCATATCAGCGACGATCTTGTCGTGGGGCCAGTAAACCGCGAAGTCGGCGGAGGTGACTGTCCCGATCCTGCCGTCACGGGTGGCCGCAAGCATGATCGCGAAGTGTGGGGCCCATCGGCCGTTCTGGTTCACGGCGAGCCTCACTCCGGCGCGGTGCGCAGCATTGATAAGCCGGGTGCCCACACCGAGATCCTTCACGAAGGGTTTCTGGCTCAAAACGTGCTTATGGGCACGGATGGCGCGCTCGATGAGTGCCGGTCGAACGTCCACGTGCGTCGCGATATCGACGACCTGCACATCGGGCTGGGCCAGCAGGTCATCGACGTTGTCGGTGATGTTGGCCGAGGGGAAGAATTCGTCCCGCCGCCGCCTGGCACGGTCGATCGAGTTGTCGCAGATACACACGACGTTGTACCCCGCGTCGCGATAGGCCGCCAGATGCATTCCGCTGATGTTTCCGGCACCGATCAGGCCGATCGGCCGGGAGAGGTCCACCGGATCCCGTGGCAGGTAGTCGATCCTCGCTTCCCCGACCGTTTCATCGATGCTCACTGCGTGCCCGCTTTCGCCGCGCCTGCGGTTTCGAGAATCACCGGGGCGCCGGACTCAGCGCTCGCGATGGAACTATCGACGATCCGCTGGCCAGCCCGCGAGATAGACCACGACATCGGGCCCGTCAGGACCCCACCGGACTCCAGCCCCGCAATCACGTGCGCGACTCCGTTCGTGTCGGCCAGGTCAAGAACATCAACCGGGATGTCGCGACCCTCGGGATGCTCCCGCGTCTGCACGGTCACCGAGTCCGCGTAGTCAAAACTCGAGATGGTGCCGTCCGTTCCGACGACAACGAACCCGCAGCGCGGCTGCGGCTGGTGCGTCCACGGATCGGTGAAGGTTCCCCAGCGCGTCTGCAGCGTCGAAAGGCCACCCGGGTACGACGCGATGACGACCGACTGCTCATCCACCTCATCGCCCGGAGCGATGTGCGTGCGTGCGGTGATCTCCGAGGGGAGCTCACCACCACGGAACCAGGTGCTGAGAGTTGCGCCGTAGCCGAGGTAGTCAAGGAGGGAACCGCCGCCCCGTTCTTTCTGGTACCACCACGTCGTGCGACGGGCCTCTGGGTCGAGTGCCCCCTCGGCCTCCCTCTTGTCGTGCACGTGGTTGAGTGGCCCGCGGTTGCCGTCGTAGTAGTGGACCTCACGCACGCGGCCGATGAGACCCTCGTTGATCAGTCGCTGTGTGGTCCGATGCGGCGGATACCAGGCGAGCGGCCAGTTCACGGCGAGGAGAACATCGGCCGTGGTGGCGGCCGCAATCATGCGATCAGCATCTTCAAGCGAGGTCGCGAACGGTTTTTCGAGGATGATGTTGACACCTTTGCCCGCGAGGTAATCGACCCACTCGGCATGCTCGCGGGTGGTCGAACAGACGACCGCGATGTCGGGTCGGCCACTTTCGATAAGTTCGTCCACGTCTGTAAACCGGATCTCCGCCGGAATATCGAAGTCGTCCGCGACGATATCAACCCGCGCAGGGTCGCTGTCCCACAGACCCGCGACGGTGGCGCGGGGATGCTCGATGATCGCGCGCAGGAAGTCACCCGCGTGCATATGGTCGAAGCCGATGATAGCGATCCGCCAGATTCTGCTGTCGTGTGGCACGTGTTCTCCGTTGATCTTGTCACACAGACGCCGTGAGTCGTCATGTTCTCAGATGATAACACTGATCTCAAATGAGCGATATCCGACTCCACGAAGCCGGGGCACCGGTTGCCCGCCGTGGGATTTTTTGCGTGAGCGTGAGGTGTTGCGGCGTCAGCGCTCAGGCCACGGTCGCAAACGCCGACGATAGTATGAGCCCGCCCCCTCCCAGTAGCGTGATTTCGTCGGGCTGAGTGGCGAAGAGAACCAGCGGATTTGTCTCACGTGCGGGAGCAAGCTTGTCCATCCAGTCTTGGATCGCCTCGAGCATCGGTTTTCCCCCACCGCAGACATCACCGTGCATGATGTAGGTACCCGATGCCAGTATCTGCTCGTTGTTGATCATTCCAACCGCTAGGTTGCGCGCATACAGGCTCATCAATCCCGCGGCGACGGTATTACCGTCTAAGACCTGTGAAAGGAGCGTGGCTGCGGTCATTTCTGACGCGTTGTCAAGGCCAAGCTCGGTCGACTTCTGTCGGAGCCATCCCAGTGTTGCAACCGTTTCCCAGCACCCCCTGCGACCGCATCGGCACAGTGCCCCATCGAGTTGTACCGTTGTGTGTCCCGATTCGCCGCCCGCGCCGTCTCGTCCACGAATGATGCTGCCGCGATGCACAATACCGAAGCCAAGCGCCTCGCCGGTGTAGACCGATGCGAAATCCTCAATGTCACGACCGAGTCCGAACCACAGGTCGCCGAGGGCCTGTACTCGGGGGTGGTGATCAACCAGAACAGGGGTGCCGAATCGATCCTCTAGTGTCCGGCCGATTTCGATACCGTTGAGCCCGGGGGTGAGGTGCATCGAGATGATGCTGCCGGTGCTTATTTTGACCATTCCAGATGCGGCGACGCCAATTCCAATCAGATCTGCCGTGGAGAAGCAAGTACTGGTGGCCTCGACAAGTGCGGAAAGGATCGTCTGTGAGTCGGCGTCACGTTCGTAAACCGCACTGGCTCGAACCCGCACGTTGCCATCGATGCCCAGCAGGGCGGCGGCAACGAAGTCGGGCGAAACCTGCACCGCACCGAGTAGAGGGCCGTTGCGGCTAAACCAGATGGGTCGCGCCGGCTTGCCTCCCGCGGGCGAGGCTGCAATCGGTGGTTTTTCGACGAGCACTCCCACGTCAATCAATGGCTGCAGGATTGACGCGATCGTTGCACGATTCACACTGAGAACTCGAGCAAGCTCGGCTCGACTTGAGGGACCACTGCGGTGCAGGATCTCGAGCACACGCCCGCGATTGGTCTCGCCGACGCGGGAGGCTGTGATCAGCTTCCGGGAAGAGTTTCTCGGGCGCACATCGAGCACTGGCTCACGGTAGTCGATTGTTCCCATAGCACTTGCTGCCTTTCCTTGTCACAAGGCTGGAACCTTTTTGAAGTTGCTTCCTAACTCTAGACACACTTGCATGTAGGTATGTATGCTGTGGAGTCACACATACTGGTAAGAGGGTTCGACGCAGGGAGTGCGGCGCACGTTTTCGATGCGCTGTTGTCCGTAGGTTTCAGACTCACGCGAGTGCTGACAAACCATGAAAGAGCAGGTTTGAGTGTGACCGGAGGTAGGCAAGCACGGGTTGGGGTTGTCGGTGGAGGAATCCGAGGCTCCATGTTCGCCCGCGCCATATCCGAGAACCCGTGCGCACATTTGGTTGCGATCTGCGATCAAAGTCCCCGGGTTTTGCAGGGCGCTGCGACGTCGTTTGATGTGCCGACCTATGGTTCTGTTGAGGCGATGGTGGGGGCTCATCCCGAACTCACGGCGGCAATCGTTGCAACACCCGACTTCGCACACCGCGACGCCGCAGTTGTGTGCGCGACACACGGGCTCGACCTCATGATTGAGAAACCATTGGCGACGACCACCGCCGACGCAGAGGCGATCATCGCAACGGCGAACAAATCCGGTTCTCGGATAATGGTCGGCTTCGAGAATCGCTGGAATCCGCGCTTCTCGACTGTTCGTAACCTGTTACGGACAGTCGAAGGTGGTCGCGTGATCACCCAACAGGTCAGCCTGAATGACACGATATTTGTTCCGACAAAGATGCTGTCATGGGCAGAGAAAAGCTCACCGGCGTGGTTTCTCATGCCCCATACTCTCGATCTGGCGATATGGCTCAGCGGGACACGGCCCGTGTCGGTTTACGCACGGGGGCACCGAGGAACTCTAGCCAGACTCGGCATCAATACCTGGGACAGCGTGAGCGCCACATTCACAATGAATGACGGGTCGTATGTTGTTCTGAATTCATCCTGGATACTGCCAGAAACGGCACCGGCGGTCTACGACTTTCGCTACGAGATCCAGACCGATTCCACAGTGTTTCACATTGACGGGGCCAACCACGGCATCACACAATACGGTGCCGCGGGTGTGCGCTGGCCACAGTGTGCTGTCTCTGAACGTAACGGCAGGATCACTGGGATTCCCATTGACATGGTGAATGACTTCGTCGGGTTCGTACGAGAGGGCCACACCGATGTTCCGACTCACGAGGACGGCCTTCTTGTCACTCAGGCGATCGAAGCGGTACACGAATCGCTGGCGGATGGCAGCATCATCGAGCTATTCCCACACGTTCACAAAAAATAATCGAGATCACTGGAGAAACAGCAATGGACACGTCACCCACAATGAGTTACCCCATCAGCCGTCGCAACCTGCTTCAACTCGGTGGCCTAGCGGCTGGGACACTCGCACTTGCAGCGTGCTCAACCACGTCCCCGCAGTCCAGTGCGGGACCGTTGAAGACCGGTGGAAAGCCGTCCGGACAGATCAACATTCTGGACGACAACACAAACTCCGTTTTTAAAGACTCAACAATAGCGGCGTTTGAGAAGCAAACCGGTATCAAGGTCGCCTCCTACCAGCAGGGGAATTTCAACGATCTACACGACAAGATGGCGACGATGTTCGCAGCGCAGGATGCCTCGTTCGACGTCGTCATGACGTGGGCGGGATGGTCGGCCGAGTTCGGTCAGGCCGGATGGCTCCAAGAACTTGACACGACAGCAGTGCCGAGTGACCTTATACAACCAGCTCTGGATGCTGTCTCATGGCGGGGAAAAATATACGGCCTTCCCAAATTTGTTAGCGTGCAGACAATGTTCTGGAATAAGGATCTCTATAGGAAGGCTGGGGCTGACCCTCACGTCGCACCGACGAACTGGGATGAATTTGTTAAACTGGCAAAGAAACTAACAACCGGTAGTCAATTCGGGTACGCGTGTGACATGGGGAACCCGGCCGGAGCCTATCAGAACTTCTTAAGAATGCTTCTTATCTGCGGTGGTGAGATGTATGACGCGGATTACAATCCGATTTTTGCTGGTGAAGCAGGGGTTGAAGGGCTGACCAAACTCGTCGAGCTGCTGCAATTGCACAGAGTCATGGATCCGGCTTCTCTGCAGATCACCAACGCATCTGATCTAGCAGACCTTTTTGCTCGTGGAACGACGGGCATTGTATTCAACTGGCCCTTCCAGTATGCTGTCGCAACGGCAGCCACATCGAAACTAACGAAAGATTCTCTCGGTAACGGTTTGATCCCCGGCATTTCGGTGAAATCCGCTTCGATCGACGGCTCTGAAGGCTTCGCGATAAACAAGTACTCGAAAAACAAAGAAGCAGCACTGGCCTGGCTCCAGTTTGTGGCAACCGAGACCGTGCAGTTACAGATCGTCGAAAAAGAGGGATGGTTTCCCGTCTCGAAGACTGTGCTCGAAGCTCCGACTGCTGTGGCCGCCCTGCCGGTGCTCACGACATACAAGGAGACGACTCGGTACGTGACGAAGCGCTACGGCACACCGTGGGGCAACGAATTCGATCAGGCACTGTCCATCCAGATCATCAACGCAATGAATGGAAAGACAAGCCCAAAGGATGCGCTAGCCTCGGCCCAGACGACCGCTCAAGGCCTCGTCAAGAAGTACCTCAAGAAGTAGACGGTATCAGGTGCGAACGATGGCCGGGCTCGCAGAATTAGGACGGAAGCGAGAGACCCGATTCGGGTTGTTGCTGATTACGCCAGCTGTCCTGATCATCGTGATGCTCCTCGGTTATCCGATGGGCTATGCGATCTTCATGTCGTTCCAACAGTGGAACGATAAGCTGGGCGCTGACCACCATGCCATCGGGCTCGCCAACTACGAGCAACTTGTGTCAGACCCGGCCGTCCATGAAGCTATGGGGCTGACGGCGTATTTTTCTGTCATAACGGTGATGGGCGGAGTTGCGCTTGCGATCAGTATTGCCATCCTACTCAACCGCAGGTTCCGAGGCCGCGCAATCGTGCGCGTGCTTCTTCTTGTGCCCTGGGCGGTGCCGCCGGTCGTGAACGGCATCATGTGGAAGCTCATTTTTGACGGCAGTGTTGGCATCGCAAACACAATCCTGAAAAGCCTTGGGATCATTAGTGCCAGTGTGCAGTGGCTATCAGATCCGGCAGCGACGATGAACATCCTCGTTTTCGCAGAAACGTGGAAGTTGCTCCCCTTTTTGTGTCTGTTGATGCTCGCTGCGCTGCAGGGGATTCCGCGGAGCCTTTATCGCGCTGCTGCAATCGATGGTGCCGATGCGTGGAATACGTTCTGGCGGATCACCCTGCCGAACATCCGAGGGCCGTTGATGTTCGCACTGATCGTGCAATCGATGTGGTCGCTCAAGGTGTT
>Ga0081606_1000348_pt3 | contig 13050 bp, 12 predicted proteins | sample EareggfetidaYelm_FD_71127 | JGI IMG/M metagenome (GOLD analysis project Ga0081606, IMG submission 71127) | Earthworm egg capsule microbial community from the University of Washington, USA - E. fetida Yelm (SPADES assembly) (version 2) | ecosystem: Host-associated > Annelida > Reproductive system... | reverse complement strand
ACGGTATAATGGTAATGCTTCCCTATAGTCAATTGCACCCTTACCTTTTTTTCTAAAGAGTTGACCTTGTTCCCTCCCGTATCTGTTAGCTACTTGATCCTGCTCTGACCATTCCCTTTCATCATAAGGAGGCGCGGCAAGAAGTCAGCAGAGGTCATAGTAAGCCGAATAACGAGAGCCCCCTGCCCCCATTTTCAAACGGGTTCGGAAAAATTTCAAAAACCGCCTTTTAGTTTGGCGGACAGCTCTGTTTTTACTTTGACATTCCACTCTTCTAGGAGGATGCTAAGTATGATGCTGTCCCTGCGCGTTCCAAATTGGGTGACGGCATTGCTTCTAAGGATTCCCTCCTCCGTACAGCCGATGCTTTTCATAGCCCTAATGCTTCTCGCATTTTGCGCGTCTGCCCTGAATTCCACGCGCTTCATCCCAAGCGCCTCAAAAGCAAAACTCAACAACAGAAATTTACAATGTTTATTTATTCCTGTTCCCTGAAACTGTTTGCCGTACCAAGTAAATCCTAATTGAAGCGTTTGATGCTTCGGCTGTATGTCGTAAAATCGGGTGCTTCCCGCGGGCTTGTTCGTTGACTTATCAAAAACGAGGAAGGGGTATTCCTTTTCTTCTCTTCTCGCGTCGAGCGTCGACTGAATATATTTTTTGAGATTCTCCTTTCCTTCGACTGCAATTAATGAGTGCTTCCAGAGTTCGGGTTCGTTTTCTGAAAACTCCGTTAAGGCGTCGAAGTCATCCTGCATCAGCGGGCGCAACTTTACGCGTTCATCTTCTAAAATATAGTCTTGCTTGAAGTCAATCATACGCGCAAGCTACAAAATAAGTCGGAAGGGACAAGGCATAAATTAAGGAGCCGGGGATTAAAAAATAAAATTCCAAATTCAAGGCTAAAGCGGGATAGTCTCGGAGTTTCCTCGGCATGAGCGGCAGAGAGAAGCGCCCTTGTCCGCAGTTCCATTATTTTTTCAATCATAAATCCTTACCTTTACATTATATATAGAGTTATGAAAATTACCCGCAGCATTTTAGATAAAACAGCCCACTTGGCTCGCTTAGAATTTTCCGACAAGGAAGCCGACGATATGATTCACGATTTGCAACGCATGGTAACGTTTGCGGAGAAACTGAAAGAATTGGATACCGCAGGCGTGGAGCCGCTGGCCGTCATGAGTCAGGAAGTGAACACATGGCGCGAAGACGAGGTGAAAAATCAATTGTCGGCGGAGGAGGCGTTGCGGCCGGCGCCTAAAAAGGATGAGCAATTTTTCATGGTGCCAAAAGTAGTAAACCATGAAAATTGATTTTTGGGAGTCAGAGTCTCGCATTCTTTTTCTCGCATTAGCCGTTTTAACAGTCTGTACTTTATCTTGCTTCGCTTACGGAATTTTCACGCATTCCGAAGCTGTTTTTCCTGCGTTGCATTTACAAGAGGTCATCACCGCGGAATTTCCTGTGCGGCATTTTACCGCGGGGCTTTTCGACTTGAAACAAATGGCCGACAATCATATAGTATATGAATACGTGTATGGCGGGGCGCCAAATTATGCCCCGCTCTCATTTTATGCGCTTTTATTTTCTGTTTCTGTTGGCGCGGTATTGCTTCTGTCTGTGGCCGCCGCGGTTTCGCGCCTTCGGTTTATTTTGAGCATGGGCGTTTTCACTGTCTTCTTGGCCTCGCTGCGACTGGAGACCTTGCAAATTTTTGGATGGACCAATAAAATGCCGCTCATTGCGACGGCAATGGCTTATCTTTCGCTTGCTTTTTATCTTCACGTCTTTAGGAATTTTAATTTAAACAAAAGAGTTCTTGCTTTCGGCATGCTCACGGCCGCGGTCGGGTGCTTTATCTATTTCGGCGCACAAACCAAAGCGCCTCTTATGTTTGTGGCCGCTCATTCTGCGGGGGCGGGGATGTGCGTAGCTTTGCTTTTTATTTTCATCGTTGCCCACGAAATACCCGCCTTTTTTATTCGCTTGGTCAGCGAAGTGAGAGAGCGCAATCTCTTGCATTTCCTCGCTATCGCGGCCGGCTACTTATCTATTTTGTTAATCGCCTATTTGCAAGAAACAAAATACATTCGTTGGGGCATGTGGACTCCGCCCGTCATGCTGCTCATTGTGGTTTCGGCGTTGCTTGGCATTGGGGGCTATCGTCAGCGCGAACCGCAACACGAAGCTGTTTTTCAGTTTCCCGTAAATATGATTTTTTATGTCGCCCTGCTGTTGATTTCATTCGGCACGCTGACTTTTTTGTTCGCCTCCTCCAACGATGTCGGAATCGATTTTTTTAACGACTTCGGATTATATGCTCATCTCGGCGCAGGCTGTATATTTTTGGTTTATGTCATCGCCAATTTCAGTCCGATGCTGTCGCAGGATATGCCTGTGCACAAAGTACTCTATAAGCCGACGGCAATGCCTTATTTTACTTTTCGGTTGGCAAGCCTCATCGCCACATATGCTTTTTTGGTTTATCACATTAATTGGTATCAAGCGCCGCGCTGTCTTTTAGGCAGCTATTACAATGCGGCGGGGGCAGCCTATTATCAGCAACACGACTCGCGCTCGTCCGCCTGTTTTCAACGCGCGGTTCATTACCGTTCGCTCAATCATCAGGCACGCTATACGATGGCTTACATAGCGGCAGAGAAACTAGAACCTGAAAAAGAGAAAGCGGAATATGAAGTCGCCGCGAAACTAAATGCGGCGCCTTATACATTTTTAAACTGGAGCGAGACTTACGAGCGCGAAGGAAACAGAGACGGAGCGGTTGCCGCGCTTAGAGAGGGTTTGAAAAAATGCCCCGAAAGCGGAGATTTATACAACGGATTGGGATTGCTTTTTGCCAAAAATAAGGTGTTCGATTCTGCTCTTTTTTATTTTCAAAAAGCGCGGTTATATGCGGATGAAGGCAATGTCAATTTATTGGCTTGCCGCGCTCAAATGCGGGCTTCCTTTCCCGCCGATTCGCTTTTCGGATTGACGCGCTCGAAGTCGCTCGGCACGCAATGCAATGCCCTGGCGCTCGCCAACTTTCAAGAACTTGAACTGACCGCCGCGCCCCCTTCGTTTCCTGACTCCGCATTGACGGCTTATCAAGCCTCTTGGCTGGGAAATTATTTTGTCAATGCGTTGGGAAATGCGGACACGGTATTGCTCAATCAAACCATAAAGTTGGCCATGAAGCCGTGCAATGAAAGTTTTTATGAATATCTGTTGCTGGCCGCGGCGCATGCCTACTATCAACAAGGGGGCACGCGAAAAGCGTTTTCATTGGTGAGGCAATTAGCTTTTCGCACAAGCAAGGCGAAGTATAATAAACTGCTTGGGTTGTGGTCGCTTGAAAAGCAAAACCCCGCGGCCGCCAATGTCTATTTTGCAAAAATAAAAGATGCGTCGGCTGATTTTTTTCAAGCCATTGCACTGACCGAAGCAGATAGTTTAGAGAAGGCTTTGGCTAAATGGAAAGAGTTGCCTCCTTCAAAAGAAGTTTTGCAAACCATTTCAATGCTGGAGCATAAGGGAACAAGCAACGACGAAGAGAAATTTTTTTACGCCTCTTGCCAAATTCCTTTATTTGACACGCTTAATTTTGCAAGAACCCTGCAGGGCATAACAAACCCTGAATTAAAAGCCCGCGCCATTCTGCGGCGTACGCGCCGTTGGCTGGAATTGGAGGAAGTGTTTTTTGCGACGCGTACTTTTGAAAAAGTCCGCGGACTGAAAGTGTCGAAAAAATTGTTGGACGAAATCGCTTATCAAAATCTTCGTTTGGCGGCGGCCAATAAAAACTGGCCGGCGTTGCAAGTTGCGATTCAAAATCAAAAGTTTGATGCGTGGCACAGTCATGATAAAATTTATTATGAAGCCTTGTTGGAACAGCAAGCCGAAAATAAAGAGTGCGTGAAAAAATTTAAGCAGTTGTTGGCCGACGATTATCTGGACGAAGATTACGTCACGGCGGCGGCGGCGGTTTTGATGAAAGAGAAGAAGGAGAGGCTCGCCGCCTTTTCCCAACTCTCGGAGGCGCTGTTGCAACGCCCCTGCTCTGCGCGATTGCTCAAGACCTACATATTGGCCGCCGCCGATATGGGGTTTCAGAGCGAAGCCGACGAATCGTTGGCAAAATTGCGCACGTTGCTCCCGCCTCCTCAATTCAACCGTTTCATCGAAACCTATCCTCATCTGTTTTCAATTCAATAATTTTCTAACTTTAAAAAAATTTTTAAACTATGGATAAACAAATTCCCCTTCATCGCACGCATGAAAAGCTCGGCGGAAAAATTATTCCCTTTGCGGGATTTTTAATGCCTGTTCGCTACTCTTCCGATTTGGAAGAACATCACGTGGTGCGAAAAAACGCAGGCGTATTCGACGTGTCTCACATGGGCGAGTTCTTGTTGGAGGGAGCAGACGCACTGGATTTGATACAGCGCGTGACTTCCAACGACGCCTCTGCCTTGTCGGTCGGACAAGCGCAATATTCTTGCCTGCCGAATAAAGACGGAGGAATCGCGGACGACTTGATTGTTTATAAAATGGATGAGATGCGCTATATGCTGGTGGTGAATGCCTCCAACATTGAAAAGGACTGGAATTGGATAAAATCATTCAACCATAAAAACGCGACGATGAAAAACCTGTCCGATGACTTATGTCTTTTCGCCATTCAGGGGCCGAAGGCGTCGTCCATTTTGCAACGGCTTACCCCCGTCGAGCTTTCTTCCGTAAAGTACTATCATTTTGTCGCGGGCGAATTTGCCGGCGAGCCAAACATCATCATCAGCAATACGGGTTACACCGGGGCCGGAGGCTTTGAAATTTATTTGCCAAATAATGCCGCCGAGAAAATCTGGAACGCCATTTTTGAAGCGGGAAAAAGCGAAAACATTTTGCCCGTGGGGCTTGGCGCCCGCGATACGCTTCGGCTTGAAATGGGCTATTGTTTATACGGAAATGATATTGACGACACGACCTCGCCCCTGGAAGCAGGATTGGGCTGGATCACAAAATTCACGAAAGACTTCACCAATTCGCCGCAGTTAAAAAAGCAAAAAGAAGAAGGCGTTCAAAAAAAGTTATCGGCTTTTAAAATGATTGACCGCGGCATCCCGCGACGCGGCTATGTTTTGAAAGACCGCGACGGAAAAGAGATTGGACGCGTCACCTCGGGCACTCAATCGCCTACGCTTGGCGTCGGCATCGGACTTGGCTATGTAAGCGCTTCGCAGAGCCAAGCGGGAACAGAAATTTTTATCGACATTCGCGGCAACGCATTGAAAGCCGTAATTTGCAAACTGCCTTTTATTCAACAACCCTTATGAAAACTATCGATGTCTGCCTCACGCCTGAACTTTTACATCTTTATAATTTGCCACACAGCACAGTGGTGGTGGTCGATATTTTCCGCGCCACTACGTGTATGGTGACCGCCCTCGCTCATGGCGCCGAGGGACTGATGGCGCTCTCCGACGTGGACGCTTGTTTGAAAATGAAGTCGCAAGACTGGATCATCGCGGGCGAACGCGACGGAAAAAAAATACAGGGCTTCGACAAAGGCAACTCCCCTTATGAATATATGGGCGATGACATTCGCGGACGGAAAATAGCTTTCACCACCACCAACGGCACACAGGCGATTGAAAAATCGAAAGAAGCAAGCGAAATCATTATCGGCTCTTTTTTGAATTTTAACAGAATTGCCAAACACCTTCTTTTCAACGACCGTCATACGGTGATTGTCTGCGCGGGATGGAAAGGGCGCGTCAATATGGAAGACACGTTGTTTGCAGGCGCATTGATTGAGCGTTTGAAACAATACCTCGGCTCCGACTGCGACGCGCCGCTGCTCTCGCAATACTTATACAATCAAGCCAAAGGAAATATGTCGGATTTTTTGAAGGATGCTTCCCACGTGCAACGCCTCCGAAACCTTGGCGTCGACAAGGACATTGAGTTTTGCCTTCAATTTGATTTGTACGACGTCTTGCCCGTGATGAAGAACGGGATTTTTAAAGCGTAGGCAAAAACTGCTTATCGCTTGTTGAAATGCGGCTCGCGCAACAAATGGAGTAAACCAAAATAAGACGGCGGCGAGAAGCAACGGCAAGTCCGAATTTTTTACAAGTTATTATTCGAATGACCGCCCGCCCGATTTACTTCCGTTGGTTAATTCCTCATAGCCAATTCGAATGAGGGAATAGGTCACCCCGATGAATAATATCGCCACCCATGTGGAGCAAACAAAATCCGACCAAATAAATTCCTTCCCGTTAAACAGAATATCGTACAGCCATGAAACATATAGGTATATCAGGAATAAAATCGCGGGTAAAGATCCGACGCCGACCCAAAGCGCCCAAGCTCCATTGACCACTTGCGTTGTTCTTTGGTTGTTTTTGTTTGAAAAAAAATTGCCTTTTGTCATCACGTAAAAATTTAATGCCTCCTTACTTTATATTCTATGTACCTGCCTCTTTTTCATGCCTCCTGAAATAGCAGAGGTCCCGTTCTTTTTTCACCTTTCGAATTTCTACGAACACTTTTTTTCGTTCCCCGCTTTTGGTTCTGACCGCGGCAATGAAATCCAGGCAAATACAGGCAATCTTGGTTCGTCTGTATCGTCAAGTTCTTCCGACTGAAGGACAACCGATACCTGCTTGCCCAAAATCGAACCGATGAAAAATTTGACTGCTTTTTCGTTTTCCATCAGCTTCCCGAACGGGGCGTCAAATATCGAATTCGATATTATCATTTTGTTACTATTTTAAGTTTCAAACTTACAAGAATAATCTATAATTGTCAAATCCGTTGGCGCAGGCAAAAAACGAAAAGCGCAAAACGCTCTTTAGGGCAAAAAGCACTCATTCTGTATGTTGCGGGGGTTGCCCAAAACCCCGCGAGACGCGAAAGGTTTCCGCTTCCCGCTTTTCTTAGCCTCAACGAATATTGTCTTTGTGTCCAAAAAACCTCCGTTAACGCGGGCAACTCGCCGCCGTTTCGCTTGCCGCTTTTGATGCCCGCCTCCCGCCGCGCCCAAACCAGAATTAAAAAAAGGAGGCATCCCTCAAACAGGCCGCCTCCTTTTGGACTTCTTTTCAAACCGATTTCTTACGCTCCGCGATAGGCCATCTCATGAATATTTTTGAAATAGGGGCCGAGAAATATGCGCGAGTAAATTCGTATCACCGCTATTCCCTCAATGATGAAACTCAGCGAACAAATGAGCGCCAGCCAAAATTGTCCTTCATAAATATGCGCAAAAACTAAATCCTCGCCAATGAAAGTAGGCGTAATGGGAAAGCCCGTCATGCCAAGGCAGGACAGTAAAAACACCATAGCCAAACCGGGGTATTTGTAACTGTAGCCGTGAAACTTATCCAAGTTCACCGTGCCCTCTTTGCGCTTCAGGAAATTGAGCGCCGCCAAGCCCGCAATTCCCGAAACGGCGACGCCGCTCAAATAAATATAGATTTCCTCAAAATCAAAATTGTCGTTGAAAGCAATGGTCAGCGCAATCCCAAAATGATTCATCACCAAGAGCATCCAGCTCATGCGGGCATGAATGCGTTCCACAAATCCCTGCAAAGCCAAGGTGAGGCTTATCAAAATAAAAACGAAAGGGAGAATGTGCTGCATGTTTTCCGACAATAAATTTTTGTGATACACTCCGTAAGCGCCGACAGTATAAAGCGGAATTAAAATAACGAGGGAAGAACGAAGCGCCAAAAAACTCATTTTCTTCCCCACCCATTTCATCGGATTCCATAAATATTTATACATCATGGTATCCAAGTTGAATTCTTTCAGCGCCAAGAGGTAAAGCGTGTACTCCAATTTTTTATACAGATCGGTGTGTTGCGGATGCACTTGGACGGGCGCAGAAAAATATTGTTCGCGAATTAAATAAGCCACCGAAGAGGGCGACACCAGCAGTTGATAGGTGCGCAAAAACGCATTGGCGACAAAGTGAATGAGGGCAAGATATTCTAACCCCAGCGCCATCTCTATAAAAATAATTCCAATTTGGGTGATCGACGAGTAGGCCACCTGACTTTTAATAGTGGGCTGTACGCGCGCCATGCAGGCGGCGAGAGCGGCGGTTACCAATCCCGCGGCGCCAATCAGCACTCGGGTAATAATTTGGTTTTCCCAGAAAGGATGCGTGCGAAACATGATGAAGACGCCGATATGCACCGACAACGACCCGTAGAAGATGGCGCTCGACGGCGTGGGCCCTTCCATGGCGCGAGGCAACCACGACGAAAACGGGAACAAGGCAGACTTGGCAGAAGCCGCCAATAGAATAAGACACGACATGATGACGCCCACAGAAGTAGTGCTTTGCAACAATTCATGTTTTGCGGCCAATTCGCTCATGTTGAGAAAGGTGATGTTGGCGTGAAAGAGGTGATGACAAATCCACATGGCCAGCAAAATGCCAATGTCGCCGATGCGATATATGGAGAATACTTTCACCGCGTTTTTCACAGGCAAATAACGCTGACGATAGAAGGCGATGAGAAGGAAAGAGGAGATACCCAAAATTTCCCAACCCACAAACATTGTCTCCAAATTTCCGCTGAGGATTATAAGCGTATAGCCGCAATAGAAAAAAAGAATGGTCTTGAAAAAACGTTTATATCCCTTTTCGCGATGCATATAGGCGCGGCTGTAAATCGTCACCAACAACGTGAGCGTGAAGCCGACAAAGAAATAAACGGCCGTGATATGGTCCCACAAAAGCTCAATATAGAAAACATATTCTTTGCTGCGATATACTTCCAACTCGTTGACGCTAATTGCGGGGCGGCCGTCAAAGAACCAATACAATAAAAACAAACTTCCAAACACGCCTTGCGCCGCCACCGTGACCAAGGCCGCCGTTGAAATCAAACCTTCTTTGCGTTTCGGCAACAACAAGTTGATGAAGAAACCCAAAAAAGGGAGAGCGATGAATAATATCAGGAGATGATTCATAAATTATTTTGTTAACAAGACAGGTAAATTTTCGTGACTTTCTTCCGCCAAACGGGCGAGGCTGTCCGCCACAGCGGGTTGATAGACGGGAGCGTACGACATCCATTTTTCTTCCCGAAAAACAAATTGTTCGGCAGTCTCGGGATGCACCGCCACAAGGATTATCCACTCGTTGCGATACCACTCATATACGGCGGGGTCGAGCCGAATGGTATTCAACACCACCTCGGGAAAATGTTCCACAATCATCAGGAGACGAATAGGGTCATGCACTTCAATCATCTGACCGGGGAGTCCGGGGCGGAGGTCGCCGTCCGTTCCGTTGGCAACGGCAATCAGCCCCATCACATTGTGGGGCAACTTGCTCCCCGCCCCCAGTTTTTGGTTGTCCGTCCGCGAAAAGAAATACTCTAAATTTATTCCGCCGCAAACCGGCCCGAGAGGCTTCATCACGCCAAACAGCGCCTTGCCTTCTAAGTCGCTTCGGTAGTCGTAAGAATTTAAAAAGGCTCTTCGGTCGAGGAATAATTTTTTGGTCAAATATCTTCTGCCCACGATGCAAAGAGCATTCGTCGCGTGGTTCAATTCGGGTCTTGGCTCAAAGAGAGAAACAGAACGAAGCCGCACTTGCTGTTGTACCTTTTCGGGCGATTCTTTGCTGTTGACGGATAAAAATCTTCGGGAACGTTCCTTCGCATTTTTGGCAAGCGCTTTTTCAAAAACTTGTTTATTGATTTTATGTTTTTGCTGATTGAAAAACGACAACGCTTGTTCGTCGAAATAAGCGATTTCGTCGCGCGTGGTGTCGTGGAGTCCGCCTAAAAATTGCGTTTCATGGGGAATGTCAATTCCTTTCCCGCGTAAAATTTCTCTCACTTTGGGATGGTTGGCGGCATAACAAAAAATACGCGCGTTCACCGAGCCTGCCCTTCCGCTGCATGCCCCGCAGTCGTAGGCGGCATAGTGCGGATTGTTCACGCTGCTCGCCCCGTGGCCGATGGCGTAAACTATCGAAGCAAAGTTAGCCGTGAGATTAATGCTTCGAAGCGCGTTCTCCAGCCGATGAGCCATTTCTTCCGTCGTATATCCGATAAGCAATCCGTTCTCGTCTTTAGAGCCGCCGATATTTTCAAAAGTCAATGACGCGAAGGTGTCCATGTGACGGAAAGACGACGACGTGGCAGGCCCCATGGCAGGGTGAAAAATATTCATGGCTAAACGAACCGCCGCCCAAAAGCCAAGCGTTTGGGTGATGAACCATCCCCTCACAAGGGAATGTTTTTTGTGATGCAAATACATATCCTGCTCCCGCCGCACATTCGAGCCGACTTCATGAATGACGTGCGAGGGAAACACCGGCGCCGGGCATAACTTAGTGACAAACTTGGCGTTCATCGGTTTGAAATAAAACTCAAAACCAAAGAAGCCCGGCGTTCCGTAGGTTTTGCATTTCGGGTCTTCTTCATCTAAATAATGCCGCAATGAGCCTTCCCGATCGTCGATGCAAAACAGCGCCTGAAACGAGGAGGCGCGCGTCTCCGACGGAATGGGCAGGGCACAGACGGCCTTTATTCCGCCCAGCGCCGCATCATAAAAACTCCATTCGTAGGCTTCTTGCCAAAGCTCCATCACTTCCTCGTACTCGGCGCGCTCGGGCGGCGCAAATAAATCAATCGGCTTTTCTTTCAGCCGCTCGGCCATGGGCTTTTGCTTTTTCCCGAAGTAACTCAACATGACGTCATATTCCATCAGCAACTCCAATTGAATAAGTTCTTTGACAGAAATTAGGCGCGTATCGATCAAGGTCTCCGGCTGACTTTCAATAACCGATACCAGTCCCGACCAACCTTGATGAGCAAACTGTTGGTCGAAGAGATATTGTTTATAAAGCGAGGGGTCTCCGATTAATTTATCCAGCAACATGGCGATGTCGCAGTCATATTTATAAATCATTTCCTTCACTTCCTTATTTCTGAAAATGCTGCTGTAAGTCCGCAATTCCAGTTCGCTCATGGATTGGATGAAGTTTAAATTCCATGCGGGAAAATGCCACAAAGCCATGCCTTGGTCAAGGAAGCTGCAAAGCAAGCGAAACAGCAACGGATGAACCAATGCGTCCATGTCGATTTTATAAAGTTCTTTCCAATGGCGTCGCACTTGTCCCACGCGAAACGGCTTGGGGGCTTTATATTCTGCTTCCAATAATTTTTCCTTCCAAGCCTGACCGGCCTCTCCTTTTTTCTTGTCGAGAATTTGGTCTAAAATGTCATGACGGATCGCGCCGTCATTATAGAGCGCCCGATATTCTTCGATTTTCAGCGAAACCTGATAGCCAAACATCTGCGAGGCTTGTTGAATGCCTTCAAAGAATTTTTTATGCTGAAAGGCGTGCAGGGTATTGTGATGAACGAAATCTTTGAGCGATGCCTGCGCCGGCAGGTAATGTTTTAAATCATGAAGAGCTTCCTGCTCATCAAATGAGTTTGTTTTCATATAAGATAAATAAGAGAAAAAATGATTGCCGAAAATTATAAAAGAGCTTTTTTTGCCAAGCAAAAGCCGGGGTAATCAAGAAATTATAAGCGCAGTACGCCGGGCGCCAAGTACAATCCGACGCCGATTGCTTCGGAATGTTCCGCCGCGTTCCATCGAATTTGTAATGGTCTGAGAGATTTTGTTGAAAAAGGTTCCGTCCAGTAAATAATCACGAAGAGCGCGGGCGCAACGCCTTTCTCTTCCGACTCTTCACATTCATAAAATATCGGTCCCGGGAAAAAATGATTGTCGTCGGGCGGCGCAAAGTGAGTCAAGTGATTTTTTGGCGCCCGAAAATCACGAGCAAAAGAAGGAGCCGCCAGCGCCAAACCGACTAAGGCTGTTAGCCACGCTACATAGCATCTCCTTTTCATGCGGCAAAGATAGCAACAAATAATTAACTTCAGGAAAAAAAATAAAATTCGTTGGTTGGCCTAACTTGCTTGTTCGTTGCAGTCCGTTGCTATTGATTTGCGACAAAATGTTGAACTCAAGCATATTACGAAAATCCGCAACGTGCAAGCCGAAACGGAATATCCCTGCGCTGCCTGCCCACCCCCCACCCTCTCTCTTTTGGCAACAGGATTTGACGCAAATCGGGAATTTTATTTTTTAGCGCCTGCTCTTTCTATTCATGGTTAAAACCCATTTGCTTTGTGCGCTGACAAAAAAATACAAATGTGCCGCCAAATGCGAAGGCTAGTTTTGGTTTCCTGTTATTTTCTTTGTCAAGTAGTAAACCGCAACGCAACAATAAGGTCTATACTTGTTGTCTGTGCGCTCTAACCACTTCGTTTTTTCTTGTCGAAGGAATTTAGCAAATGAGGCTTTATCTTTCTCCCGTCTAACCCTCTCCTGAACTTCTAAATATATTTCGCGCCGCCCGTCTTTAAGAGTTTGCATATTGAGATTTAAGACGTTGTTCAGCTGTTCGTTTATATCCGCGTTGTTGTCTATAGAGCTAATTTCTCCTTGTGCGTTATATTTAAAAAGCGTTTCACAAATCGGAGAAGTTGAAACGGGGTTAATTGTTAAGTCCATATTTCCCTTTTTTGTATCGCAGGTTTGCTTGATTTTTGGTTGCCCTTCGTTGCCTGTGCAGGCGCCCAATAAATTTGAGTAGGTCAACTGCAATTCGCCAAAACGGGCTTGGCATTTGAAATGCTCCACTTTCATATGCGGCGGGCCGCCTTCGGGAATTCGTTTCATGCAGTAGCAACAAATATGTCCCTGTTCTGATAGTAACTTTTGTCGCAATTCTTCTTTTGCCTCGAAAGGAAGGTTGCCAAAGTTTGCAGATGGTTTTGCCCTGTGTTGAAGCAACAAATTAGGTTCCTTGATGATTTTAGCTATTTGCTTCATTTTTTTCTTCTTGTAAATAATCTAATTGTACTTTTGCTCTGACCATTTCAGGGTCATCTTCTCCTAAAAGTTCTGCGAGTTTTTTATATTCATTTTTAGAGTTTTCTAAATCTTCGTCTTCAATGGCGTTAAACAAAGCGCTCAATGATTTCGTAACCT
>Ga0081606_1000650_pt1 | contig 13054 bp, 13 predicted proteins | sample EareggfetidaYelm_FD_71127 | JGI IMG/M metagenome (GOLD analysis project Ga0081606, IMG submission 71127) | Earthworm egg capsule microbial community from the University of Washington, USA - E. fetida Yelm (SPADES assembly) (version 2) | ecosystem: Host-associated > Annelida > Reproductive system... | reverse complement strand
TCATTTTGGGGAAAACGGCCATATCGCCAAGTTCTTCTTCAATGCGAAGGAGTTGGTTGTATTTGGCGATCCGGTCGGAGCGCGAGGCGGAGCCGGTTTTTATTTGTCCTGTGTTGAGCGCCACCGCCAAGTCGGCAATGGTGTGGTCTTCCGTTTCGCCCGAACGGTGCGACATGATGCTGCTGTAAGAATTGGTCTTTGCCAAGTTTACCGCATCAATGGTTTCAGAGAGCGTGCCTATTTGATTTACTTTTATCAAAATGGAGTTGGCTACATTTTTTTCAATGCCTTCCTGCAGACGTTTCACATTGGTTACAAATAAATCATCGCCCACGAGTTGACACTTGTTGCCGAGTTTTTCGGTGAGCAACTTCCATCCGTCCCAGTCGTCTTCGGCCATTCCGTCCTCAATGGAAAAGAGGGGATATTTCTTCGCCCAGCTTACCCAAAAATCAACCATCTCTTCGGAGGTCAATTCTTGTCCTGAAGATTTTTTGAAAATATATCTTTTCTTTTTCGAGTCGTAATATTCAGAGCTGGCGGGGTCCATGGCGATCACCACGTCTTCGCCGGGCTTCAACCCCGCTTTTTCAATAGCCTTCAACACGGTTTCAATGGCTTCTTCGTTAGAGCCGAGATTGGGGGCAAAACCGCCCTCGTCGCCCACGTTGGTGGACATTTTTTTGTCGTGCAACACCTTTTTCAAATGGTGAAAAATTTCGCTTCCCCATCGCAAGGCTTCGCTGAAAGAGGAGGCGTTTACGGGCATCACCATAAATTCCTGAAAATCTATGGAGTTGTCGGCATGACTTCCGCCGTTGAGAATATTCATCATCGGCACGGGCAGGGTGTTTGCGCCCACGCCGCCTACATAGCGATAGAGCGACAAGCCCGCTTCCGCCGCCGCCGCCTTCGCCGCCGCGAGCGAAACGCCGAGAATGGCATTCGCGCCGAGATTGCCTTTGTTGGGAGTGCCGTCGAGAGCAATCATGGTTTTGTCTATCAGAATTTGGTCTGAGACGATAAAGCCCTCCAGTTCAGGGGCAATTATGCGGTTCACGTGGTCCACGGCTTTCAACACGCCCTTGCCCATAAATTCTGTCCCGCCGTCGCGAAGCTCTACGGCTTCGTGCGAACCCGTGGAGGCTCCCGAAGGAACAGAGGCGCGTCCCATGGAACCGGAGTCCGTCATAACCTCCACTTCAACCGTGGGATTTCCGCGGCTGTCAAGAATTTGTCGTGCGTAAACACTTTCAATAAAACTCATAATTCGTTTAGTTTATTTGGTTAAATAAGTTTTTAATCCTGCAAAGTAAGGAGAATAAAGGAATAATAAAAAGGCGGCAGTCAGTTGCGCGTCGGGCAAAACTTTTGACGCCCCGGCGAGGTCAAAAGGCTCATGCTTTTTTCTCTTTGACCGCCTTCTCAATTTCTTTTAATTCTTCCCATTCGTCGCGGTCTGCTTGCGCGGCTTCGGTTTTTTTGCGTCTGGCGTCAAATTCTTCGTATGCTTTCTCTGCTTGCGCTTTCATCTCTTCATGGCTGATGCTTCCTTTGTGCGGGAGGAGTTTCAAGTCGTTCATGGCGAGAATTCGATCCGTGTTTTCCCTCCAAAAATCTATGGTAATATCCTGCCTGTTTTTGGCTCTGAGTTCCGCCGTTTCCAAGAAAATCACCGTCAACCGATTGAGGCGGTCTATTTCGTCTGCCGACAAATAATTTTTGGCAATGTAAATATCTTGTTTGCGAACTTTGGCGCCTTTCCAACTAGTGAGCGACATATTGGGCTTGTTGGCGTCTGCCCGACTTACCACAATTTCAGTCGCCGTTTTTCCGCTCACGGCAAAAAGCAATTTATTTTGTGTTTCTGCAAAAAACATTTCTGTAGCCTTGTCTCCTGCGTTGTAATCGCTTGAGAGAGAAAATAGATCTTTGACTTTTTGGTAAAATCTTTTTTCAGAGGCTCGGATGTCGCGAATGCGTGCAAGGAGTTCGTCAAAATAATCGGGTCTGCCGTCGGGATTTTTAAGTCGCTCGTCGTCCATCACAAACCCTTTGACCATGTACTCTTTCAGACTGCGGTTAGCCCATTGCCTGAACTGAGTCCCTCTCCTGCTGCGAACCCGAAAACCAATCGCCAAAATCATCTCTAAACTATAGAAAGTTACTTCGTATTCCTTCCCGTCCGAGGCAGTTGTAAAGTAATTCTTTACAACTGAATTTGGCTTTAATTCGCTTTCTTCCAACACATTAGATATATGCTGACCTATGTTCTGTTTGGAGGTGTCAAAAAGTTCTGCGAGTTGGTTTTGGTTCATCCAAATGTTGCCGTCTTTGGCGTGCAGAGCAATGGAGGATTTGCCGTCCTCTGTGCGGTAGATAATGATTTCCCCTTCCATCATTTTTTTTTATAAAGTCAAAGACCCGCAAGCTAAAGGCCGACGGGTTTCGGGATTCCGCGCGTATGCCTGAAATTCAGGGCTTATTTTGCCCGCACAATCGCCGGCCCCGAAGGTAATAATTTTAATCCTTCCGAAGATATTATTGCCCGCATTTTTAATCGAGGGGCGTAAAGCAAGCCGATAAGTCCTTGCGCATTGTTTTTCAGCCGTGAAATACAGCCGTTATTTTACAAAGTTTTTGCCGCACCCCTTGGCTAAAATCCGACGGTTTTTACGCTCCGTTTTATAAAAAAAGCCCTTCCGTTTCCGAAAGGGCTGAAAACCGAAGGCGGATAAAAAAACCTCACTTGGCTATTTTTGCTTTTATTATCTCCATAATTTTCTTTCTTCTAAAAGTAGAAAGATAATAATCCCCGTTTTTTGTTTCTATTTTAATTCCGTGACTCAGTTCCTCAAGGCAGAATAGCGCTATTATGGGAAACGTCCACAAATAACTATAGCGCCGCACATTCTTTATGTCCTTATAAGCAAGGGAAAAGCTAAAGACGCCGTTCTTTTTTTTGCAATCAAAAATCACCAAGTCTTGCGTTAAGACAATCACGCCGTTTTTTCTGACTAGGGGGAAATCAAGCAAAGTATTTTCCCGAAGCACTCCCCTCTGCCGATAAATAGTGTCTTGGGCATATCCCTTGGCAGAGAATGTCAAAGCCGTTGTCAAGAGAAAAACTAAAATCGGTTTCATGGGTTGTCTTTATAGGTTGCGCCATTTTGCCCGCCATTCAGGAAATTGAAGGGCTGAAAACCGCAAGGCGGATAAAAAACAGCCTCACTTGGCTATTTTTGATCTTATTATCTCCATAATTTTCTTCCTTTTAAAAGTAAAAAAATAATAATCCCCGTTTTTTGTTTCTATTTTAACTCCGTGGCTTAAAGATTCCGGCCAGCCCAATAGCGTCAGGGGCAACATTGCCCACAAATAACTATAGCGCCGCACATTCCTTATATCGCTATAAGCAAAGGAAAAGCTAAATTTTCCGTTTCTTTTTTTGCAGTCAAAAATCACCGAGTCTTGTTTGAAGGCAATCACGCCATTTTTAACGACAAAGGAAAACCAAGCAGTGTTTTCCAGCGTTACTGCCTGCCGATAATAAGTAGTGTCTTGTTTCCCTTTGGCTGTTAATGCCAAGGCGAAGAATGACAGAAAAACTAAAATCGGTTTCATGACTACTACAACTTTTTTCATAAAATTTTTGTTTTAGTTTAAAGCTATTTTTTTATTATTGCCAAAAGAAACCTACACCTTGTAAATTTTACTCTTGACGTTGCAAATATAAAAATAAAATGTGTCAAGTATTTTTTTAAAATTATTTAAAAATCTTTTTATTTTTTTTTAAATGCGAAATCATCTGCTTGATTCACAACGATTTATCGAACCGCTTACAAGAATAGATTATTGACTAAATCAATTCCGCACATCCATTCTGCTTCTTTTCCGTCACCGAGTCTATGCGGCTGTCAAGGGAGACTAAAAAGCGCTCGCTGCGGCCTTTGGGTTTTACGCTCCGTTTTCAAAAAAAAGCCCTTCCGTTTCCGAAAGAGCTGAAAACCGCAAGGCGGATAAAAAAACCTCACTTGGCTATTTTTGATCTTATTATCTCGACAATCTTCTTTCTTTTTTTAAAAGTAAAAAAGTAATATCTGTCTCCGTCTTTCATTTTCATTTCAATTCCGTGCTCAAAAAGAGGATTCAAAAAGAGGATCATTACGGGAAGAGACCACAAATAACTATAGCGTTCCACGCTCTTTATCTCCTTATAAGAAAAAGAAACGTGGATCACTCTCTTCTTTTTTTTGATATCAAACATCACCGAGTCCTGCGTTAAAATAATAACCCCCTTTTGCCACCAAAAAGTTGCCTGCCCTACTGTCTGCGAGTAGATTGTATCTTGGGCATATCCCTTGGCAGAGAATGTCAAAGCCGTTGTTAAGAGAAAAACTAAAATCGGTTTCATGGGTTGTCTTTATAGGTTGCGCCATTTTGCCCGCCATTCAGGAAATTGAAGGGGCTGAAAACCGCAAGGCGGATAAAAAAACAGCCTCACTTGGCTATTTTTGATCTTATTATCTCCATAATTTTCTTTCTTTTAAAAGTAAAAAAATAATAATCCCCGCTTTTTGTTTTTATTTTAACTCCGTGGCTCAAAGGCAAGCACCAGCCCGATAGCATTATCGGCATTGCCCACAAATAACTATAGCGCCGCACCTTCCTTATGTCGTTATAAGCAAGGGAAAAGCTAAATTTTCCGTTCTCTTTTTTGCAATCAAAAATCACCGAGTCTTGTCTTAAGATAATCACGCCATTTTTAGTAACAAAGGAGAACCAAGCAGTGTTTTCCAGCGTTACTGCCTGCCGATAATAAGTAGTGTCTTGTTTCCCTTTGGCTGTTAATGCCAAGGCGAAGACTGACAGAAAAACTAAAATCGGTTTCATGACTACTACAACTTTTTTCATAAATTTTTTGTTTTAGTTTAAAACTATTTTTTTATTATCGCCAAAAGAAACCTACGCCTTGTAAATTTTACTCTTGGCGTTGCAAATCAATAAAGTAAAGTAAAATGTGTCAAGCGCTTTGCTTAAAAATTTTCCTAATTTAAACAAAAAAAGCCTCTGCGCAATTCGCAACGATTCGCCGAACCGCTCACAGGAATGGATTATTGACTAAATCAATTCCGCACATCCATTCCCCAATTCAGTTTTTGTCGGAGGGTATTGAAATAATGATAGCCTTTGGGCTGTACGAGTTTCGCCTTCAATTGGGCGCGTTTTATTTTCAGCTCTACTTCTTCCGTCACCGAGTCTATGCGGCTGTCGAGGGAGACTAAAAAGCGCTCGCTGCGGCCTTCCACCTTAAAGGAAATTTCGCTGGTGTCGGGAATTACGAAAGGGCGCGTGCCCAAGTTGTGCGGACTTACCGCGGTGATGATGAAACTATTCGACTGCGGCGACACCAACGGCCCGCCGCAACTCAAAGCATAACCCGTGGAACCGGTGGGGGTGGAAATTATTAAGCCGTCGGCCCAATAAGAGTTCAACTTCTCGCCGTCCACAAAAACATGCACGGTAATCATGAACGAAGAGTCTTTTTTCATAATGGTAAAATCATTGAGGGCAAAAGGAAAATCGCCGAGCACCGATTGGTCGCTCACGAGTTCCAACATAATGCGCTCCTCGATGGAATAACTTCCGTTCCACAAGTCGTTGAGCGCTTCTTCAATTTGTTCCTTCCCGGTGGTGGCCAGAAACCCCATTCGTCCTGTGTTGATGCCTAAAATGGGAACGCCCGCCTGACTTGCATACATCACCGACTCCAACATTTTTCCGTCGCCGCCCAACGAAAGAAGCGTATCAAAGGGCAATTCCGACTGCCTTTTCAAAAAAACAGGGTACTGATGGCTGATGCCCTCCGCCCTCAACCCCTCGGCAAATTTATCCGACACATAAATCTCTGCCTTTCTTTTTTGCAAATAGCCGATTACGCCGAGCACCGCAGGTCTCGATTGGTCTTGAAAATCTTTGCCGTGTAACCCTACTTTCACAGTCTTAAATATTGAGGTATTTGAATAACAACCCGCGGCGTTCTTTGTCCGACGACTCCGACCGCCCTATTGCCAAACCCGCGTCATGCCTTCGCCCTCCTTTTCTTGTCAGCATATTTGATTAATAATTCGTCTTCAAATCCAAAAATTGTCAAGGCTTGTTTTATTTTGTCGAATTTTTTTATCATAAAATATTGTGCAATATAAAAAATTGAACATAGATAAAAAAACACTTTTGTATTGCCTATTATCAGCCATTTTCCAAAAGAGGAACGTCCGCCGCGCTTGACCCCGCGGCAAATTTATCCGATGCATAAATCTCTGCCTTTCTTTTTTGCCAACAGCCTATTGCGCCGCGCGCCGCAGGTTCCGATTGGCCTTGGAAATCTTTGCCGTACAGCCCTGCTTTCGCCGTTTTAAATATTGAGGTATTTGAATAACAAACCGAGGCGTTCTTTGTCCAGCGACTCCGACGGGGTTTCCTGATAGCGTCCGATGATGCGATAATTGAAGCGTTCCAGCGTGGCCGCAATGCGCGAAATATCGATCTGATTTATCTTCAGGGACAATTTTATTTTGCCCGAATCCAACGGGTCTTGAACAATGGCGCTGCTGATAACCTTCGCGTTATTCTCTTCCACGTAGCGGCAAATTTCAGCCAATGAATAATCTACCAACTCCATCGACAGTACCAAAATGCTCCCGTGCATTTGCACCGAAGCCGACTGCGCAAAAAAAGCCATAATATCAAGCAAGGTAATCAGTCCGACGTATTTTTGCCCGTCGTCCACCACCGCCACCGAATGAAGATGATGATTGCCCGCCACTTTCAAAATATCCAAGAAGTGAGCGTGCAACGACACATAGCATGTTTGCCCCGTCAAGTCGAGTTCTCCCACCGTTTTTGTTTGGTCGTTGGCGTTCAAAATAATGCTTTCCGACACAAACCCTTTGAGCGTATAGTCGTCCAGCACGGGAAGGTGCCGACAACGAAATTCCTCTATCCACTCCAATGCCTTTGCGGTTTTGTCGGAGACTTTGAGCGAAGGCGCCATGGGGTTGATTAATTCTTCGGCTGTCATAGTCCGCGTAAAAATTCTTCTGCCAAACGATTGAATTTTTGCGGACGTTCCATCATCGGGGCATGTCCGCATTTGTCGATAAAGCGCAATTCGGAATTGGGTATCAAACGATTGAAATCGTGTCCGACCATGGGGGGAGTAATCGTGTCGTTGAGTCCCCACACGAGGAGGGTCGGGACTTTTATCAAAGGCAGTTCTTCGGCTAAATTGTTGCGTTGCGCCGACTTGGCAATGGCCACAATGTTCATGCACTTGGGGATGCTTTTGGTGGTTTCAAATACTTCCGTCACCAATTCTTCGGAAGCTACTTTGGGGTCATAAAAAGTATAGGCTACCCTTTCGCGGATATATTCCAGGCTTCCGCGGCGGGGATAAGTTCCGCCCATCGTATTTTCAAAAAGTCCCGAGCTGCCCGTAAGCACCAAACGAGAAACCATGGAGGGGTTGTTGAGGGTGTAGAGCAGAGCCACATGTCCGCCGAGGGAGTTTCCCATGATAATCATGTCGCGCAGGTTTCGGGTCTTCACAAAACGCTCGGTAAAGTCGCGAAGTCCGCCAAGCCCCGCCTGCTTGAGCGGCATCGTATAAACAGGCAACAAGGGGATGATGACTCGGTATTGACTCGAAAAATTTTTCACCGCTTCTTCCCAATTGCTCAAAGCGCCAAACAAGCCGTGCAACAGCAACATCACCTGTCCGTCTCCTTCATCCACGAACTGAAACTCTCCTTCTTCTTTTATATGCAATGTCATTGTGCCGTGTTATCTTTATTGCGGCGCAAGTTAGGAAAAGGAAATGAAAATGGCGCAAACAAACGCTAAGGCATTGTTGCTTTGGCGATTGTTTTTTTCGCGGTTCTTCCCGCCCGCTCCGCTAATTTAAGACAAGCGGCAAGGTCTTGGACAATGGCAACCAAACAGAGCTAAACCTTAGCCGCCCGCGCAATGGTTAATGGGTAGGAAAAAAAACGTCCCGCCAATTACAGCGGGACGTTTTCGCGGGGTTGCCCCCAATCACTTATTAAACACTTTATTTTTTAAACACTTTATTTTCTGACCAATGATTCCTTCCCGATTGGTTAAATTATGTTGCAATGTTAGGAAAAAGGTTTTGCTTTTCAAAAAAACTTTACTAAAACTTTAGGATTACCGGTCGCTCGCCATTATCCGCGGTCTCGGCGGTAAGTTTGCGCCTTGCCCCGCGGCCAAAAAAGCTCCCGGTCGGAAGTCCGCCGCTTTTCGCCCCCTTAACGGCAATGCCCATGCGTGTCAAAATTCTTGAATGGAGTAAACGGTTCGGGCGGTGATGCTTCTTCCCAGGGTGATTTCATCGGCATATTCGAGTTCGCCGCCCACGGGGATGCCGCGGGCAATGGAGGAAACGCGCACGGGCAAGTGCGAGAGTTTTTTGTGAATATAAAAAGCGGTGGTGTCGCCTTCCATCGTAGAGGAGAGGGCTAAAATTATTTCGCCGGCCTGCTCGGCACGCATTATCAGCGACTCCATTTGCAGTTGCGAGGGGCCGATGCCTTGAATGGGAGAAATCACGCCGCCCAACACGTGATAAAGTCCGTTGTACTGCCCTGTGTTTTCAATGGCCATGACGTCTTTGCTTTCTTCCACCACGCAAATCAAGCCCTGATTGCGCCGATGACTCGCGCAGATGAAACACACTTCGTCGTCGCAGATGTTGAAACATTTTCTGCAAAACTTAATGCCTGTGCGCATCGCCACCAAAGCCTCTGCGAGTGCGTGAGAGGTCTGTTCGTTTTCTTTAACCAAATGCAACACCAGTCGCAGGGCTGTTTTTTTTCCGATGCCGGGGAGTTTGGCAATTTCGCCCACGGCGCGCTCGATAAGTTTGGAAGGGTACTCCATCATTGTATTCGCGCGTCGATGCCCGCTTCGCAGACGGCGTCGCGCATTGGTTTTAGTTCGTCGAAGGTTCCTTTTTTCACCGCGCACTTTCCTTTGTGGTGAATAAGCAACGTACATTGTTCCGCCTGTTCCTGCGTGTGGCCGCATACCCGAATCAATGTGTCGATCACATGCTCAAACGTATTGACGTCGTCGTTGAAGACCATCAAGTCGCTCAAGTCGCTGAGGAGCGAAATTTCTAAAACTTCTGCCTCGTGCCTTTCTTCTTGCTTCTCTTTCATGGCTATTATTTTTCAAAATTAGAAAATAATTGCTAGTTTTATCGCAAATATATTTATGACTCCTTTTCTTGTTCTCGGCATTGTGGTTATTTACTTCTTGGCGCTCCTCTCGATTTCCTATTTTACGTCGCGCGGCGCCACCACCGACACCTTCTTCACGGCCAACCGACAATCCCCTTGGTATTTGGTAGCCTTCGGAATGATTGGCTCTTCGCTTTCGGGCGTTACCTTCATCTCGGTGCCGGGCAATGTGGGGAAAATCGGCTTCGGTTACTTTCAAGTAGTGCTGGGGTATTTGGCAGGCTATTGGGTGATTATCGGCATCCTTCTTCCGATTTATTATCGTCTCGGGGTGGTGTCCATCTACTCTTATCTCGAACAGCGATTTGACAAATGGGCGTATCGCACAGGCGCTGTTTTCTTCCTTATCTCGCGCACGTTGGGTTCTTCGCTGAGGCTCTATCTGGCGGCCGCCGTGCTTCAGCTTTTTCTCTTCGACAGATGGCATATTCCTTTTGCGGCAAGCGTGGTCATCACCTTACTGTTGATTTGGATTTATACTTTTCGCGGCGGCGTGAAAACTATCGTGTGGACTGACTCTTTTCAAACCACCTTCCTCGTAACGGCCGTAGCCGTAAGCGTTTGGCAAATGACTGAACAAATGGGCTTCCGTTTCAGCGACTTGTACGCGGTCATTGACTCCCACGGCTATTCAAAAATGTTTTATTGGGAGGACGCCAATGCCAAACTGTTTTTCCCGAAAATGTTTTTAGGAGGCGCCTTTATCGCCATTGCCATGACCGGCCTGGATCAGGAAATCATGCAAAAGAACCTCACCTGCCGTACGCTCCGCGAATCGCAAAAAAACATGTTTTGGTTTAGTTTGCTGTTGGTGGCGGTCAATTTTCTCTTTTTGGTTCTCGGCGCCTTGCTCTATATATATAGCGTAAAAAACGGCGTGGAAATTCCGCCACGTTCCGACAGTCTCTACCCGCTCTTGGCGATGAATAATTTAGGCTTGGCGGTCGGCGTCTTTTTTTTGCTGGGAATAATTGCCTCCTCCTATGCCAGCGCCGACTCGGCTCTCACAGGACTCACTACTTCGTTTTGCATCGACTTCCTGAAATTCAAAAATAAGGCGGAGAAAGTAAAACATCGGCAGAAGTTTTGGGTACACATTGCTTTCTCGGCGCTCTTCCTCGCGGTCATTGTAATTTTTAAAGAGATAAACGAAGTCTCTGTGATTGACGCCGTGTTGGACATTGCGGGCTATACCTACGGGCCGTTGCTTGGATTATTTGCCTTTGGAATTCTAACCCGTCGCCGCGTGGGCGGCATGGGCGTTCCGACGATATGCGTATTGTCGGCGGCGCTTTCTGTTTTGCTTTTTAAACAAGCGCCTGTCATTTTATCGGGCTATCATATAGGATTTGAAATACTGTTGATTAACGGGCTGTTGACCTTCCTCGGGCTTTGGGCTATTTCAAAAAACGGCGCGACAAAGACCGTCTGACCTTGCGGGACAAACAGAAAATTCTTTCCCACTGACTGCCTGTCTTTGAATTTTAGCGCGGGCATGAAAGAAGTCAAAGGAAGCTATTTGAATAAAGTATTGATTGAAGCGTTGTGGCACTTTTTTGAAACGCTTGTCATGCGCATTGAGGTTCCTTCCGATTGGCGGTATTGTCGTGCCCCCTATTTATTTCTTAATGATTTCAAAGCGTTGTGATCTTGTCAGCAATAGGCTGTTGTAATCATGGGGGACCTTGAACTCATATTGCCAAAACGAATAAAAGTCTCCGCGCTTTTCAAAAAAAAGTGTTTTCACTTGTTTCTTGGTATGATGTTGCCACTGCCTGAACGGATAAAATAACTGACGAATAATTATATTGTTCGTTTGACTATTCTTTGCCTCAATCAGCGCCACTTGATTTATTCCTTCGTAGCCTGCATCAACTTCTGTCTGCACACTTTCCGCTGTAATAGTTTGCCCGCCAACATTAAAAGAAAATTTTGGAGTGTATTTTCTTCCTCTGATGGTAAGCACCAAACTGTCGTCCTCTAAAAAAGTCCGCACCAAACTTGTTGCGTAGGCAAAATCTAAATGTTGCATTTCAGAATTTCCTACTTGTGAAGTGTCAAGAATGAAATCAAGTTTTGGAGCATAGATTTGTGAAGGGCTTTCAATAAGCGGAATGTCAGTGTAGCCCTCGCCTCTAACAATCGCATATTCTCCGTTTCGTATCGGGAGAAGAAAAACATTGTTGTCGCTGAAAATTTTGGGTCTATCTTCCCTGCTGTCTTGCTTGCAGAGAATACGAACTTCCTTTTCGTTTGTTTTTTTAAAATGAGCAGTCGCTTGCCTTATTTGCTCTGCCGAAATCATAAAAGGCTCACTGTCAAAATTATGTTGTTGAATTTTGTAAGCGTCAAAAATTGCATTCCAAGGATTATCCTTCATTTGTGATTTTCTTTAAATCAATAGTATGGTGATAAATATTTCTTCGCATCATTTTATAATAAAACTGGTTGACTGCTGATTTTATTGTAGCGTTTCACCGAGAGATTAATAAATTCTGCGCTGATGTCGATGCCGATATATTTTCTGCCGCCGACCATTTTTGCGGCAATGCCCGTGGTGCCGCCGCCGTTAAACGGGTCAAGAATTAAAGAGCCTTCGCGCGAAGACGAAAGCACGATGCGCGTTAAAAGCGCCAGGGGTTTTTGCGTGGGGTGTTTGCCGAAAATTTTTTCGTCAGGCGCGGGCGTGGGGATGCTCCATACGCTTCGCATTTGCTTTTCGGGGACTTTCATTTTGTCTTCTGAAAAGCTGCCGTTTTTCATTTGCTCGTAATTGAAAATGTGTCGCGCCTTCTTTTCTTTCCTTGCCCACAAAAGCGTCTCATGGCTGTGGGCGAATGTGGTGCATGCCAAGTTTGGCGCCGCGTTTGGTTTGAACCATGCAATGTCGTTAAGGATATGAAAATTTAATTTTTGGAGAAGGCTGCCGCACTGATAAATGCTGTGATTGGTTCCGCTTATCCAAATAGTGCCTTCGGGTTTTAAAATCCGTCGGCAGGCTGAAATCCAGGCTTCGTGAAACTTCAAATCCTCGTCAAATCCTTGACTTTTGTCCCAGTCGCCTTTATTCACCTTCACCATTCGTCCCGCATGACAAGTCACTCCGTCATTGGAGAGATTATAAGGAGGGTCGGCGAAAATCATGTCCACATAATTGTCGGGAAAGCGGCTCATAACCTCCAAGCAGTCGCCGACATATAAAGCGACGTCGTCCGTTTTTAGTCTCGGACGGAGGGAGGGTTGTGCGCCGTCTTGGGCAATAGATTCTACAAGGTTCTCAAAATTTGAATTTGCGGTACGCTCGTTTTCCATTTTGCAAATATAGAACTAAATTAATGGCGAATGAGTAATGAGGGGGGCAGCTCAAAATCTCACTATCCTGCCCCATTTCAAAATGAGGGCTTGACCCGCAAGCCAACCCATGCCTCTGCATAATGGCTAATGCTTAAAACTCTTGGCGCGGATGCGAGAATACTCAAGCGCAGGCGCAAAAATATAAGTCGCAGGAACGAAAAACATACTTGCGGGAACGAAAAACATGCTTGCGGGAACGAAAAACATATTTGCGGGAACGAAAAACATATTTGCGGGAACGAAAAACATATTTGCGGGAACGAAAAACATACTTGCGGGAACGAAAAACATACTTGCGGGAACGAAAAACATACTTGCGGGAACGAAAAACATACTTGCGGGAACGAAAAACATACTTGCGGGAACGAAAATATAAATTG
>Ga0081606_1000648_pt1 | contig 13057 bp, 14 predicted proteins | sample EareggfetidaYelm_FD_71127 | JGI IMG/M metagenome (GOLD analysis project Ga0081606, IMG submission 71127) | Earthworm egg capsule microbial community from the University of Washington, USA - E. fetida Yelm (SPADES assembly) (version 2) | ecosystem: Host-associated > Annelida > Reproductive system... | reverse complement strand
GATTGAAACGCCTTTTATTGAATATCCGCGCAAGGCTTTTGTTTCGGGATGGAAATGCCTTTTTACAGGCAAAGTTTTTTCAATTTCAACCAGTAATTTTTCGCGGCTGTAATTCTTTTCCTTCACAAGCTGAGCATAAGTTCTCTGCGCCAATTCCGTGATTTGTTTTTTTTCGGCGTCTGAAAGAAGCGCGAGCGGTTTTTTTTCCATATCGCTCCAAGACAAGTTAAAGTCGGAAGATTTGAAGAATTTTTTTTCGCCGGACGGGCGAATGAGGTAACCGTTTTTAAATTCTTTTATCTCATGACCAAGGCGGGCGACTTCTTTTATATAGCGAACGCGATCAAATTTCTGATTGACAATAGCCCGGTCTTTGCACGCTAAAAGGTCTTTCTTGATTTTAGCCGTCATATTGGCAATCAAGGCATGTTCCGCATTAAAGCCGGGTCGGCAAGTCATAAAACCAAGTTCTTTCGCAATGGCACGACCTGTGTTATTAGCCAAGGTTCTGTCGTTTATCGGGGGAGCATAGTTAAAAAGTTCTCCGTTTTCCGTCACTCGGTTAACAATAATATGGATATGCGTATGCTCGCGGTCCCGGTGAACGTAAGCCATGGACTGCAATTGATCCAATTTCATTTTTGCCAAAAACCGGTCATAGATTTTGTTGCAAACGGGATCGGTCATTTTTGAGGCTTCGGAAACATGGGGGGAAATAATAGCATGGTAAGTGACTTGCCGGGCACGGCCTGTATAGGACTTTTGAGTCAGGAGCATGAGTTGCTTAATTTCTTCGGAATTTCCCGAAGGAACATTTTTGGCGCCCAGGTAAGTTACTTTCTCAGAGTTATTTTTTTCGATTTTACGTTCGTTGTATTCGACCGTGCCCCGAAGAGAAATATTGCGTTTCATCTTGCATATCATATCAGAGACGGGTCAGTGAATCAAGATGCCGGCCAATAGAATCGACCAACGTTTTAACGGCAGAAAAAAGCGACTGATCTTTGCTTTTTATCAAGCCGGAAATACGGGCGAAATGAGTCTTATATTCCAAGAGCAGTTTAAATAACTCGATGTATTGTTTCCGTTCCTCTTGACGGGGAACAGCCTGAACAAAACCGTGAATGACAAGCGCACGCAAAAAATCCGATTTTTTAAGATTGCTTTTGACAAGCTGTTTTTGGAAATCGGCTTCTTGGGAATCGTTGAGCCAGACGGTATGGTGGTGTTTAAAAAGCTGGTCTTTGGACTTGTAAGGGCGGACGGGCATATAAATAAAAATTTAGTCAGAATAAAGATTTAGTCAGAAAGATAAGTAAAATTACAATACGATGAGAAGGAGGGGGCTTGCCCCCGTCTGCAAGGGATGGGGCTTGCCCCTTCCCGTTTTCCAGAATGGAAAACACAAGAACAAATCCGCCAGGATTTGGCTCTTGCCTTTTCAGGGTAAGGTTATTTTAAAGTGATTTTAGAGTAACATTTTTTAAATTTATTTCAGGAAATACGATAACATCACTCTAATATTACCTTAATATCACCTTAATTTTAATTTTAATTTGTAATATTACTATAATGTTACTTTATTTGCACCTTAATTTACAATAACAACAGCAAGTTATGGCCGTAAGCGAAGAGCAAAAAAAAATGGTGCAGCAACTCATAAAAGAAAAAAAGAGGGGGGTATACAATTACCTGATCAACGAACACAAAGAAAAATTTAACGGCACCACATTGACTATATTCATCCAATTCTTACTGGCAGAATACGGGCTTAAAAAAGGCAGCATCAACTACCCTTCATTTCGCAAAGCAGCAGAAAAACATAAAAAAATAAATACTCATGCGGAAAACAAAAACAGAAGCAGTCCCCCCAAAAGGGAATTTGGGCTTCCCGATATTCCAACCGAAGGGTTGGACGGATTTAAGTAGAAAAAAATAAATTCAATGAAAACCAAAAAGATTATGAAAATGAAAAAAGAAAAACAGATCGAAGAACGCAAAAAAAATGTGTTAATTCTGCAATCCAAAGGCGGTGCCGGGAAAAGTTACTTTACGCAGCTATTGGCGCTGTACGCCCAATCCCGAAATCGAAAAACACACTTTATCGACGCCGACAATTCATCGGCGTCCACCACGAAGTATTTTGAAAAAATTAAAGACAGAAAAGGCAACCTGCTTCTTTATAAAAATGTAAATTTACTGTCCAGCGACAACCGCATTGACAGGAGTAAATTAGACTATTTGATGGAAGATTTGAGCAGGCATGCCCCGTGCGTAGTGGACTTTGGAGCGGCCTCCAGCGACCAAATGATGCATTGGATGAAAGACAATGATTACGTGGAAATGATTAAAGAATTAGACGTTGCGATTTTTTTAATAATGGCCGGAGGAAACTCAATATTAGAATGCGTGGAATTCTATAATGAAATGGCTAAAATACCTAAGTTAAAAGAGTCGGGAATGGTAAATGTGGTAGCCAATGAATTTTACGGAGGCATAGAAGGAAAACAGGTAAAAGAATATGCCCATGCGAAGTTTCAAATCCCGGCTTTAACGGAAGATCAAAATTCATCCTTATTTTTGGATTGGAAAAATATGCTGAGCGAAGGAATCGTATTGCAAGACTTGGAAAAACTTACGTTGTTCAGAAGAAAAACGGTGCATGACTATTTAGAAAAAATATTTGTTCAACTTGACCCGTTGTTTTATGACGGAAAATGAGCGCTTGGCTTTCGGAGAAGAAATGGAAAAACTCTATGGAATTAAGGTAGCAAAAGATGACCCGTTAATTCCGGCGCTTGCGTTAATGCAAGAGGTTATGAAGAAAATCACGATCTTTGACGCAGAGTATAACAAATTTTATGAAATGCAGGGAAATCGCTTAGACGAGCAGGTGAATTCCTTGCTGAAAGCGATAAAAGCAAATGACAAGGCATTTGAAGTCAATCAAAGAGAATTAATCGAGACAATACGAAATTTCATCAAAGGTCAAAACGCAATATACAGTCGAATGGGGGATATTATTGACCTTCAGAATAAATTATTGGAGAAAAAAAAAAGAAGATTTTTGTTGTTTTAAAAAAAACACAAAATGGAAAAATCATTGATAGAAGCATGCAGAAACAAGCCGTTGCCCGATGTACTCGAAGCGCTTGGAGCGGAGCGCGATAAATCGGACCGGAGTAATTGGAAAACGGCGCAAGGGGGGCGAATCACAATTGACAAAAAGAATGAAGTCAAGTGGTATGACCACCACTTCGGAAAGGGGGGAGGCGGGGCAATCGATTTAATGATGCACTTGAAAGGATGTAATTTTAAAGAAGCCGTTGAAGAGTTGCTTCATTTGCCGCCAAGACATGCCAATACCACGCGGAAAAATCCGGACGCGGCTGAAAAAGTACAACCTATTCCAGAGCCTGTAGAAAAAAACTGGCCGATTGTTCGGAAATATCTTATCGAAAAAAGGCATCTGAAAGCCGATTTAGTCGACAATTTGCATGCGCACGGTTCAGTGTTTTCCGATAATTTTAACAATGTTTGTTTTTTATCGCAAGACAAAAAAGGTTGCGAGCTTCGCGGCACCGGCGATACAGTTTTTCACGGGTACCGAGGCGAAAAGTCCGGATTTGTCTTACACGCGGCGGACGGAGTCACTGAGGTGGCTTTCGTGGAAAGTTCGATAGATGCCATAAGTTTCTGTCAACTAGGGTTCAAGGGAACGGTTATCGCGTATGGCGGGCAAGCCATAAAGCGTTGCACAGAAGAGGCCGTCCGTCATCATGCCGAGGGGAAAAAGATTATTGCGGCCTTTGACAACGACAAAGCCGGCAATGCCATGAGCGAACAACTTCTGGCGGCGGTGCCTGCGGCGGAACGTAAAATACCAAAAGGAGGCGCTAAAGACTGGAATGAGTATTTACAAAAAAAGCAGGCGGAAAAGGATAAAAACAAAGGCATATCAACGACAAAAGCCGATTCCGTCGGCTTCGGAATGTAATTTTTTCCGCAGTAGTAAAATTTCGAAGGAGAAATAGAAAAATAGTGCCGTCTCGGCACACCGATTCTTTCGCAGTAGCTTTTTTTGGATCCCCTGGGGTGGCAAAAAAAATATTTTTAATTTTTTTTTGTTTTTGGCAAGAATGTTTAGACTGCATTATAGCTCCTAGAATTGATTGATTTAAGTTAGACTGTTTGGAGGCGGTATTCGTTGCAAAAGTTTAACAGGAGCGAAATAAGGCGGCTTTCCGCGTGTTTTTCGTAGCAGATTTCGTAGAAATAGAAAAATAGTGCCGTCTCGGCACACCGATTCTTTCGCAGTAGCTTTTTTTGGACACTGCCCTGGGCCTGGGACCAGAAAAAAAAATTGAAAAATTTTGTTGCCGAACAAAAAAGGAAAAGGTTTAATGTATTGATTTATGTATTTATTTATTATTACTATTGTATATAGGTAGGAGAAAATGGTGCACCGATCCGTTGAATTTAGCCTGAATTCGCAGTTGTACTAGGGAGAATTTGGTGCACCGATCGGGTTAGTTGGGAGAATTTGGTGCACCGATCGGGGCTAGTTGGGAGAATTTGGTGCACCGATCGGGGCTAGTTGGGAGAATTTGGTGCACCGATCGGGGCTAGTTGGGAGAATTTGGTGCACCGATCGGGGCTAGTTGGGAGAATTTGGTGCACCGATCGGGGCTAGTTGGGAGAATTTGGTGCACCGATCGGGGCTAGTTGGGAGAATTTGGTGCACCGATCGGAGAAAATGGTGCACCGATCGGGTATAATATTTTACTAAAGTTCGGAAATAAAATCGGTATAGAAGTACTTGTGCATTTTGAACAGATATTCCTCTGTGATCTGGGTTCCGTAGCATAGTTGGTAAGCCTCCCGAATGGCTTCCCATTTCTCGATATAGTGGGCGTCTGCTTCTGACATCCATTTTTTAAAGGAGGCGACGGCGTCTATTTTACGCGGAGCGTGGGGAGAAACCGTTTTAAAAACTTTGCGCAAATTATCAATGGAATACAGTTTAAAGCGGGCGTAATGGTCGCGGGTGGCTTGTTGCGGCTCTTCCGGCTGTTTAAATAATTCGATGAGCGGGCGGTTTAAATAAGCAGAGCGGGGGTCTTTTGCCCATGTAAGTTGAATAAAAGTATAGCCGAGCACGGAATTAAGATAGTCAAAGGCTTTTCTGATGTGCTTTTTATTGTCTTGAAATGCGCTGCAATGGGCGTTGGCCAGCCGGCATAGCAGGTCAAATGAAATAGTATTGACAAGGATGGTTTCCTGGGTGTCGGGAGCGGCTTCTTTATAAGCCGACATCCGCAGGTATAAGTCCTGCAGCTTTCGGCTTCTGAGTTTTGCATAGACGGCGGTATTTAATTTAAAAAAGTAGCGAGCCAAGTTGTTTTTAAATTCATCGGAGAGCTCATATTCGTAATATATTTTTCCGGTAACGGGATTCCTGTATTTAGACAGTTCTTTAAAAAATGATAACTTTTCCAGTCGGCTGAAAGTCAGGCCGGAAGGGGTTTTTCCCGCGTAAGTAAAAGTCAGCGGTTGGTCGAACATGGTGTATAGGGCATTACAGAAATCGGTGTCCCAAATCGCTTGCTTATTTCTATCTTGGTGCCCGCCTTTTAAAAGCTTGATTTCGTCTTCGCTTTTATTTAAAAATTGCGTAGGGCTGGGATGCGGTTTGAGAAGCGTACGGTAGGAATTGTAATTCATTATTTTGGCGAAATGAACCGGATCAAGCGTACTTTTTTCAAAGAGATGCGCGGTATATTGCTGGTGTTGCCATTCGTAGGCCAGATATAGAGCAATGTTTTTGATGAGCGTGGCGTCTTTCCCGTACCTTTTAAAATCGGCAAGGTTATTCGCAAGGTTTCGGTCAAATCGCGTTAAATCGTTATTGTCGCTCATTATTGACAGGTTTTAAGCGGAGTAGGGGGGTTGCTTGGTTTGTATATATTTTTTAATCATGCGGCGAATATATGAAAAAAAAATATTCTGTAAATCCGCAACCGGCTAAAATTGGCGCGAGCCGCGACCGATGGAGCGGCCGGCGGGCATTCGTGTTTCACTTGATGCCCGCCGCTCTCTTTGGGTTGCCGTCAAAAAGTTCGGTCATTTGATTGTTTTTCGGAAAGTTGCCCTGTCGCCTTTGACGTTTTCATGAAATTACAGGCTCATGCCTTGTTCGTTTTTGCTTTTGCTTGCCGCTTTAGTCAACACTTTGGAGGCTTCTTTAACCGGCTCTTTGTTGGCCGATTCTTGCAAGGCCGCGATTTGCTCTTTTAAAAGAGCAGGGGTGCGCGCCACGTTCCAAGCCGTTATTTGCGTGCCTCTTTCAATTTTATCTTCGCTGTTTCGGAAGGTGGTGATGGAGGCTTCGCCTTTGATGGCCACGGGGTGGCCGACTTCTAATTTCACGTTGTCAGGGAGTTTTTTTAATACCTCCGAAAACACCACGGCATTGTATTTCAGTTTTTCGACTTGACCGCCTATATCGTGGTCTTTTATAATAAATAGTTTAGTCATGTCTTTGTCATTTTTGGTTTTTTCGTGTTGGACTTTAGCGATAAGTCCGTTAATTTCCATGGGCTTGTGCAAGACCACGGTATTGACGAAAAGTTCATGGGCGGATTTTGGAGCGCCGTCTCTGCCCGCATAGTTGATTTCTTTAAAGCAGCCCAGTAAGGTTACTTTTTTAATGCCGTCTTTTTCGATGGCATTGTTAAGCATTTTGGCAGTCTCGCCAAAAGCGCGGACTCTTTCCCATCGGCCGCCGGCATTGACCGTAAAACTGATGACGGTTTTCTGGGTCTCTTCGTTTTCGTGAAAGTACTTGTTTGACCCAATGTACCCCGAAATTTTTTCATCTTTCTGTCCCATAGTTGTTGGTTTAAAATGTTTGTTTGTTCGCCGAATATAAAAAAAAACAAAAAAATTTTCAAAAATTTTTTTCCAAAGAGATTATAATATTATAATTTATAATATAGCAGTCATGCTATATTATGGGGGACGGCGCGCCTAAAAATTGATTGTATTTCATAATTATATTACTGAGTTTTGGAGAAAAGAAGCGAATTTAAAAACGGATGAAAGCCACGTTAATTTTTATTGCATTGATGAGCGGTTGGGCGCTGTTTGCTTTATGGTTGTGGCGAAAGCCTAAGGGTATTTCGGAGGCCTCTGCGGAGGCGCCTCGCCGCGTGATGGCGATAGATTATGCCGTGCCCATGGAACAAATGCCTCAAACGCGGGATGCGGAGGTCGCTTATGTGCCCCGCACCCCCTTGGCCGGCAATGAAGAAACGCTTGCAGAACCTTCTTCGGAGACTCCTTTATCGGACGAAGAGAGCAAAGAGCCGTCGGAGGGTATTTTGGAATCCTCTGCGGCGGCACCGCGCCATGCGATGAGCGATAAAGAAATGCCTGCAGAACCCTCTGAGGAGCCATCTTTATCGGACGAAGAGAGCAAAGAGCCGTTAGAATTTAACGAAGCCGGTTATATGCCCTCGCAAGAAGAAGCAAAACGAATTATTGAGCAATAAACTATTTTTAACCATTAAACTATGCAATGTATGAAAAATTCGATTTTATCAATTTTAAAATGGACAGGGATTGGTTTTCTTGTTCTGTTCTTAGCGGTTATGGCAAATGACGCACTGGCTCTGCAAGCAGTAACAGTTGAGGGTCTTAACGAGCAAGTAACCCGCGCGGGCGGCAAAATTAAATCCATGATAGCCACTATTATCGGGGTTATTTTGGTTTTAGGGGGGGCATTCGTCATTTATGAGTTTGTGACCGGAAGCGAACGCGCACGCAAGCACTTGGTTTTATTTGTTGCCGGGCTGGTTATTTACGGAATAATGTATGCGCTTAGACTTTTCTCGTAATTTATAGAGTTAAACCAATTTTATGAAAGCCTATAAAACATTGCGCAACGTGAACAGGAAATTATATTTCGGCGGTTTTTTGGGAATTGAGATAGTTGTTGTTTTTGCCCTTTCGCTGGCGCTTATTTTTGTCCATTTCGCGCTGTGCGGAATTTTTGTCGCCGCGGCTGTCTGGTGGGGCAAAAAGAACAGCAAACAAGTGAGCGAAGGGGATTATGAATACCCCTCTGCCATACAATTACAGATCAAGAATATTCGAAAATTAGATGGCGGATCAATATAAATTAAGCCGGTATTTCCCGATTCAGCATGTAGCCGAAGATTGTTTGGTCAATGGGAATATGGATTTAACCATTGGCTTTAAATTATTGCTTCCGGAGATATTTTCGATGGGCGAAAATGAGTATGAACAACTGCATCATTCGTTAGTCGGCGTTTTAAGCCGGTTGCCTCGCCGCACGGCGGTGCATTATCAATACTTCTGTTATCAGGATTCGTTCAAAGAAAAATACGAAGGCAACAGCGCTATTCAGCGGACGAATTATGACTATTTCTTTCAGCGCCCGGTTCTTTACAGTTACGCCAATTTGTATATCACCTTTCAGAATAAGCCGCAAAATGCCGGTTTCGGCAATTCGCCTTTGATGCGCCCTTTGGGCAGCAAGAAAGAAATAAAGAATATCGAGGCCGCCATTGCTTCCTACCGAAAGTATATTAATCCCATTTTAAACGACCTCAACAGCATTAATCATATAGCCGTAAAGCGCATGGCGGAAAGCGAATTGATGTGCGCGTTGCACGATTATTTTGCGGTCTCTTACGACCGCCCCTTGCTCAACAGCAAGGAGGCTTTGCGCTTTCTTCCGGATTGGGATTTTTCCGACAAGGAAGGATATATGAAGATAGGCAATCAATATGCCGGGGTGGTGACCATGATGCAGGAGGGGCGTGAGTTGTATTCTTCGATCAGAGGCGGCAAATCGTCTTATGAAAGCAGCCGGGTTTCCATGCGGATGCCGACCAATAATTTGCCGGTTTCTTTTTCCTATCTGCTCTCGATGGGACTTCCTTATAATCATATAGTCAATGTAGGCATTGAAATTTTAGACGAAGCGGAGGTCGAAGAGCAATTATCGGGCGCCGGGGCGATCGGTTCTAATATATTGTCTTCGTTGCGCATTCGCTCGGCGGTGGTTCAGCAAGAAGAAACAGAGGCGTATTTAGACGCGCTGACCAGGGAGCATTACCGTCCGGCCCGGGTAAAAGTAAACGTCATTGTCAACGACACGGAACTTGCCTCGCTGACGGAAAAAGTCAATCACGTAAAGAATACTTTTAATTCGCTCAACGGAACGATCGCCTTGGTGGAGAATACCCATACGATGAATTTATTTTTAAGTTCGTGTCCGGGGGGAATGAAGTTTTTATACCGGAGGCCTATGTGGTCCACGGTTAATCAAGCGGTCTGTTATTTTCCGAAAGAGTATCATTATTTAACCGACAGGGAAGGCATTTTTATGGTCGATCGGTTTGGCAAGCCGTGTATTGTAAACTTTTGGAGCAATCCGAATATTGTGAATAAAAACGCCGTGGTCTTTGGTCCTTCTCGTTCCGGGAAAAGCGTAGCGCTCAATCACATTACCAGTCAGCTTATCAATTATATTTCCGCCAATCAATTTGAAAGCGGCCATCATGTCATTATTATAGACGTGGGAGGTTCTTACAAAAAAAATTGCGAGTTTCATGAGGGCTATTACTTTGATTCCTGCGTGGCCGAAAATCTGCGTTTCAATATTTTTATTTGCGCGAAAGACAAGGAGGGCAATTATCTTTACAAAGGGGAAGACGACGACAAGGTAAATTATGTATATGCGGTTTTAGCCAAGTTGTGGAGGGGGAATGAAACGGTAAAATCCGACGAAAAAAATATTTTAAAGGATATTATCAGAGAGTTTTACGAGCATGTCAATGCAGAAAAAATATTTCCCGACATAATCGAGTTCCATAAATTTCTGCCCGTTTACGAAAGCAAAATGAACCGCGAGTATCGTTCGATGTTCAGCATCAGTTCATTAAAATTGGCGTTAGCCGCTTATACGGACGGGGAGCATAAATACCTGCTGAACGCCAAAGACAATTTAGACTTACGCGACAAGTCCTATATCGTTTTTGATTTGGCGGGGGTTATTTCCAACTCTGAATTATTGAATATTGTAATGACTATCGTGGTCGGCATTGCGGTAGATAAGGTGGAAAATACGCACGGGGTTCGCAAAACGATAATGATAGACGAAGCCATTGATTTTTTAAAGGGGGATTCGGCGGAATTTGTCGGGGGGGCTTTCCGCAAAGTGGCCAAACGCAACGGGCAAATAATAATTGCCACCCAAGGCATTAAATATTTGGATGATATTGATCCGCTGACGCGCAATTCTATTTTAGGAAACTGCGACATTAAAATTTTGTTGAATCACAGCACGGCAAAAGAAAGTTATCCGGCCTTGCAGAAAAACCTGGGTTTGACGGATTTTGATTTGGAGCTGTTGGATTCTTTGCAGAACGGCGCGCGGTATCGTGAAATCTTTATGAAATTCGGAGATGCGCCCCGGGTCTATCGGGTTGAATTCAGTCCTTTTGCAGAGGGGGTCTATACCTCGACTAAAACAGAACTTGAGGAAATTAAAAAGTATCAAGATCAAATGGGACATCTGGGAGCTGCGATTAATCAGTTTGTGCTTAATAAATATCACGCTAAAACTATGTCAAATGAAAAAGTTTAATTTTTTATTCAATTGTTTTTGTATGGCTGTTTGCTCATATGGGCAGTCTCCTGTTGTTTCCGCCCCTATATTAGAGAAGCTTACCACTACCTCGCTGAAGTTTCAAACTAAAATGTCAAGCACCATGGCAATGTTGCAAGCGAAACAAGAAGCGCTCGATAAAGCGCTGCAAGCGGCGTCATGGCTCCAAAATTTGCAATCCGCCAAACGATTAATGAATTTGGTTGAAACGATGGTATGCAACGGGAGAGAATTAAATCTGGCTATGTCCGGCGGTCACAAGAGCTGCTTTGTTGATTTTGAATATGAAATGGTCATTATGAAAGTTCAAATGTCGGCTGATTATTTAGGAATCATTTTAGCGGCTAACCGCATGACTACGGGGGAGCGAATGAAAACGCTCAACGATGTGTTGCAACGATTTGAGGAGGCGCAAAAGAACATGGATGAGATGGTAAAAAAACTAGGCAACCAAAAGAAAGCGCAGGAGATACATGAAGCCTATACAATAAACCCTCCTTGCGGCATTCGTTTTATTCCAAAGTAATCGCCAAACAAATAAATATGCTTACCCTTTTACTGCAACTGCAGGCACAAGATAAATCGCCCATCGACGCCGCGATTCAAAAATTATTTTATTCCGCGGGCGCTTTTGACAAGGCCATAATGACCCTGGTGCTCAGTACCACTTCGGTGGGGCTGGTGCTCTCTGCCCTTTTTATTCCTATCACATTGGCCTGGACAACGCTGACAAAAACATGGAATGAAGGCATCGTAAAAGGGCAAGGGGTCGGGACAATGTTTGATTTAAAAGCCATCGGGGAAATGTTTCTTCTCTATGCTCTGTTGCATGTCGGTTATATTCCTGTTTGCGGCCTTCTTATGACGCTCGGCGACTTACTGGGTCGGGTTAAATTTATAGACGGCATCGCAGAATTAAAAGCGGATCTTGAGGAAACTTCATTGTGGGGTTTGATAAGAGGGGCTTTAAACGCATTCAGCTGGGGAATTTTGGAGGCTCTTGTTCGTTGCGTGGCGGAAATAGTGTCTTATATTGTCACTATTTTTGCTTACACTATCAGCCGTCTTTTATATGTCCTTGGTCCCTTGGCCATAGCCTTCAGCATATTGCCTCCCTTTAAAGATAAATTGGCCGGGTGGTTTTCAATGTTCCTAAACGCCTTGTGCGTACCCTTTACGTTAGCCATAATCAATGCTATTTTTCAACGCATGTTTATTGCTTTTGCCACCAATAGCGTCATGTCATCGTCTTTTTTTATAATCATTAATACTTGTTACATCATCTCTGTCTGCATGGCTTTTTGGTTCACGAGTTTTTATGTCGGCTCTTCGGCCAGCTCAAAGATTATGAGTATGGCGGTGGGCGCGGCCACTGCGTTGGCTTCCGGGGGCATGAAAATGCTCGCCGCAAAGGGAGGGCAAGCCGTTGCCGGCGGGGGAGGAGGCAATAATCCGATTGAGGCTTCCTCGGGCGGCGGCGCATCAAACGGCGGGTCATCGGGCAAGAGTTCATCGGGCGGAGGAAACGCAATAGAAAAATAAGCATTGGTTTATGGACTTAAATGAATTAGTAAACTACAGGAAGGAGGCCGTATTCAACAGAATGTTGCTGACCGGCGGTGTTCTGGCATGTCTTTCCCTTACCCTATATATGTACATTGATTCCCGGGCCGCCTTGCAAGATGCGGCAGCTAAAAAAGTGGTTATTGACAGGAATAATAATGCGTGGATTGCTACCGAAAGGGGGATTACCGAGGAAGAACAAAGCATACAATTCGGAGAGCACATCAAAGACTTTTGCCGGTTGTTCTATGCCTTCGACGGGGCGACTTACGATTCCTGCGTAAATCGTTCGTTGGACTTAATCGAGGGAGATGCCGGCAAAGCGTTGTTTGTGAGAGAATATGTGGAGGGAACGCTAGGCGAACAGGTGAGGCAAAATAATTGGAAATTGACCGTATCCGTGTCAAAAGTGAACTGCCTGGCGAATAATGACAAGGGGGTCGGGATCATACAATTTGTTCAGACACTGGAACGCCCGGCCGGCATGATTAAACGAAGAATAACGGCTGAATTTGAAGCGGAGAAAGCGGGCATATCGCATGCCAATCCGCGCGGCGCTCTAATTACAAAATTTGTTGTCAAAGAAAATGTCAAACTCAAATGAATAAAAATAAGAAAGCGGCATTGACCCTAATTCCGTTGGCGTTAATCCTCAGCGGCTTTTTGGCATATATCATTTTTTCTGCCGCCGCCGATGCGCCGCCGGATACGGCAGAAAAGGCAAGCGACGCCTGGGCAGACGATGTGAAAACGGATACGGTTAAAAAAGCCAATAAGCTGGCCGCCATCCGCAAC
>Ga0081606_1000647_pt1 | contig 13066 bp, 12 predicted proteins | sample EareggfetidaYelm_FD_71127 | JGI IMG/M metagenome (GOLD analysis project Ga0081606, IMG submission 71127) | Earthworm egg capsule microbial community from the University of Washington, USA - E. fetida Yelm (SPADES assembly) (version 2) | ecosystem: Host-associated > Annelida > Reproductive system... | reverse complement strand
CGCTCCCTACCAGCGGATTCTCAACAGCTTCATCACCTACGGCGCCGAATTGATCTTTGCCGGTCACACGCACGGCGGTCAGATCTGCCTGCCCGGTGTCGGTGCGCTGGTGACAAACTGTGACATTCCGCGATCACAGGCGAAGGGCGTATCGCTGTGGCACCACGGGCCCAACACGGCATGGCTCAGTGTCTCTGCGGGACTGGGGACATCCATCTATGCACCCGCGCGATTTGCCTGCCGGCCGGAGGCATCCCTTGTGACCCTTGTTCCCACTGAATGATCCTCAGCGCAACGGGATCCGGTCGGGGAGCGTTGCCCACTGCACGATCCGCGTGCCGACCGGTATCCCCCGCCATCCACCCAGCACCCTCGGTGCGCGAAGAGAGGTGTCGGCAGCAGCGGGTATCACATGCCAACCCGGACAACACCCTCGGTGCGCGAAGACGGGTGAATCGTCGGCTATCCTGTCATAAGGCCCGCACGGGCGAGCCGGGGTGTGGCGCAGCTTGGTAGCGCGCGTCGTTCGGGACGACGAGGCCGCAGGTTCAAATCCTGTCACCCCGACGCTGTGGGCTCTGACGGCTGAAAGCGGGCGCCCCAGGCCGCGGCGTCGAGCGCCCGCTACGGGCGCCCCAGGCCGTGATACTCCCACCCCGCTGCGCGCCACACGAGCGGATCAAACACATTGCGACCATCAATGATCCGAGGGTCGGCAACCAACTCCGCCGTCAGCACCGGATCCAGTGCGCGAAATGCCTCCCACTCGGTCAGCAAAACAACAAGCTGCGCCTGATCGAGCGCGTCCCGGATTGAGCTCACATAGGTCAACTGCGGATGCCGCGACCGGGCATTCTCGATTCCCTCCGGGTCGGTCGCCACCACCTCTGCCCCCAGTCCGTGCAGTTGCACCGCAACGTCGAGCGCGGGCGAATCGCGCACATCGTCGGAGTGTGGCTTGAAACTCAACCCCAGCACCGCAATTCGGGCTCGGTAAACCGAGCCCCCCAGTATCCGGGTCGCAAGATCCACGACGCGCTGCCGCTGCCGCAGATTAATGGTGTCAACCTCGCGAAGGAACGCGAGTGACTCACCCCGACCAAGCTCCTCCGCACGGGCTGCAAAAGCGCGGATATCCTTGGGTAAACATCCACCACCAAACCCAGCACCCGCGTTGAGGAAGCCGCGGCCTATCCGGGAATCATGTCCGAGGACATCGGCGAGCACCGTCACGTCGGCACCCACCACGTCCGCGATCTCCGACATCGCGTTAATGAAGCTAATCTTGGTCGCGAGGAAGGCGTTTGCCGCCACCTTGACCAGTTCCGCGGTTGCATAGTCGGTGACAATGCGCGGGACGCCCGCCGCAATCGCCCGCGCGTAGACGTGGTCGAGTGTGCCCGCGCTGCGGGCATCCGCAACACCGTACACAATCCGGTCGGGCTCCAGCGTGTCTTGCACCGCGAGGCCCTCCCGAAGAAACTCGGGATTCCATGCGAGGCTCGCGTGCGGAGCATCCCGTGCTAACCATTCGGCAAGCCGCGCCGCCGTTCCCACCGGGACGGTGCTCTTGCCGACCACGAGCGCACCCGGAGCCAAGTGGGGTAGCAGCGCTTCAAACGCACCGTCAACGTAGCTCAGATCGGCAGCGGTGCTCTCAGCCGACTGTGGGGTACCAACCGCGAGGAAGTGCACCTCAGCCTCCGCGGCATCTGCCACAGAGGTGCTAAAACGCAGACGACCCGTCGCAAGCATCGAGGTCAGGATATCTCCGAGCCCCGGCTCGAAAAACGGTGCCGTACCGGCCGTGAGCAGCCTAATCCGACGCTCATCAGTGTCGATTCCCCTCACCTCATGCCCGAGTTGCGCCATCGCGGCGGCGTGGACCGCACCGAGATACCCGCAGCCAATCACTGATATTCGCACGAAAGAACCTCCAATGGGCACACCCTAGCGGGTGAAGGAAAACAGCGTGTGGCAGGAGGTACCAGTGTGTGGTGGCACACCGCACACTAAGCACCTGGTCAGGGGTTTTGTGGCAACAGGTCCCCCGCCACGGCCGCACCCAGTCGTGCCACCGGGTGCGGTGCCGACTTCGTTGACAGGCCTCGCATCACGGCTGCAACACCCCACCGCTTTCGGCCAGGTAACAGGCACCGCAGAGTGCTTCGTATCCGACACTGTCCCCGTCAATAGCCACCTGTCCGCCATCAAAGACAAACACGCCCTCATTCGTGCGGCCGTTGAAGATGGCTTTGCGACCGCATCGGCAAATTGTCTTGAGTTCTTCTAGGCTGTGCGCAATCTCGAGCAGCCGCCGACTCCCGGGAAAGGCTACCGTTTGAAAATCCGTACGAATCCCATATGCCAAAACTGGAATATTTTGATCGAGGGCGATCCGAAGCAGGTCATCAACCTGATGTGAACCGAGAAACTGTGCTTCGTCTACAAGCAGGGAACTGACCGGACGATCGTCGTGGGGTTTGTGCGCCTGAAACATTGCGAAGGCAGTGATCACGCTCTGTTCTGGGCTAATCGTGAAATCGACCGGTCGGGATGTCCCGAGTCGCGACACCACCAGCTGATCACCCTTGGTGTCCACCGTGGGTTTGACCACCGCCACCCGATGGCCGCGCTCCTCATAGTTGAATGCGGCCTGTAACAGGGCCGTGGACTTGCCCGAGTTCATCGCACCATAGCGAAAATACAGCTTTGCCATCAGCCAGAAATTCCCAACACCTTCGCCGTGCGGGCGAGCGATGCTGCAGCAACCCCGGGATCATCCGACAGCCGCGTCCCGTAACTCGGAATCATCGAACGTAACACACTCGACCAGTTCTCCATTCGGTCCGGGAAACACCGTGCCAGCACGTCGAGCATGATCGGTACCGCCGTCGACGCCCCGGGCGACGCCCCGAGCAGGCCCGCAATTGTGCCCTGCCCACCCGTAATCACCTCGGTGCCAAACTGCAAAACTCCGCCTCGGTCGGGATCGTGTTTCATGACCTGCACCCGCTGACCGGCTGAGATAAGCTCCCAGTCCTGGCTCTGCGCCGCGGGCATAAACTCACGCAGGGCCGCGATCTGCGCTGAACGCGATGCAAACACTTCCCCCCATAAATACTTCACGAGCGGGATGTTTCGAACCCCCACCTGCAGCATCGTGCCGATGTTGTGGAATCGAACCGAAAACGGCAGGTCACACCACGTGCTGTTCTTGAGAAACTTCGGTGTGAAGCCGGCGTACGGGCCAAACAGCAGCGCCGCCTGGCCGCCAACAACCCTCGTGTCAAAGTGCGGCACCGACATTGGCGGAGCCCCGACCGCAGCCTTGCCGTACACTTTCGCGCGGTGCGCGGCAACCAGCTTCGAGTTGCTCGTGCGCAGAAATTTACCGGAGATGGGGAAGCCACCGAAACCACGAATCTCAGGAATTCCCGAGTGCTGCAGCAGCGCCAACGCCCCACCACCCGCGCCAACAAAAACAAACCGTGCGCGCACGCGCACGGGAGTGCGGCCCACAGTGTGCTGCAGCTTGAGGTGCCACGAGCCATCCGTCTGCCGTTTCAAGCCGACGACCCGATGGTTGGTGTGGATCGTCGCACCCCGGCTCGACATATCCCGAAACAACAACCGGGTCAACGACCCAAAATCAACGTCCGTGCCCGCCGCCACACGGGTGGCTGCAACCAGCTCACGAGGATTCCGCTTCGCCATGAGCAACGGTGCCCACTCGGCAATCTGCGCGGGATCCTCCGAGTACTGCATCCCGGCGAAAAGCGGCTCATCCGCGAGCACCGCAAACCGCTTCCGCAGGTATTCAATGTTGGCTTCACCGGTCACAAAGCTCATGTGCGGAGTTTGGTTAATGAAGGATGACGGTTCCGGCAGTTCCCCGGCCGAGACAAGGTGTGCCCAGTACTGCAGGCTCACCTGGAACTGCTCGTTGATTGCCACCGCTTTGTCGGCACTGACGGTGCCATCCGGATTTTCTGGCATGTAGTTGAGTTCGCACAGCGCCGCGTGCCCGGTGCCCGCGTTATTCCAGGCGCTGGACGATTCCTGCGCCACCTCACCCAGCCGCTCATAGACGCGGATGCGCCACGACGGCTCCAGTCGGGAAAGAAGGGAACCGAGGGTCGCGCTCATAATGCCGCCACCGACGAGCGCGACGTCAACCGTTTCTACTGCCGTCACGATCCCAGTTTAGGGTCTGTCATTGCTCGACCGTCACGGTGTGATCCTCGGGCGGAGCGGCCCGGTGTCGCGCACCGCCCAGATCACGCGGATCGTGACCCCATGACCGCAGCCAACGCCGACAGCTGGGCAGGATCCTCCAGCGCCGATCCCACGGCGACCGAGCGCACGCCCGCAGCGAGAAACTCTCCAGCGTTCTGAGAACTCATGCCGCCCGTTGCGACAAACCGCGCCTGCGGAAACGGTCCAGCCATCGCACCAAACCAGCCAGTACCCAGCAGCGAAGCGGGAAAAGCCTTCAGCCAGCGCAACCCAAGCGCCACTGCGGCCTGCACTTCACTCGCCGTCGCAACGCCCGGCAACGGGGGCAGTCCTGCCGCAACCGAGGCACGGCACACCTCAGCATCGAATCCAGGACTCACCGTGAAAGCAGCACCAGCGGATGCCGCGAGTTCAACGTCACGAGTCGTGACCACGGTTCCCGCGCCGACCACCTTTCCTCGCTCTCGACCAGCGGACACTACCGCCGCAAGCGCCTCAATGTCCGTCGGGCTCTGGATGGGAAGCTCCACCACGGAGATCCCGAGATCCCACGCCGTTGCCGACAGCTCCAGGCTCCGCTCAACGCCCATGCCCCGGAAGATCGCCATGAGCGGCTGATCGGCAAAGATCGCCTCAAACTCATCATTGCTCACGTGTGTCATGTCCGTGCCTTTCTTGCTGCGCATTCTGGGCGGCATAGGTTTTGTTTTCAACATGTGTTATTGCGCACGTGTCGTCCGTGAGCGCTCGTGTCGGGTTGTGTGCTTGTCGGGCACATCCCCCATTGTCTGCAGGCTCAGTGCGGCACGTTCGTGTCCGCCCCGCAGTCGAGCGTGGGCGTCGAGGCCCGCGAGCAGGGCGGCCAGGTATCCGGCCGCGTAGGCATCACCAGCCCCCACCTCTTCCACCACCTCCACCCGCATTGATGCAACGAAGGTCTGCACGTCACAACCATTCTCTCCGCGTGCGAATTCAGTGGCGCCGACCGCACCATCCTTGACGATGAGATAGCTGGGCGAGGCCAGCAGATCCCTGACTTCCTGCGCGGTCGATATTCCCCACAGGCGAGCCGCCTCGTCACGACCAACAAAAACAATATCTGCCTGATCGGCCAGCGTTCGCAAGCGCGATGCCGCGACATCCGCCGCCCACAGCGCGGCCCGGTGATTGACATCAAAACTCACGAGAGTGGATGCCCCGCCCACCCGATCCATGACGGCGTCGATCATCTCGCTACAGGTTGGCGACAGCACGGGGGTGATCCCGCTCACGTGGATGAGTCGTGCCTCGCGCAGCGGTAGACGGGTGAGAAAAGTCGATGACATTCGGGATGCAGCCGAGTTTGCGCGGTAGTAGTGCACCCCAGTTCCCGGATTTTTTACGTACATTCCGGTGGGAAAACTCGCGTCAACCTCGACCCAGCGTGTGTCGACGCCGCGCTCGGTGAGCTGACGCACAAGTCTTCGGCCCAGGGGGTCATCCCCCACGCGTCCTGCCCACGCGACAGCCACACCAAGTGCGGCCAGATGACACGCAACGTTCGATTCCGCACCACCGATACCGAGTCGAAACTCTACCGCCGACTCGACCGGTTCGAACCGTGCCGGATGCACGAGGATCATCGTTTCGCCGAGCGTCACAACACGGGGCATCGACACAGGGGGCACGTCCCTCATGTTACGACGTGGGACGCGCTCCGCTTGCATCGACGGTGGTTACGGTGTCGCGAGTGCCTCGGTCGGCGAGAGTCGAGATGCCCGGCCCGCCGGATACAGCCCCGCGATGACTCCCACGAAGAGCGTCGCTAGGAGGCCACCGGCTGTGGCCCACATCGGAACCGACACCGGCCACGCCCGGGCAGCCGCGTACCCGGTGGTAGCCGCGATTCCGATGATGACGCCGCCTATGCCACCGATCATCGCAAGGAGAAACGACTCCATGAGGAACTGGAGCCGAATGTGCCCTCGCGTTGCCCCGAGCGAACGCCGTAATCCAATCTCGCCACGTCGTTCCAACACCGAAATCACCATTGTGTTGGCGACCCCAACCCCACCGACGACGAGCGCGACCGCGCCCACACCGAGCAACAATCCGGTGAACGAATCGTCGGCGGCTTCCTTTGCGCGGAGCGCGTCCGATGGGCGTGACACCTCGACCTCGTTCGCTGCCATCGGGTTGGCGGTGGCTGCCAAGACATCCTTCACTGCGGTCACCGACTCTTCTTGAATCCGCGTAAAGATGGAGGTGGGATGTCCGTCAAACTTGAGCAGGCTCTTGGCCACGGGCCATCCGATCATGACTCCCGAGTCGAGCGACGGAGCCAGCGGAGCCATGTTAAGGATTCCGATGACCGTGAACCACGCGTTACCAACTCGCACCTGGACGTCAGCGCCAACTCGATCAATTCCGAGCGACTCAGCCGTTGTTGTTCCCAGTACGACCGTCGGGAAATTCTCGGTGGCTTTGGTCAACCACTGCCCTTTCGCCAGCGTTGCGCTAACCGTTTTCATGAGATCCAAGTCGACCGCGTACGTGCCGATGCCACCGGATCGTTCGAGAGGAATGCGATCATTTCGATAGACCGCGACATCGGGCACCATGCCGATGGCGGAAACGTCGGTGACCGGGGCAATTCGCGAGATCATCTGGGGTGCTTCGTCAGGCATTGATGCTGCTTTGCCGAATATATTCGACCCGGACTTAACCGTCAGGAGGTTGGTACCCAGTTTGGCGAGCTTTCGATCAAAATCGGCGCGACCTGAGTTAGAAATTCCGACAACTCCGATCATTGCGGCAATACCAATCGCAATTCCCAACGCCGCAAGCACGACCCGAGTCGGTCGGGAACGCAGAGCGGATCCACTAACTTTGACCAGATCACGCAGCCGAATATGTGCGGGACGTAGCTGTCGACTCATGCCGCGACCTCACCGTCTTTGATATTGATTTGGCGCGGAGCGCTCGCCGCGACATCCGGATCATGGGTAATAACGATGACTGTGGTGCCCTCCTTGTGGAGGTCGTCAAGTAGGCTCATAACATCGTCACCGGAGCGTGAATCGAGGTTCCCGGTTGGTTCGTCGGCGAGCAAAATGGTTGGCGATCCGGCCGTCGCACGGGCAACGGCAACCCGCTGTCGTTCTCCACCCGACAGTTCGTGCGGTCGATGGTCAAGGCGGTGACCCAACCCGACCCGTTCCAACGCTGTGGCAGCCAGTTTTCGCCGCCGCGCGGGATCGATTCCCTGATACAGCATTCCCTCTGACACGTTCTCCAGCGCACTCACCCCGGGCGCGAGGTGGAACTGCTGGAAGACAAACCCAATCCGTTGTGCACGCAATGCCGAGAGTTCCCGATCGGTGAGAGTGGCAATGTTGTAACCGTCAATCGTCACCGTGCCAGAGCTGGGACGGTCAAGAGTTCCGACCAGTTGCAGCAGGGTTGATTTCCCCGAGCCCGACGGACCAACGATCGTAACGAACTCGCCTTCCTCAATGGTGAGGCTGGCGTCTCTGAGGGCCACCACCCCGTCGTATTCCTTTCGAACATTCTCGAGAACGATCAGCGCGGTCATGAGGCTGGGACCACCACTTTGGTTCCCTCATCGATACCGTCACCGCTGATCTCTACTTTTCCTTTCGAGAACAGACCGGTTGTGACACCAACGAGCTTGGACGGCGGCGCGCTCTTCCCCCCCTCGGCGCTCTCAGACACAACCTCCACCGCGTAGCCACCTTCACTGAGGGCGAGCAGGGCAGTAATCGGCACTATCAACACCCCCGTTCGGGAGTCGGACACAAAGACAGCCTTTGCGGTGGATGCCCCGGCCAGCGTGATTGCACTGCTGTCGTTTGGTGTGATGATGACGCGGAGTTGTGTGTTTTTGCTGTCCTCACCCGACACCCCCCCGCCCTGTGAGTTTGACGTGGTCACAGCGGTGGAGACCGAGGTTATCGTGCCGTCAAAGGTCGCATTGTCGGGCATCGTGACCTTAACCGCCTTGCCGGGGATCGCGTAGTTGGAATCGGTCGTGTCTAGGTCGATGGTAACAACGCGGGTCTTGCTCGACACCGTCATGATCGCGCCCGAGGCGGGATCTCCAACTCCAACGGACAGCGCCGTAACCTGCATCGGGCCCGGCGCGATGTGTACAAGCCGGGTCTGCACAATGCCGGTCTTTTCTTGACCAAGGCTGGCCTGCCACTTCTTCACCGCCGTTGCTGTGCCCGCAGTGAACTTAGTGTCAACGTCGAATCCCTTGTAGCCCATCGCCGCAAGATTCTCCTCGAGTTGCTGCACATCAGCACCCGTATCATCGGTCTGCAGGGTCCGGTAGAACGGCAGTTCACCGTACAACAACACGATCGGCCCCTCGTCGACTCGGGCAAGCACACCGCCACGCTCCACAGTGGTGCCTACCACGGGAAGCCAGGTCACTGTGCCGCTCGGAGCTCGCACCGTTGACTGCCGAGCGTACCCGAGTGTTCCTGATCTTTCGAACGTTGAGGTGAGATCCCCCCTTGTCACGGCGACGGTTGACGCGGCGGCTGGACCCTTCGGGGGAGGGGGGGGGCTAAAGCTAAAGCCGTTTGCGGCAGCAACGGTCAGCCCCACACCAAGAACCAGCACGCCAACAACAACGATCGAAACGACCGTGCGCCGGGCTCCGCGCGAATTCCTTGTTCGGGGCTCATCCGATGACTCGTGCGACAAGCGAACAGGTGCTGTGATGTTACGTCGCGCGTTCACTACTGACCTCCCTGCTGCGGCCTGTTTTCTGTCTCACACTTCTTTAACGCATCAGTGAACGCTTTATCGTTGAAGTCGAACTCTGGGGACTCGCTGAGCTGCAACGAACCTGAGGCGTCTGGGTCTGGAAATTTTTCAAAACCGGACTTGCGCATGCACGCAGACATCTTTTTCATCGCCGCAATCATCTCCGGCGAGTTGAGGTCACCGACGGCACTTTTCATGTATTTCCCGCAGGCCGCCAACGCTGCATCTAAGACCTTCGGATCGGTGTCTTTGCCGCCAGCTTCCAGAGCACCGCCCTTCTGGCCAGGGCCCGGGTCTGGCATGTTCACTCCGTTTTCCCTCATGCACTGGACGAACTTAAGCTCCGGATCCACCGAACTGGTGGCGGCTGTTGGTTTCCCTGATGCTGTCGCGAGAGTCGCAACCTTCGGTGTGCTCTGGGAACAGCCCGTGAGCGCGAGCGCGCCGATCATCGCCACGGCAACGATTCTTCCGATTGATACTGACTTATGTAACATGCGTTCGGTCCTCGAGATTGTTCGTTAGCACCGCATCTTCTCGCACGAGAGGGAGCGGCATCCTGGATCTGTGCTACCAGTCAAGCAGATCTAATGTTTCCTGGCCGTCACCATCCGTGCTAACACGAAATTAACGTACCTTCACGGAAGAATGGGCGTGTGCGCATCCTTGTGGTAGAAGATGAACCCCTGTTGGCGGAGGCAGTTGCCGAGTGGCTGCGAAAATCTGCCCACGCCGTCGATGTCGTGATGGATGGAGATTCAGCCATTGAGCGAGCATCCGTTAACGATTACGACCTCGTCGTGCTTGACCGCGATCTGCCGCTCCTGCACGGTGACGACGTATGCCGCCGCATAACAGCGGTCGAGAATCCGCCGCGAGTCTTGATGCTGACCGCCGCGGGCAGTCTTGACGACCGCGTCGCCGGCCTCGTCATGGGTGCTGACGATTATCTGCCGAAACCGTTTGCGTTCGTAGAGCTCGGAGCGCGAGTCGAGGCGCTCGGTCGACGATCACGACCCGCAGCCCCGCCGGTGCTTGTGCGCGCTGGTCTTCGAGTTGATACCCACCGCCGCGAGGTTGTCCGCGACGGTCGCTACGTGCCGCTATCGAAGAAGGAGTATGCGGTGTTGCTGGAACTGCTGCTCGCAGACGGGGCGCCCGTCTCAGCGGAACAACTCCTCGAAAAAGCGTGGGATGAAAACATTGATCCGTTCACCGGCGTCGTGCGCCTGACGATCCTCAAATTGCGACGAAAGCTCGGCGACCCACAAATCATTGAAACCGAAGCCGGGGTGGGGTACCACATCACATGAAACAGCATCGTGGAACGCTGCGTGGTCGATTAACCCTGGTGTACGGGACACTCTTCCTTGTCGCCGGACTGGTAACTCTCCTGCTCACGTGGGCGCTGGTGCAGCAACAGCTCGTTATCATGACGAGCGGTTCGAATATGATTCCTGATGGCATTCCAGCCACCATCCCTCCGCCGGGCTCTCTCGCTTTCCCTGACGGACAGTTTCTGCAGCCCTCCGACCCGATCGTGAAATTGCTCAACACGGTCCGTACTGACGCTCTTCGGTCATTGATTACGCAGGGCGCTATAGCCGTTGTTCTCGTAGGTGGATTGACAAGCTGGATCGGCTGGTTGGTGGCCGGTCATATGCTCCGTCCGCTCGCGACAATTACCGACACCGCCCGCCGGATCGCCCAGGCACCCGATGCCGACCGCCGGATTCACGAACGCATCGGACTCGCTGACGCTCCTCAGGAGATCATGGAGCTTGCCAACACGTTCGACGGGATGCTGGCCCGACTCGACACAAGCTTCGACGGACAACGACGCTTCATTGCCAATGCCTCACACGAACTGCGAACCCCACTGACCCTCAATCGAGCACTTATTGAGGTGTCTACGAGCCGGTCGGATGCCTCCGCTGACGTGCAACTTCTTGGCAACACTCTGCTCGACATCAACGCCCGACACGAACAACTCATTGAGGGCCTACTCTTGCTCGCACGATCCGAGCAAGAACTGACAGAGCGCAGATTCATTGATCTGGCCGATATCGTCGAACACGTCGTTGAACAGGTCACAGCATTGGAAACTGCGCCGACTATCACTGTTGAGGCATCCGAATCGCCCACTGTCGGAGACGCCATACTGTTGGAACAGCTGGTCCGAAATCTGCTTAACAACAGCATTCAGCACAACCTGCCCACCAATGGTTGGGTTCATCTGGATGTCCGTAGCCGGGCACCGCACGCTGTTCTTACAATCGCCAACTCCGGCCCCGTTATTGCCCGCTACGAGCTGAAATCCCTCGTTGAACCGTTCCGACGGCTGGGAACACAGCGCACCTCACGTTCACGGGGAGTGGGGCTCGGTCTCTCGATCGTTCAGTCGATCGTTCAGGCTCATAACGGAACAATCGATTTGGATGCCCCGCCCACCGGTGGTCTCGTTGTCACCGTCACCCTTCCGGGTGAGACGTACGGGCTGGACGATGACGCGGCCCAGGGCGGCTAGCCGGAACGGCGTAGCACTATTGGTTCGCACTTTGTGTGCGCCGGATCATCAGGCGGGTACCCGTGCGGCAATCAGCTCAGCAATCTGCACCGCGTTGAGAGCTGCTCCTTTGCGCAAATTGTCGTTTGACACGAAGAAAACGAGCCCCTTCCCCCCGGGCGCGGCCTGATCACGTCGAATGCGGCCGACATAGCTCGGGTCACGACCCGCCGCCTGCAGCGGAGTGGGGACATCCGTCAATTCGACACCGGGTGCGGTGGCGAGAAGTTGCTCAGCGCGCTCGGGCGAAAGCGGCCGCGCAAACTCCGCGTGAATAGACAGCGAGTGCCCGGTGAAAACCGGAACGCGCACGCAGGTACCCGACACCAAAAGATCCGGCAAGCCGAGAATTTTACGGCTCTCATGACGCAGTTTCTTTTCCTCGTCGGTCTCCCGATCACCGTCGTCGACAATCGACCCTGCCAGCGGAATGACGTCAAACGCAATCGGTCGAACGAACTTTTCCGGAGCTGGGAAAGAAACGGATGCCCCGTCGTGCACGAGCCCCATCGCATTCTGCGCAACAACCGCTCGTGTCTGCGACAACAGTTCCTCACCGCCGATAAGCCCGGCACCCGACACCGCCTGGTAGGTTGCAATCCGCAACCGCTCCAACTGTGCCTCATCGTGCAGTACCTTGAGCACCGGCATTGCGGCCATTGTCGTGCAGTTCGGGTTGGCGATGATTCCCTTGCCCGCGTGTGCGATCTGCTCCGGATTAACCTCGCTGACAATGAGCGGCACCTCGGGGTCCATCCGCCATCCACTGGAGTTATCGACAACCAGCACACCGGCAGCAGCAAAGCGAGGAGCCTGTGCTTTTGAGAGAGTTGCACCGGCCGAAAAGATTGCAATATCGAGACCGGTTGGGTCGGCGGTTGCGGCATCTTCAACGACAATGCGCTCGTCCCGCCACGGAAGGTAGCTGCCTGCCGACCGGGCAGACGCGAAGTAACGAATGCTTGCCACGGGGAAGTTGCGCTCCACCAGAAGTCGGCGCATCACGGCCCCGACCTGTCCGGTCGCCCCAACAATGCCGATGTTCATGCCGCTATTCATGCTAACCTCCATGGTCTAGGCTACCGTCCAGTTCCAGCGTGCACGACAGCATCCTCCTCCGCATCGAGTTCAAACGCGGTGTGTACCGCGAGCGCGGCCTGGTTAACGCTGTCAGCACGGGTGATGACCGAGATTCTAATTTCACTCGTTGTGATCATTTCAATATTGATGCCAGCGTCGAAGAGGGCCTCGAAAAGTCGGGCGGATACCCCGGTCGATGACCGCATTGCAGCACCAACCACCGAGAGTTTTCCGATCTGGTCGTCGTACTGCAATGACTCAAAACCGATATCGTCCTTGGCAGCTCCAAGCGCCGAGAGGGTTTTCTCACCGTCGGTTTTGGGGAGGGTAAAGGAAATATCGGTTCGTCCGGTAGCCGCGACCGAAACGTTCTGTACGATCATGTCGACGTTTGCATCGGTTCCT
>Ga0081606_1000646_pt1 | contig 13071 bp, 18 predicted proteins | sample EareggfetidaYelm_FD_71127 | JGI IMG/M metagenome (GOLD analysis project Ga0081606, IMG submission 71127) | Earthworm egg capsule microbial community from the University of Washington, USA - E. fetida Yelm (SPADES assembly) (version 2) | ecosystem: Host-associated > Annelida > Reproductive system... | reverse complement strand
TGCGCTATTGAGCGAACTGCTGATGCGGCTGGACTTCCCTCCGGTCGAAGTCGCGGTCGAGCGCGGTACCCCTCACTTTGCGCAATACACGACCGCCCTAGCGCACTACGACAACGGACGCATAGAGCCTCTCATCGAGTTCTGGGAGGAGCGGCTCGACGAGGGGCTGTAGTGCATCGGCCTACGATGAAAGCATGCCTGTGGATCCTGCCCTCTCCGAGCTTGCTAGACCCATCGAAGATGGCCAGCCGTGGCCTCGCCCCGCTTGCCCCAACTGCCAAACCGGGTACATCGGCTTCTCAGCGCCCACCGAAGACGAAGGCCACGATTCAGTCTCAGTGCGCGACCACCCTGCGTTCGTGCCGGAGTGGATCTCCGGCACGTTCGTCGTTCGCGGGCAGTGTGAGAACCCCGAGTGCCGGCAAGCGGTGCACGGCACCGGGAACTACTGCGTGGACTACTCCCAGAAGTCCAATCGCGACGAGTTCGAGTATCAGTGCATCCCCTACTCGTCGTACTACACCGTCACGCACTTGCACCCGCCCATGTTGATGATGCCGATCCCTAAAGTCAGCTCCCGACGAGGTCCGAGAGGGTGTCCTGCGCGCATCTCGCGTGCTCTTCGCTGATCCGAGCCTAGCCGCAACCGCGCTACGTGCCACGGTGGAAGGGACTGCTGCACGAATAGGTGGCAGGTTGTGGTCATGCCGCTAGTGTGGCTGGTGTGTTCTTGATGGCCTCGAACTCGACGGGTTTCAAGCGGCCGAGAGTTGCCTACCGGCGGCGGCAGTAGGTCTGTTCGGTCCGGGTCATGATCGCGATGGGCAGTTGCTCGCGGGTGGTCCAGGACCGGCGGTCGAGGATGTTCTTCTGGAGCAGGGCGAAGAAGCTTTCCATGGCCGCGTTGTTCCCGCACGAGGCGACTGGGCCCATCGACCCGACCAGGCGGTGACCGGTCAAAGCGCGGAGGAGATTCCGGCTTCGAGATTGAGATCCTCGTATCGCTGTGAACGATACAGCCGGCGACCTCACCGCGCATCACGACGACGTTCTCGAGCGCCCGCACGGCCAGAGTCGACTCCATTCTGGAGTCGATGAAGTATCCGACGATCCGGTTAGCGAACACGTCCTTGATCGCACAGAAATAGAGCCTGCCCTCAGCGCTCCTGTGCTCGGTGATGTCAGTGAGCCACAGCTGGTTTAGCTCGTCAGCGGTGAACTCATACCGGACCCACCCGTCCTCGTCAGTGACGGTGCAGAGCTCCTCATGAACCGGAGCGCCGGGCATGCCGGCTGTTGCGACCCCTGCTTCTTCCCGAACCTGGACCACCAGCCATCGGCCGACCCGATCCGCCATGCCGTCCGCTCCGCCATCACCTCACCCACCTCGACGGCCTCGTCGGCGAGCAATCTGTACCCGAACTCAGGATCATCACGGTGCGCGTCGAACAACGCGTTCACCCGATACACCTCCACCACCCCGCTCAGCAGGATGCAGCCCTGCAGCCACCGGTAGTTAGGACTGGCGTGAGAGCTTCAAGACCCAGCACCTCACCATTACAGGAACCCCCGAAGCAGCGAGCCCACTCACGAGCGGATACATCATTTTCCCGACAGATACGCCTGCGACAAATACGCCACAGCCTTCCACAGGACCTCCTTCCCCTGCTCAAGGAACCGGTCTCGCTTCCGCAGATCACAAACTTCAACGGACTCAATCCGCGCCTGCCCGGACTTCGCGCCCTCGCCGACCACAGCATGGCTCAACCACTTCTACAGCATCATCAGGTGAACGCCGAAGTCTTTCGCGATCTGCTCGACCCTCACTCCGAGCTCACGACCCCTCCCGACACGCACCACATCATCACGGAACTCGATGGAATAGGGGGCCTGGGCACAAAGCCATCCCTCCAGACCACCCTCCCAAGCAAGCCAGATCAGATGCCACCTGCCCGTGCAGCAGTCCCCACCTACAACCTCAGCACAGTATTCACAACCGCCACAACAACACCAAAGTGTGTTGCGCTTCTACTTTGAACGCGGTCCGTATGGGACTGTCGGGAAAATGGTGGATCTGGGGCTGGTTTGACTGAAAGGAAGGGTTATGGGCTAGGTCGTCGAGATGTTCGATCCTGTGGCGGGAGAGATCATTGATCAGTAGCAGATTGCTGAGCGGTTGTTCGCGCGGGTGAAGGAGCTGGGCGTTAGTCTCGTGGGGTTGGGTGGTCTGCTTGGCGGGCTCATGAAGACGGTGTTGGAGACCGCGCTGGAGGCGGAGATGACTGAGCGCCTTGGGTGCGAGAGGCACTAGGTCATCGACAGTGAGAACGCGTGCAACGGCACGTGGTCCGAGACGGTGTTCACTGAGGTCGGTGCGGTTCAGGTTGAGGTTCCGAGGGATTTCCGGCCTAAGATCGTCCGCAAGCGGCAGCGGCGGTTGGAGGGGATCGACAAGATCGTTCTGTTGCTGAGCGTGCGCGGGTTGATGACTGGGTGAGCTCGCAGCGCACTTCGAGGACGTGTATGGAGCCTTGGTGTCGAGGGACACGATCTCGAGGATCACTGACAAGCTCATCGAGGAGATGACTGAATGGTTCAACCGGCTGCTGGAGTGTGTCTGCCCGGTGGTGTTCATCGACGCGATCGTGGTGAAGGTCCGTGACGGGCAGGTCCGCAACAAGTCGTTCTAGGTCGCTGTGGGCGTTACCACGGTCGGGGAACGGGACATCCTCGGCAATCTGGGTCGGCGAGGGCGGTGAGGTTCTGGCTGGGTGTGCTCACCGAGCTAAAGAACCGTGGCGTTGAGGAGGTATGCATCGTGGTCTGCGACGGCCTGAAAGGCGCTACCGGAGTTGATCACCACGACGTGGGAGCTCGCGACCGTGCAGACCTGCATCATTCGCCTGATCTGCAACACGTTCAAGTTCATGTCACGGAAGTACTGGGACCAGATCACCCGCGATCTACGGCCGGTCTACACGGCGCCGATCGAGGCTGCCGCGAAGGCGAGGTTCGAGGAGTTCGCGAATAAGTGGGCGAGCATGTATCCCGCGATCTGCAAGCTCTGGAAGAACACCCGGAGCGAGCTCATCCCGTTCCTGGACTACGAGGTCCAGATCCGCCGCATCATCTGCTCAACGAACACGATTGAATCACTCAACGCGAGATACCGCCGCGCGGTCAGGGCTCGTGGGCGCTTCCCGAATGACACCACGGCGTTGAAGCGCTTGTATCTCATGACACGATCGACTGACCCCACCAGCCAGGGCCGGACACGCTGGGTGACCAGATCGAAACCCACCCCCAACACCTTCACAACCACCTTCAAAAGCCAAATCAACCGAAATACACCAGACCAAATCCACCGCTAATCTGACACACCCCGCAACAGACCCGAACAACACCAGCCGGCTGACACCAACCTCATGACCGGGTACAACTAGGCTGGGTTGCAACGTCGAAATTTGAGAGAACGGGGAGCGCCATGAAGGGCAAGATCGGTTTGGTTGTGGGCTTCGTGGCCGGGTATGTGTTGGGCACACGCGCGGGCCGGGAGCGGTACGAGCAGATTGCCGCGCGGGCAAAGCAGGTGTGGGGGCATCCCGCTATTCAGAGTCGGGTTGACTCAGCGAAAGAATTCGCGGGCGACCGGCTCGCCGAGTTGCCCGCCACTGTCCGCGATGGGGCGAAGGATTTTTTCGACCGGGCTATTCGCGGTGTGAATGATTCGAAGAAGACTGCAGAGCCGACGGTCACTGACGCCGCGAAGAGTGCCACGCGCGGCAGTGCCTCCTAGGGGCATCCGATATGGTCACGTCACAACCGAGCGATGAACGATCGCTGTTGACGATTCTCGGGCAACTACCCGACACGATTCACAATCTCATCCGCGCCGAGATTGCGCAGATCAGGACCGAGCTGTCTTACAAAGCAAAGAACTTTGGAATCGGCTCGGGAATGTTTGCCGCTGCCGCATTTGTCGCGATCTTCCTGCTCGGCACGCTCATTGCCGCCGCTATTCTTGCGCTCTCACTCGTTGTACCGGGTTGGGCAGCGGCACTCATAGTCTCCGGCGTGCTCATCCTTCTGATCGGAGTCCTGGTTATCATCGGGGTTGTCTGCTTCCGACGGGGTGCCACACCGCTGGAGTCGGTTGAGAGCATCCGTTCCGATCTGCACGCACTGAAGGGGGTGGGGGCATATGACAGCCGCCGCTGACTCCGTCGGCCGGAGCACTTCGGGTGTCGCATCTGAGACGACGACCCAGTTCGGTGCCCGCGCTTCCGCCAGGCGGGACGCTTCGGGTGCCGCGATCACCGTGTCACCCGAGCGCCTCACTCGGTTGCAGGCTCGGGATGCCGCCGCGCAGGCGCGCGCCGAGTTCGCCGCGACGCTGCAGGCCCTGGAAGACAAGCTCAATGTTCCCAAGCAGGTCGGTATCCGGGTGACGCGTGCGCGAAGCTCGTTCCGCTCCTTTGCTGACCGGGAACCGGTCGGTGCCCTCGCAGCGGTCGTCGGCATTGCGGTTGCGGCGGGCGTGGGTGTCTGGTTCATCGTGCGCGCGGTAATGAGAGATTAGGTCCGACCCAGCGGCCTGCCGGGCAGGCCGTGGTCGGCGGGTGCTGTCACTTTGGCCGATCGCGTCTAAGGGAGCAGACTGGTTGCATGTCTCAAGCCCCCACCTCTTCCGCGCTCTCCACCGGTTCTGAGGGTGAACCGGTGGACATCCCGGCACCGGCCGGTGCCGGTCCCTACACGGTGTTTGCCGTGTTCCGCCGCGATCCCGCCCGTCCCGACGAACTCGATGGTCGCGAAGTTCCGCGCTTCGTCGCGGAACTCGATGACATCATTGCTGTCATTGAGGCGGAAGATATCACCCTCCGCGGCCTGTACGACGTGTCGGTGTTGCGCGCTGACGCTGACGTCATGGTGTGGATGCACGGCCCCACCGCTGAGTCGCTGCAGTGGGGCATCCGCGAGTTGCGGCGAACCCGACTGTTCCACACGCTGTTGCCGACGTGGAACGCGATGGGTGTGCACCGAGATGCGGAGTTCAACAGGGAGCACGTGCCGGGCTTTTTGCGAGGCATCCCGCCCCGCTCGTGGTTGACGGTCTACCCGTTTGTTCGCAGTTATGACTGGTACCTCCTGCCGGAGGATGAGCGTCGAACAATGCTCGCCGACCACGGTCGGCGGGGAGCGGCGTTTACCGGTGTGCTCGCGAACACCGTTGCGTCGTTCGCGCTCGGCGACTACGAGTGGCTGTTGCCGCTCGAATCCGATGAACTCACCGATCTGGTCGATCTCATGCGAGATCTTCGCGGTACGCAGGCCCGACGGCACGTTCGCGAAGAGGTGCCGTTCTTTACCGGTCGGCGCATCATCACTGCCGAACTGGTGGAGGTTTTGCAGTAGTGGCAGAGTATGACGCCGTGTTATTGACCTCATTCGGGGGACCGGAAGGTCAGGATGATGTCATCCCGTTTTTGCGCAGTGTCACGGCCGGTCGTGGCGTGCCCGACGAGCGCCTCGAAGAGGTTGCACACCACTACCGGGCCTTCGGCGGAGTGAGTCCCATCAACGCGCAGAATCGTGCCCTGCAGGCAGCGCTGCAGGCGGAGATGGCCTCACGCGGCATTGACCTACCGGTGTACTGGGGAAACCGCAACTGGCAGCCGTATCTCACGGATGTCGTGCGGGATGCCGCGGCCTCCGGCCACACCACACTGTTGGGCCTGGTGACCAGCGCGTACACCTCCTACTCGGGCGTGGATCAGTATCGCGAGGACTACCTGCGCGCCACCGCGGGAACCGGTGTCACGGTCGATCGGGTGCGCGAGTTTTTCGACCACCCCGGATTCGTGACACCGTTCATCGACGGAGTGCGTGCTGCCGTCGAATCACTCGCGACCAACGGGGTCGCCGCCGACCGAATACACATCCTGTATGTCACCCACTCGATTCCGACCGCAGCGGCGGATGCCTCGGGCCCCGAGTTCGGCCCGGGAGGTGCCTACGTTGCACAGCACGAGGCCGTAGCATCCGTTATTCACACCGCTGCTCCTCCGGTTGCCGGTCGGTCGTTGGTGTACCAGTCGCGCTCCGGCGACCCTTACACCCCGTGGCTTGAGCCGGACATTAACGATACGATTCGCGATCTCGCGGCAACCAGGGCCGCTGACGCTGTCATCGTTGTGCCGATCGGATTCGTCAGCGACCACATGGAGGTCGTGTGGGATCTCGATCACGAGGCCGCTGCCACTGCGGCCGAGGTGCACCTCGGGTTCCGACGGGTTCTCACACCGGGGGTTCACCCGGACTTTGTGCGCGGACTCGTTGATCTGCTCGTCGAACGGCTCCGCGACGTTCCACCCGCTCAGCGCCCACACCTCACTGCGCTCGGCCCCTGGCCTGACCACGCTCGAATCACCAACGGTGTGGTGGTGGACGGTGCTGACACATCCCGCGGTGTGGTGGATGATGCTGAGGCATCTCTGCCCGGGGTGCTCGCGTGAGCGGGGCCACGGGTGTCACCGCGGTTGACTGCCTGCGCCTGGGTACACGCGGCAGTGCGCTCGCCATCGCGCAGAGCCGACAGATCGCCGACCGTGTTGAGAGGCTGTCCGGGCTGAGGGTTGAGCTGGTTCCGGTCACGACACAGGGCGACACCGATCGGAGATCGTTCGCGGAACTCGGGGGCACGGGCCTGTTTGTGGCGGCGCTGCGCGAGGCACTGCTTGCGGGTGACTGTGACTTTATTGTGCACTCGCTGAAAGACCTGCCGACTGTCGTACACGAGGAACTCGTGCTTGCGTCCATTCCGAAGCGGGTTGACCCGCGCGATGTGATCTGCGGCCGGGATGGTCGTGGGCTTGACCTGTTGCCGCCGGGTGCAACCGTGGGCACGGGATCGCCGCGTCGAATTGCACAGGTGCGTGCCGTGCGCCCAGACCTGTGTGTCATTGAGGTGCGTGGCAATATCGACACTCGACTGGGGTACCTCACATCTGGTCGGTGTGACGCGGTCGTCCTCGCGGCAGCGGGGTTGGAGCGGCTGGGTCGGCTGGATGCGGTGACGGACTACTGCGACCTTGCTCGGTGGCCAACGGCCGCCGGGCAGGGGGCGCTCGCGGTTGAGGTTGTGCAGAGCACCGGGGCATCCCCTCGGCCGTCGCGGCTGAGAAAGTTGAACGAGGCCCTTGCCCGCCTCGATCACGCGGCGACCCGGGCCACCGTTTCGGCAGAGCGATGGGTGCTCGCGGGGCTGGAAGCGGGCTGTCAAGCACCGCTCGGTGTCACAGCATTTTTGGAGGATGGGCTTCTTTTCCTCAGCGCAACGGTGTACAGTTCCGACGGGGCCCAGCGAATCACGAGTTCGCACGCGGCCACATCAACTAGTTCGTCGATCGCCGATTTGCTCGACGCTGCGCGTGACTCTGCTCATCGAGTCATCGCAGAGCTTCTCGGCAGCGGCGCCGCGGAACTTGCTTGTGCCGTTTCTGCGCACCGAGAGGAGTAGTGTGTGACCAGCCTGAGCGATACCGGCACCCCCTTCACTGCGGCGGCGTGCAAACCCCTGACCGGATGGCGCGTGCTCGTGCCGCGCGGCGGTCCGTGGGGCGACGGGGTCGCCGCCGCGTTGCGGAGCCGCGGAGCATCCCCGCTGGTTGCGCCAATGATCGACTTCGCCCCCACCGATGATCAACCCGCGCTGGAGCGCGCAATCAGCAGGCTTGCCGGGAACCAGTTCGACTGGATCACGATTACGAGCGCGACAACGGTTGACGTGCTCTCCTCCTACAACGCCGTCATTCCGCCCACTACGAAGGTCGCCGCGGTGGGTGAGACGACGGCCGCGGCCCTCCTTGCCGCCGGGTATCACGTCACGATTGTGCCCTCCGAGGACAACTCTGCGAAGGGCCTGCTCGAAGAGTGGGAACAGGCTACCAACGCAGTGGTGCCGTTGCGCGTGCTCGCGCTGCGATCAGAGATTGCGAAACAGGTACTCTCGGTGGGGCTCCAGAGGGCGGGTCATCACGTCGATGCGGTTGTTGCGTATCGCACGATCGGGGTTCCGGTGTCGCCCAAGGTCATTGCAGACGTACACTCGGGGTCGGTCCACGCGGTACTCGTTACCTCCGGCAGTGTTGCCGAACAGGTGCAGGCCCAGCTGGGTCCCATCCCGGGGGGTATCCTCGTCGCGGCGATCGGGCCGCAAACAAAAGAGGATGCTGCGCGCTGCGGCCTGCGGGTCGATGTTGTTGCCCGAGAACGCAGTGCCGACTCCCTCATCGCCGCGGTCGTAACCGCGGCACAGGCGCGCGGGTGAGCGCCATCCGTCCCCGACGACTGCGCGAAACCAGGGCCCTGCGTCGACTCACCGCGGAGACCGTGCTCGATGCGGCGCATCTCGTATTGCCGATGTTCGTGCGGGAGAACGCGGCGTCCCCGGTGCCGATTGCGTCGATGCCCGGTGTCGTGCAGCACACGCTCGGAAGCCTCGCTGATGCGGTGGCAGATGCCGCAGTCAGCGGAATTGGTGGCGTCATGCTGTTCGGGGTGCCTGCGACCCGCGATGCCCGTGGCAGCGGCGCCGTGGACCCCGAGGGGATTCTCAATCTCGCCACCCGGGTCGCTGTCACTGCAGCGGCGGGCGCGCTCGTTGTGCAAACCGACCTGTGCCTCGACGAGTTCACCGATCACGGTCACTGCGGTGTGCTCGATGAGCGTGGTCGCGTCGACAACGACGCGACGGTCGAGGTGTACGCCAGTATGGCGCAGGCGCAGGCGCAGGCGGGGTCGGAGGTGCTCGGGCTCTCCGGGATGATGGACGGTCAGGTCACAGCCGTGCGGGCGGCACTGGATGGTGCGGGGCATCCCGATGTTGCCCTTCTCGCGTACTCGGCAAAGTACGCGAGCTCGCTCTACGGGCCGTTCCGTGACGCGGTTGAATCGACCCTCATTGGTGATCGGCGCAGTTACCAACTCGATCCGGGCAATCGACGCGAGGGCCTGCGGGAGGCGCTGCTTGATCTGGCGGAGGGGGCCGACATGGTCATGGTGAAGCCCGCCGGATGGTACCTGGATGTGCTTGCCAATGTTGCGGCCGTCAGTGATGTTCCGGTGTGGGCGTATCAGGTTTCGGGCGAGTACGCGATGGTGGAGGCCACTGCCGGACAGGGGTGGATTGACCGGCGGCGCGCCATTGTGGAATCGGTGCGTGCCATTCACCGAGCGGGTGCCGATGTTGTACTCACCTACTGGGCACGTGAGCTGGCCGGCTGGATTCGAACCGGAGATATCGAGTGACTGCGGTTGACCTCGGACCTGGCCCGGTTGGCGGCACTCCCGGTGCTGTGGGTGGTGTCTCCGGTGCTGCGCTCGCGAGCAACGAGGTGCAGTTTGCGCGCGCGGCGGTGCGGATTCCCGGAGGTGTGAACTCGCCCGTTCGCGCGTATCGGTCGGTGGGTGGAACCCCGAGGTTCCTCGTGTCCGGGCGCGGCGCATACGTCACCGATATCGCAGGGAATGACTACGTCGATCTCGTGGCAGGGTGGGGGCCCGCCATTCTCGGGCACGCGGACCCAAGGGTTATCCGGGCGGTGCAGGATGCCGCGGCCCGCGGCCTCTCGTTTGGTGCCCCCGGTTCGGACGAGACAGAGCTTGCCGAACTCATCGCTGCGCGTGTCCCTCCCGTTGCTCGGCTGCGACTGGTGTCGACCGGCACTGAGGCAACAATGACGGCGATCCGGCTGGCTCGCGGGTTCACCGGCCGCGACCTGCTCGTGAAGTTCGCCGGACACTACCACGGTCACTCCGACGGACTGCTTGCCGAGGCCGGTTCGGGCGTTGCGACATTTGCACTACCGGGCTCGGCGGGGGTTCCGAACGCGATCGCTGGCCTCACGCTGGTTGCTCCCTACAATGACCCGGCTGCCCTGCGCGCGATCTTCGCCGAGCACGGTGACCGCATTGCCGTCGTTATTACCGAGGCCGCTGCGGCAAACATGGGCGTGCTGGCTCCGGTGTCCGGTTTCAACCGCGATCTTGTCGAACTCGCCCACGGGCACGGTGCCCTCGTCATTTCTGATGAGGTTCTCACCGGATTCCGGGTGTCATCCGGTGGCTGGTGGCAGCTCGAGCAGGAGGGTGGTGCTCCCTACACTCCCGACCTTTTCACGTTTGGCAAGGTCATTGGCGGGGGGATGCCCGTTGCCGCTCTCGGTGGTCGCGCCGACGTCATGGAGTTGCTCGCGCCGCTCGGCCCTGTGTATCAGGCCGGAACCCTCTCGGGCAATCCGGTTGCGGTGGCCGCCGGCCTTGCAACCCTTCGAGCAACGGATGCCTCGACCTACGCCGCCCTTGACCGCGCCGCCGACGCCGTAGCCGCTGCCGCGTCTGCGGCGCTCACCGTCGAGGGTGTTGCCCACCGCATTCAGCGCGCGGGTAACCTTTTCAGCATTGTCTTCACCGACGGTGACGACCCCGGCACCCCGCTTCGCGACTATGCCGACATGCTTCGGCAGCAGACCTGGCGGTACCCGCCGTTCTTCCACGCCATGCTCGCGGGTCGCGTGAACCTGCCCCCCTCCGCGTTCGAGGCCTGGTTTGTTACGGCGGCACACGATGAGGACGCAGTCGCACGAATCAGCGCGGCTCTCCCGGCGGCTGCACGGGCCGCCGCCGCCGCCCGCCCGCCCGCGTAAACCGAGTGGGCGGAATCCACCCCGACACAGGTGTGTGCGAGAACTCAGTTGCGGTTGTGTCGGGCAGGATAGAACCATGGCCAGTCTGCGGATTCACTCTGATCGCATCAACGTGATCCTGACCGCGGCCGAAAAGGTATTGGCGGTTCGCAGGGACGATCTTGTCGTGCAGCGGACGGACATTCGCACGGCGACGATTGCGAAAGACCCGTGGGTGTGGCTGCGGGGCATCCGAAGGCGAGGTTCGGAGCTCCCTCTTGTGCTCGCGGTCGGAACCTGGCGCTACCACGGCGGGACGGACTTTGTTATTGTGAAGGGCAAGCGGCCCGCTCTCGTCTTGGAGTTGTCTGCGGGCGAGTACACCCGAATCTTGCTGACCACCACGCACGCAGCAGCCGTCATTGACCAGCTAAAACTGCAGGCGTTGCCGGAGTCGTAGCCGAGCTGGGTACACCGAGGGTGCGTGACACACATTTAGCTCTAGGGAATTATGGGACTATCGGTCGCGCAGGGTGTGTAACCACAAACAGTCACCTACCCGTGCGACCTCTTCGTCGGTTGTACAACTAGCTAGGAGAAGGCACAGGGATAGGCTGCTGCAGAGGTGGATGCGTCGTGCAGCTATCGATGAGGGTGCCAAGCCCGGGCAGACCCGTACTGAGTTTGCGGAGTTGCGGGAGGCGTGCAAGCGGTTCCGGCTGCTGGAGCAGGGGAACGAGGTGCCTCGGTGGGCTGCAGGGTATCTGTTGCAGGCGAACCTGCTGGGAAAAGGGTGGTACCCGCTCGTGACGGAGCTCGCCGCCGCAGGGATCCCTGTGACGGTGACGTGTCACGAGATATCGCGCGGGTGGAGGAGAGCACCTGCGCAGGGTTCTCTGTGACGGTGACGTGTCGGGTGCTCACGCTCTCCCGCCAGCCCTACTACCGGTGGCTGGCAGAGCCCTATCACTACGAGTGAGGTGGTGGGGGTGTATCGGGCGAACGCGCTGTTCGATGCGCACAAGGATGATCCGGGGTTCGGGCACCGGGTTGCTCGCTGACAAGGCCCGCGACGCTGGCGAAGCGTTGTCGGATCGCACGGCGTGGCAGATCGCATCGAGCAACAGCTGGTGGTTCGCGTTCGGGAAGAAACGGGGGCCGCAATGGCAAGAAGCCCGGGCTCACCGGTCCACGATGATCTGTGCGCCGTGACCGACAAGGACGAGCGGAACCGGAACCATGAGCCCATGGCCGCAGCCGGCAACAACAAGGCCATGGAGAGTTTCTTCACGCTGCTGCAAAAGAACATCCTCGACCACCGCTGCTGGGCAACCCGTGAACAGCTACGCATCGCGACCACAACCTGCCACCTACCCGTGCAGCAGTCCCCTAGTCTGATTTGATGGAGAACGCAGTCTGAAAACGTTCGACCGCGTTGGTGAGGTGGGTGTGCATGGCGGCGAATGCCGCCGAGGCATCCCTGCGGTGGATGGCGAGTACGATTTCGCGGTGTTCCTCCCAGGCACGCCGCAACGAATCGCGGTTTCGGTAGGTGCCGTACTCGCGCATTCGCAGAAACACCGGGTCGAGTTGGCTGCAGAGCAGACTGTTGTGACTGGCTCGTGTGACTGCCTGGTGCAATCGTGAGTCTCCCTCCATGAGGATTTCGTCTTCATTGTCACCTCCATCGAGTGCGGCTGAGATTCGGTCCGTGTCTGTGAGCTCGAGTATGTGGGCGACCTCATCACCGGTGCGCCGCTGGGCGGCAAGGGCGGCAGCGGCCGGCTCCACAATGATTCGGAATTCGTACCGTTCACGCATCTGTTCCCTGTCGAGGAGAGGGGCTGCTGTGAAACCTCGATAGGGCGTGTGTGCAACAAAACCATCGGCGAGCAACTGCGCGAGCGCCTGTCGCACGGGAGTGTTGGACACGTGCAGTTGCCGGGCGAGCTCGTCAAGATTCAGCCGCGATCCAGCGGGGATTCGGTGACTTAAGAGCTGTTCGCGCAACAGTTGGTAGACCTCGTCGCTGAGCATATTGCGGGTCGGGAGCCGAACTGCCGGGTTTGGCGATGGATTGGTCATGTGTGTCTCGTTTGACATAGGGCGGGCGGGATGGCTCACAAATCCGATCACGGAGTCGGGAACTGGATTCGTGTTCAGTTGGGTGTTTCGCTTGACCGGGGATTCTCCGGTCTTCAGGATGGGTGAAATCGTACACGAAACCTCATTTGCCGCAGTGGTGCGAGTAGCAGCACCGTATCGCTCGGACCGTGAGGGCCTGTACGACACCAGAGGGGGTTGTGTGAGCAGGGTTCTTCCAGCCCATATCGTAAGCGCCAGCACACACACAACACCAGGTTTCACACAACAAGAGTCACAAAGG
>Ga0081606_1000645_pt1 | contig 13079 bp, 17 predicted proteins | sample EareggfetidaYelm_FD_71127 | JGI IMG/M metagenome (GOLD analysis project Ga0081606, IMG submission 71127) | Earthworm egg capsule microbial community from the University of Washington, USA - E. fetida Yelm (SPADES assembly) (version 2) | ecosystem: Host-associated > Annelida > Reproductive system... | reverse complement strand
ATCACTGCCACTCACAACTATCGAAATCTTCGGAGCAAAGTATCTTTACATGACGATGTACGTCGTGGTTAATCTCGTGGTGTTGAATTTGTTTCTGAGCCTCTTTGGTAACCTCATGCCCGGAGAGAAAATTGATGCCCCCACAGTCGAAACCCTTGGCATTGGGTTCGTCATTCAGTTTGCATTCGGCGTTCTACTTGTTTCCGTTGCCTCATTATTCAATTCGGAGAAGGCGATTTGGGTACCATTTCCTCTCGTCGTATTACTTCTCAATGGATACGCGCAGCTGACTTCCAATAATGGACCCATCGCAACACTTCGCCTGTGGGCTTACATCAACGAAAATTGGCTGTGGATGTCTGCTGGCGTGGTGGCAGAACTTCTTATCCTTGTTTGGTTGGGGCTACGTGCGCTCACCATCAAACGATCTCTAATCTGACCCGGGGAACTATGGAAACCGATCTCATCCATTGCAATGCGCCAAGTCCCAAACGATTTGTTCAGGGCACCCATCGAATGTGCGCTCCAGGCGAAACTTTCGAACGCTTCTCACCCTTTTTGGGACGTTGCGGTATCACGCGGTTGGCGAACGTGACCAATCTGGACACAATCGGCCTTCCGGTATATGTAGCGATACGCCCCAATTCTCGTGGCCTTTCTACTTCCCAGGGCAAGGGGATTACCCGTGACGCCGCGCGTGTGTCGGCGATGATGGAATCTTTCGAGGGATGGCACGGCGAGAATATCGTCGTGACCGGACCGTACGCCAGACGTCGAGAAGCCGAGGATTTGAGCGGCATTCGGGCCGTTGACGTCGCCGGCCTGTATCGCCGGGGGGAATCGTCGGCCTGGAGCGAGCGTCGACGCTTGCCGTGGTGCGTTGGCCGCGACCTCCTAACTGACTCAGCTGTGCTGGTGCCGTACGACGCTGTCTCGACGGATTTCACCGAGACAGTGATGCCGACGCCGATCATTCGGACGACGAATGGACTCGCTAGCGGGAATTTGCAGTTGGAAGCGGAGCTTCACGGACTCTACGAAGTACTTGAGCGCGACTCCGTTGGCCGTTGGACCAAGCAAAATCCGGACTGGAGCGATGTTGTTGATCCTTCGACGCTCGATGACGAGAATCGCGAGATCATTGCCGCAGTGCGAGAAGCGGGTCTGGTCGTCGCTGTCCGGCAGCTTCCCTCGTGGTGCGGTCTTCCGGTGTTCGCTGCCATGATCGCGCCGAGCCTGGCGCAGCCTTCGCTCCCACGCGCCACCTTTTCTGGTTATGGTGCCCATCTTGACCCGAAAGTGGCAGTGAGCCGTGCGCTCACCGAGGCCGTGCAGAGTCGGCTCGCGTTGATCAGCGGAAACCGGGACGATCTCTGGCCCTCCGAATACGCACGTGTCCTCGATCACCGTGCTGCCGACGAATGGTCGCGAAGCATCGCTGCCGCACCACTCTCGGTCAATTTTACCGACGTCCGCGACCTCTCCACGAGCACGCTTGACGAAGATCTCGATCTTCTGCTCGCTCGGCTCCGGGATCACGTTGATTTCGTCGTCGCTGTCGATCTACGCCACGAGGAACTTGGGATCCCGGTAACAAAGATCGTAGTATCTGGGATGCATGGCATCCCCTTCGACGAACGTCGTCGATTCGGGATCTCAGAGTCAATTTCGGAGGTACCTAAACTATGAGCGCCCCCACCGCTGTTTTCCTTGGACCTTCGCTGCCCCTTGCCGAGGCGCGCGCGATCCTGCCCCATGCGGACTACTACGGCCCCGCGCGCGCCGGCGATATCTACCGGGCGGTTGCCTTCAACCAAGCGAAGATAATTGTGCTCATTGACGGTTTCTTCGGTTCCGTACCTTCTGTCTGGCACAAGGAAATCCTCGCTGCCTTGTCTGACGGATGTGTCGTTTTCGGCGCATCCAGTATGGGCGCGCTCCGCGCCGCCGAGTGTGATTCCTTCGGTATGGTCGGCTACGGCTGGGTCTACGAGCAGTACGCCTCTGGAGCGCTTGAGGACGACGACGAAGTAGCCCTTCTGCATCACGGATCAGATCAAGGCTATTCTCCGGTAACAGTTCCAATGATTGTGCTTCGACGCGGCATCGAGCTGGCGGTCCTCTGCGACCCCTTTCACAAGGAGGCGGGACAGCGACTACTTCATACGGCCAAGCACTTTGCATATCAAGAACGTAGCTGGACTGCCCTAGCGGACACTCTCACCCCGACTGATCCTGCTGCAGGAGATCTCCTCGAAGTTGTTCGTGCGAGCGGGACCGATGTAAAGGCCGACGACGCACGCATGGCTCTTCAGGCCGCAGCACAGCATGCTGGCTTCCAGATCCAGGATCCCGCCGCAACTCCCGTTATTGTGGAAGACACCGCGTTCTGGCGCCGTCTCCGCGCCGAGGTTGGTGGATCTCGCATCGAGCCGTTGACTAATGAGAGACAGCCGCCTGCGCCTGTCCTGGCAACGATGGACAGACCTCTAGCGGATGCGCTTCGGACACCGTCCGATCATCAGGTCGGACTCGAAGCGCGCCTTTTTGCTCAACTCGTCAACGATACCGCTGAGGTACTGGGAGTGATACCCAGCAGTGAAGCGCTGCAGATCCGGGCCAATGAATTCCGGCGGGTAAACAGCCTCCACTCGGGCGAGGCCATGAAGCAATGGCTGCAGGAGCGCGGCCTTAGCGTCGCTAGCTGGATAGCCGCGCTCCGGTTCGACCTCTTGGTTGATCGGCTAGAAGACGAATACGCTAGCAGCCTCCGCAACTATCTGCCAATGCTTCTTGCACGTGCGGCACGTCCGCTCTCCAAGGAACGCAGTGTCACGCTGACCTTGGAAGCCGATGAACCAGGCGATCTACTCTACAGTGCACTCGCCAATCTCGCGCAGAGTGAAGGCGTACCGCGCGCGGCGAGCTATGACTCACTGGCCCGACGGCTTGGTTTCGACTCCCTCTCCGAACTCATCGAGATGGCACGGTGCTCGCCATCGGCCTGACACCGACGTTCCTTCGCCCAACCGAGGAACCCGCCGTCTAGGTAACGCAACCGGCCGACGGTGCCGAGAGGAAGCGCCTGCGCTGCTTGCATCGAACGAATGCCAGAGTGGCAGTAGAGGACGACATCGTCGGCCGGATTGAGTAGCGCGGACGCTTCACCCAATAGGAAGAGGCCGAGCGGGATTAGTTCGTCGCCGAGGATTGCCGCCTCGTCGTGCTCGACGGTCTCGCGAACGTCAACCAAACGGAAACCCGCGGGCGGATCATTGAGAAGTGCATCGAGTTCGGCGGGGCTCAGGGCCTCAAGTGTTGAGGTCAGCGAGATATCGCATGCAGCGCCGATGTAGTCGGGTGAGTCCTCCAGCACGCGCATCGTGCGTGTTCCGCAGGTCGGGCAATCTTCTCGTTTGACGGGAGCCATTGACGCCCACTCACCACTCAGGGCATCGAAGATACGCAGTCGGCCAACATAGGTGTGACCGGCACCAAGAATGAGTGCAATTGCAGCGCTCGCCTGCGTGGTTCCGATGGCACCGCAGACAGCACCGACAACACCGGCCTCGGTGCAAGAAGGTACTTGGGCGCTTGCTGCCGAGGGAAAGACACACCGATAGCACGGGCCGATCACTGCCGGCCACCACACGCATACCTGCCCTTCGAACTGGAAGACGGAGCCCCATACATGCGGTTTGCCGACAAGTGCGCACGCGTCGGAGAGGAGATAGCGCGTGCCGTAGTTGTCCGTCCCGTCAACGATGACGTCATAGTTCGCGAGGAGGGCGAGAGCGTTTTCCGGGGTGATCCGAGTCCGGTGTTCCACAACGGAAATGTCTGAATTCAGTGAGCGGAGCCGCCGCGCCGCAACATCGACTTTGGAAAACCCAATGTCTGCCTCGGAGTACAGCACCTGACGCTGCAGGTTCGAGAGTTCAACCCTGTCGTCATCCACAAGTCCGATGACTCCCACGCCAGCGGCAGCAAGGTACAGAGCGATAGGCGAACCAAGACCACCAGCACCAACGACAAGGACATGCGCGCGAGCGAGTTTTTCCTGCCCTGCTCTCCCGACATTCGGCAAAATCATTTGCCGTTCATAGCGCCCGAAATTCAGTACCTCATCACCCACCCTTGACCTCTTTCCTCGGTCGAGAGCGAACCCGCGAACGCCCAAGGAAGTGCAGTACTCCCAAAACGGTGGCTGCAAGAACCAGAATCACACCCATCCACGGCACGTCAGTCCAGAACCATCGTATTCCCTTGTCGGACGCGTTGAATCCGATACCAAGCAAGAGTGCCAAAATTGCCGACACTAGAAGCAGTGAGCGGCGAGTAGTCTTTTCTTTCATATCTAGAGATCCTCTTCAATCGCTAGTTAGAACAGCTCACGGAAGCCCGTGAGAGCTGTATGTAGTAAGTGTCTCAGATTCTAAGGATACAACAGCTGGCCAAGAGGGTGCCCGTGTTCAAGGTAGAAGCGCAACACTTGGTGATCTTCATGTTCACTGAGTCAAGGGTTGCGCTTCTATGGGTATACATGGCGATTATGTGTCGTGAGGTTGAGCAGATCCAGATCGAGAAGAGTGTAGATGCTGGGTGGTCTGTTCGGCAGATCGCTGTGGTGTTGGGTCAGTCTGTGTCCATGGTGTCGCGGGAGATTCGCCGGAACAAGTGGGTGGCGTGGAATGAAAACGAGTCATATCGTCCGTTCCGGGATGTTTGGTTACATACCTGGTCCGGTGACCACGGTTCAGTGCCGGGCGGAACGGGCAGAGCACCGGCGCCGGAAGCAAGCATCCAACTTGCACCGGCCACGTGTGTTTGTTCAGGATCGGATGGTGGCTTGGATGATAGACAGACTCCGGGCGGGGTGGACGCCCCCGGATGATCGCAGGTAGGTCTCGGATCGAGTTCCGAAGAGGGATCCGCGAATGTGGGTGAGTTGCGACACGATCTACCAGTGGATCTACCGTCCGGGACCTGCACCACCGTCAGTTGTGGCAGTATCTGCCCCGTGCGTACGTGATACCGGCCACCACCAGCCGGGGTATGCTCCATGCGGTGGTATTTGTCCCGTGTGTACGCGATACCGTCGTAAGCTCCGGGGTAGATTGGGTGCGTTTTGACCGTATCTTGTTCCGGGTGTCTATCCGTGAACGCCCGACACACAGCAACGACCGCTCGGTGTTTGGACACCTGGGAGTCAGACTCTATCGTAGGGGCAAAAACTGTGGGTGAGGGGATTCATACCGAGGTGGAACGAGTAAGCCGGTTCATTATCGTCCGGAAAATAGACGCTCTGACCGCTGAGCGTGGGATCACAGCACAACACTCGATCTTCAGTGCCCTGCCTCCTCATACGCGGTTGTCTGTGACGATAGACAACGGTATCAAGGTGTACCGCCACTATGAGCTGAGAGTCGAGTGGGGTATGGACACGTACTTCGTTGATCCCTACGCGGCATGTTAACACAGGAACTAACGAGCATCACGGCGGTCGGATCCGACGCTACCTACCCACACGCACCGACTTTCGAACCATAGCCGACAAAGGAACTCTAGGAGATCATCCCCGAGATCAACAGCCAACCCCGAAAACACCTTGACCAGGCAACACCAACAGAAATCTACCAACACCGCATAGGATCACACCACCACAGTGTTGCACTTCAGACTTGAACACGGGATGTGGGCCTCGGCCTTAGCATCGGACTGGGAGGTTTCGACGTTCGCTTGATGCGCACGGCGCACCCGGACATCGACTTCACTGCGGTGCAAGTGCCAGGTGCGGTCTGCACGGTCTGCCACAGGACGGGCGATCTTCCGGTCGTGCGACGGGGTTCTCTCACCGTCGCTGAGGTGGCAGCAGGAGCAGAGACCGATCGAAAGGAGCGGAAGGAATGATCAAGATCGCTTTGCACGACCTCACCCACTATCGCCGTGAGTCCGTCGGGATGGTTGGGCAGATAAGCTGTCGGCATCGCACTGTTCATCGTCGCTTTGTCATTCGTCGGCTCGATTGGACAGAACGCCGATCGGTTGTTGTTCGGGACCGTCGGCGCGCCGTGGCTCGTCCAGCTCGCGACCACGGGAGACACGTGTTCGCTCGACGCTGATGTGCAGCAGAGGCTGCGGCAAGGATCTGGCGCCGAGTCGGTCCGCTCGCGGCTCGACATCAGCGCCAACCTCGCGAATTCCTCGGCTCCCACAGACCGTCCGGAGAGCGTGTCTGTCTCGCTCGTCGGCGTGGACCTGAGCGCAGAGAGCAGTCTTGCCGCAAACTTCGGCCTCCCTAGTAAACGTCTGAGCGCCGACTCCATCGTGCTGGCCGACAAAGTCGCCCGTCAGCTGGGTGTCACCGAGGGCCAGAGCATCGAACTCGTCGTCGGCACGAGGCAGCTGAGCTATCAGATCGACAAGATCGTTTCGCCCGTCACACCAGATTTTCTCCTCGACAGTTGGGTGATCGTCGATTGAGGGACGCTGGCGCAGTCGCTTTATTCGGACCGGAACCGAAGCAACACTGTGCTGGTGGAGGCTCCACAGACCAACGCCGCCCGCTCGGCGATCGAGTCAACCCTCGCCAATCTCGGCGTCAACCGAACGGTTTCGCTCTGGTCGGACACGAGCTGGTTGTCTCTGATGCTCGGGTCGCAGATCTGGGGCATCGTGCTCATAGCCGTATCCACGTTCACGTTCATGATCATCTGTATCGGGCTAACGTCGCTGGTCTACTCGGCGATGCTTTCTCGAGTCCGCGACTTCGCCGTGCTGAAAACGGTCGGTGCATCCGCCGGATCGCTCCGGTGGATGCACCTCGGTGATCTCCTCGTGCAATACGCCATCGGATACCTCGCCGGGGTGATACTCGCGATGGCTGTGGTCGGCGCGGTGAACCTCCTTTCGATCACCTCCACCAACGCGGCCTTCACCTTCGTGGTCGGCAGCACGATGCTGTCGTTTGTACCGACCTGGTGAGCGTTCGTCGCGCCCCTCGGCATCGGGCTGGTGCTCACCTGCGGGGTGCTCTGGTTCCCGATTCGTACCGTCTGCTCTCAGCCCGTTCTCGATCTCCTGGAGATCCGTTGATGTTCACATCGACATCCACCGCACTCAACGAGACCCATGTTCTTGATCCGCTTCAGCGAGACGGACATGGCCAGTGTGTTCCACCACAGCAGCATGCTCGTGTGGTTCGCGCTGATCGGGGCGATGGCCGGGGGAGAGTCGACAATCAGGGTCGACGATAAGCCGATCTCCGCCCCCGTCGGACTGCGCCGCAAGCAGAGGTTTAGCCAGATTGCGATGGCGGCGGCAGTCGATGCCTTCGACCACGCGCGTTTCTCCAAAATCACCCGCGGACCTCGAGCGGGTCAAGCAGGCGGCGTGGCTGATGGCCTCGCGCAAGAGCGGGACGATCGTGAACATCTCCTCTTCACCAGCCTTGTCGGACAAGCGAACTATACCGCTGCCAAGGCGGGGGTGCTTGCGTTTACCAGGACCCCGGCCAAGGAATTGGCGGCGATGAACATCCGTGTGTAAATGCCGTGGCACCAGGTTTCATCGACACCGACACGCTCGAGGCGCTGCCGGTAGCCATGCGCGAAGAATACCTCGCTCTCATTCTGGAGGGTAGGCTCGGACGTGCGACACAGATCGCGGATGCGGTCCACTTCCTCGTGAGCCCCGCCGCCTCATACGTGAATGGCTACACGGTAGTCAGCACTGAAATCACCTACAGTTTCGTGGATGGAGGCCCGCGATAATCGACCTCGAAAGACTCACCAGGACCTATGGCGACGGACCGAATATCGTGCTCGCGAACCCGAGATATCTCACTGCAGATCGGCCGGAGCGAGTTTGTCGTGCTAGCTGGGCCGTCGGGCTCTGGGAAGACGACGCTGCTGAACCTGATCGGCGGCCTCGACGCCGCTACTTCTGGTTCGATCCGCGTCAACGGTGTCGAGCTCACTACGCTGTCGCCCAAGGCTCTCGCCGACTTCCGACGCGATCACGTCGGCTACGTGTTTCAACGGTCGAATCTGGTCGCATCGTTATCGGTGTATGAGAACGCCGTTCTGCAACTGCGCCTGTAGCGGAGACTGACTCGGGCCGCGAAGGAGCGCACGCGGCGTCTGCTTAACGACATCGGCTTGGGTACCAAACTGGACGCGCTTCCCGCGCAGCTTTCGAGTGGTCAGCAGTAGCGTGCTGCCATCATCCGTGCAGTCGTCGGCGAGACCGCCCTCGTGGTTGCCGACGAACCGATGGCCAGCCTCGACTCGGCGAATGCCGACGGTGTGCTCGCCCTGATGCACCGACTGAACGAAGAGAGCGGCACGACGATCATCGTCTCGTCGGACGATGAGAGGGTCATCGCCGCAGGGCGTCGTGTCGTACATCTGGTCGACGGCGCAATGGCCTCGGAATCCGCGGAAGGGTTGACCTTCCGCTGCCTCGTACACATGGCGCTCGCCATGATCCGGACCAACCCGCGTACCGTTCGAACATTTCCCAGCGTCGCTATCGCGACGTTTGGCCTGTTGCTCTCGTTGGCGGCCATCAACGCGGTGGGAACGATGATGGCACAGTCCGCTCACGACATCATTAGCGGTGACGTCTCAGGGTTTGCCGAGGGCTACGATTATTCGATGCTGAATCAGCAGAGTGACGTGGTGCACTACCTTGAGGGTGGACAAAAGCTCCCCTCGAAACTGAAGGCATCGCCCGGTGTTGCGACCGTTCGACCGCGGATCACGGCCGGTGCACAGCTCTCGACGGGGACCCACGATTCTGGTGTGGTTATCGTCGGCTCGGATGTGCGAGGGGAGGGGTATCAGCTTCTCGATGGATTCGCTCCCAGCGGTGCGGGCGAGATTTGCGTGAATGCCGAGCAGCACGACGAACGTGACCTTGTCGTTGGCGACAAGGTCACGCTTGCCGTCGCGGGGGCACCCGTGGCGAATGCGATCACGGAAGCCCGAGTTGTCTGTGTGTACGACAGCAGTCGATTCGGGCTGTTCCGCTCGAGTTTCGTTGTTATGGATGTCGCCGGGATGCAGAGGATTCTCGACTGACCGGACGCGCTCACCCAGGTGCTGCTGGCGGTGCGGCCGGGCACAGACGCGAACGCCGCCGTCTCCGATCTTGAGGCCAGAATCCCTGGCGTGCGGTTCTCGACGGCACGCGACACTGCTGGCTTGACTTTCACCATTCTCGACGGCCAGCGAGTCGTGATGTGGGTGCTGGTAGTCGTCGCGGCACTGATCTGCGCGATTCTCATCGGCAACGTCATCGCGTTCTTGATTCGAAGACAGCGGGGGGAAAAAAAGAGAGAGACGATGCGCACTATGGGCTTCGATGCGAAGGCGATACGCATCGTCTACGCGGTGCAGGCGGTGCTGGTCGCTGTGTTCATGATCGTCATCGGAACTGTGGTCGCGGCCGTGAGCGTACTCATCTGCGGCGCGGTCGGGATCCCGACCGGCGGCACGCAGCAACTCTTCGGCGATAGCATTCTCCACCCTTGGCTCGGCGTCGGGGATGTGGCCATCACTGCGGCTCTGATGCTCGTCGCTCTCGTCGCGGCGAACCTGCTGGCCACGTGATCGATGCTCCGACTCACGCCCATTGAGATGACGGGGACGCCTGAGTGGTGCCCGCAACCGCTGGGCGCGCCAAGCCTCGGTTTCGCGGGTGCTGCGCGAGCTGCGGCGTGCCTACAGCGTGCTCGGGGGTCTGAGCGCGGCGTCGAACACCAGTGTGATCGGCCACGCCGACCGCACCCCTTTGCTCACACTTCTGCCGCGCGGGAGCGGAACGGAAGTGCCGCTCTGATTCGAGATCGATCCGATCTGCACCTACCATACTTTGAGCACGGGAATCGCCCGGGGTTTTGTTCCTCGGCTACACTGAGGAAGCCACCGGGAACCTCAGTCCGCGTGTGCGCAAACCGGTCTCAGGAGTTTTATGTCAGGGCATTCCAAGTGGGCGACGACCAAGCACAAGAAGGCGATCATTGACTCCCGTCGTGCTAAGTCGTTTGCGAAACTCATCAAAAACATTGAGGTTGCCGCGAAGCTCGGTGGGGCCGATCTCTCGGGCAACCCCACGCTTGTCGATGCCGTGCAGAAGGCCAAGAAGACCTCCGTCCCCAATGACAACATCGATCGGGCGATTAAACGGGGTGCCGGGCTGACCGGAGAGTCCATCGACTACACGACAATCATGTACGAGGGGTATGCGCCCAACGGTGTGGCCCTGCTCATCGAGTGCCTCACCGACAACAAGAACCGCGCGGCCGCCGAGGTGCGCACCGCGATGAATCGCAACGCGGGCACCATGGCCGACCCCGGCTCGGTGGCCTACAACTTCGCCCGCAAGGGCATCATTGTCGTCGCGAAGACCGGCGGTCTCACCGAAGACGACGTACTCGCCGCTGTGCTCGATGCCGGTGCAGAGGAGGTCACCGACGAGGGAGACACGTTTGAGGTTGTGACCGAGGCATCCGATATGGTCGGTGCACGGACCGCACTGCAGAACGCGGGTATTGACTACGACTCAGCAGATGCCGTGTTTGTGCCATCCCTCAAAGTAGACATCGACGCCGGTACCGCCCGTCGGGTCTTCAAACTCATCGACGCACTCGAAGACCTGGACGATGTGCAGAACGTCTACAGCAACTTCGGTCTGTCGGCCGAGGCGCAGGCCGAACTCGAGGCGGAGTAGCCCGGTGCGGGTGCTCGGCATTGATCCGGGTCTCACCCGCTGTGGGATTGGGGTGGTGGATGTCGCGGGCAACCGCCGTGCAACCCTCGTAGATGTTGTCGTGCTGCGCTCGTCCGCCAAACTTGACACCCCGGAACGCCTCGTGCGAATCGCGGATGGCCTGGAAGCGATCTTCGACGAACACCGCCCGCACGCGGTCGCCCTGGAACGGGTGTTTGCGCGCAGCGACGTGTCGACGATCATGGGCACAGCCCAGATTTCCGGGGTCGCGATGCTGCTGGCCTCGCGGCGCTCGCTGCCGGTGACCCTGCACACTCCGAGCGAAGTGAAGGCCGCCATTACCGGGTACGGTGGTGCCGACAAGCGCCAGGTTGGACATATGGTCGCGCGCATTCTCGGCCTGGCCGAGGTGCCGAAACCAGCGGATGCTGCCGATGCTCTTGCCCTTGCTATTTGCCACGCCTGGCGTACGGGCGGTGTCGCCGGCGCTGCGATTCGGGATGCCGCCGCCGGAGGCGCTTCCGCCCGTGCGCTCACAGACGAGGCGGGATCGTCGCTGACCCCGGCGCAGCGCGCGTGGCGCGCCGCCGAGCGTTCCGCGGGAGTGTCGGGAGCGACCCGTAGGCTGAGGAAATGATTTCCTCGCTCCGTGGTCGTGTGCTCGCCGCCACGGGTGGTGCCGTTGTTATTGAGGTCGGTGGGGTAGGGCTCGAGGTCAACACCACCCCGGCGTTTGCGCTTGCGTGCCGGGAAGGGCACGAGGCATCCGTGCAGACAAGCCTCATCGTGCGCGAGGACGCGCTCACCCTGTTCGGGTTCGCCACCCGCGACGAACTGCACGTTTTTGAACTGCTTATCGGGGTGACCGGCGTGGGCCCGAAATCTGCGCTCGGTGTGCTCGCGGTGCTGTCGCCCGATCAGGTCGCGGCCGCGGTGCACGCCGACGATGACGCTGTGTTCCGCAGGGTGACCGGCATCGGGCCGAAGACCGCGAAGCTCATTACCGTGTCACTCGCGGGCAAGCTGTTTGCCCCCGAGCCTGGTGCGGGCTCCGCGTCTTCTACTCCGCCGCGGGCCTCCCAGGCTTCCCAGAGCGTGCTCGCCGCGCTCACTGGCCTGGGGTACCCCGAGAAAGTGGCTGCTGATGCGATTGAGCGTGCCACTGTGGCAGCTGGCATCGGCGCTGAGGGAATGCCCGTCGCCGCTCTGCTGCGCGCAAGCCTCGTACTGCTCGGCCCCTCACACTCGGGTTTGGCGGGGTCAGTTGCGGAGGCAACCGCATCCGGTCGGGCCCCAACCTCGCAGCCGAGTCCGGCGGAGTCGGTATGACCACCGCGGTGGAGCCCGGCCGTGCCGACGGTGAGAACCTCACCGACCCGACCCTCGCATCGGAGGCGGAGCTTGACTACGAGGGTGCGCTGCGCCCTCGCACTCTCAGCGAGTTCGTCGGGCAGACAAAGGTGCGAGGGCAACTGCAGCTGTTGCTCACGGCGGCTATGTTGCAGCAGCGTACTCCCGATCACATTCTGTTGGCGGGTCCACCCGGGCTCGGCAAGACGACGCTCGCGATGATCGTCGCGCACGAGGGGGGGCGGCCGTTGCGCATGTCGAGCGGTCCGGCTATCCAGCACGCGGGTGACCTTGCCGCGGTCCTCAGTTCCCTTGTCCCCGGGGAGGTGCTGTTTATTGATGAGATTCACCGGATGGCCCGCTCCGCGGAGGAGATGCTCTACCTTGCGATGGAGGATTTTCGGATCGACATTATGGTCGGCAAAGGAGCGGGTGCGACATCCGTGCCGTTGGAGCTGGCACCGTTCACTCTCGTCGGTGCGACTACCCGCTCGGGTCTGCTGCCCAACCCGCTGCGTGACCGGTTCGGATTCACCGCCCACCTGGAGTTTTACGACACGGATGAGCTCGAACAGGTGCTCGTGCGCGCCGCAGAACGGCTGCCACTCGACATTGAGCACGATGCCGTTGCCGAAATCGCGGGACGGTGCCGAGGCACCCCTCGTATTGCGCACCGTCTTCTGCGTCGAGTGCGTGACTACGCTCTTGTGCACGGTGGACGGGCCGATCTGGAGATTGTCAATGCGGCGCTTGAGCTTTACGACGTTGACCCGATCGGCCTTGATCGGCTCGACCGCGCGGTGATAACCATTTTGCTCGAGCGGTTTGCCGGTGGCCCGGTTGGTCTTAGTACGCTCGCGGTGTCGGTGGGGGAGGAGGCTGAAACCGTTGCGGCGGTGGTAGAACCCTTCCTTGTGCGCATTGGTATGATGACGCGAACCCCGCGCGGGCGGGTGGCGACGCCCGCGGCGTGGGCACACTTCGGGATGGCTCCG
>Ga0081606_1000643_pt1 | contig 13094 bp, 16 predicted proteins | sample EareggfetidaYelm_FD_71127 | JGI IMG/M metagenome (GOLD analysis project Ga0081606, IMG submission 71127) | Earthworm egg capsule microbial community from the University of Washington, USA - E. fetida Yelm (SPADES assembly) (version 2) | ecosystem: Host-associated > Annelida > Reproductive system... | reverse complement strand
GTGACGTGATCGGCTCGGTAAACCTCGTCCGGAGCAAGGTCAGACAGGGAACAATGGGACTGCCCGTTCCGTTCCCGGGTAGGCTGCTAGAGGGCTGCGGCAACGTAGTCCCGAGATAGATGGCCGTCGAACCGCGTGTCGCAAGACCGCGGGGAACAGAACCCGGCGTATCGGCCGACCTGCTCACCCCGTCAGGGGTTTGATGCCGGATTGTCGAGAGAGTGTGCGTGTGTCGAACTGGCTGCGCGCAAGCTGATTCTCTGAGCCGATCACGGGGCCGTAGGGTCTGGCTTGCGGTAGTCAGTTAACTCCAAGATCAGCTCTATTTCAACGGGGATATTTCCAGGAAGAACATTCGTGCCAATCGCCGAGCGTGCGCCGACACCAATTTGTCTCCCAAAGACGCTGGCGAGAAGCGTGCTTGCTCCATTCATTACCTGGGTCTGGTGGTAAAAGTCATCTGAACACGCGACAAAACCAAGGAGTTTGACAAACGACTTGATTTGATCCAAACTCTCAAGATTTTGTTTCAGTATAGACAGAGCATTGAGTATACAATTTTTGGCTGCTTCCTGGCCTTCTTCAATACTTATCTCACGGCCTAATTTTCCGAGAAATAAATTCTCTCCATTTATCGCTGGCCCGCAGCCAGATATATATACAAATTTCTCTCCAAAATCACGATAAAAGGAAAATATTCCGCTGGCTTTGGGGAGTTCAGGAAGTACGATTCCCAGCTCGTTCATTCTTTGTTCGATAGACACAGATATTTCCTCTGATTTTGAATTACTCTTCACCTATTGTAACAGTGTGGTTACTGCACGGACTACAACGTCTACCTCTTTCTCCTCAAGGCACTGAGGGTTAATAACAACTTCTTTTCCCTGAACATCTACATAAATTGCTGGATCTAGGTCAGTCAGACTGGTTTGAAGTTCTTGTGCGCTAGTTTTCGTAGGCTCAATATATACTCTTGGAATATCTACAGGTTGCACTCCCGGCTCAGTCGGGAATCCGCGACGAACAGCAGCATTGGAGATCGTGGATAATTCAGTTACTATGCGAGAAACCATTCCTTCCCATTGTGTCATAATATCAGAATAATCTCGTCGTACAAATAGTTCAACAGCCTTGGTTATTCCCGCAATCGTCTCTTTGTCTAGCTTCATGCTGCGACCGATGCTATAGTTGGGATAGTTGTTGGCATTGCAATATTTAACAAGTTGTCTATCACCGAGGATTAGACCGGAAGATTGGGGTCCTCGTAGCTCCTTACCGCCACTAAAAATAACCAGGTCAGCTCCTTCCTCTAAGTACTTGGTAATATTGGACTTAGGAGGCAGTTCAGCAGCTGCATCAACCACTACGGGGATACTGTGCCCTCGAAGAACATCGACGATGTCAGAAAGCGGTATGGATCCCCTCATCCTTTCTGCCTCGGCTACGTAGAAAAACATCACGGTTCTGTCTGAAATCGCAGCTTCCAACTGGGCGATATTGGCAGAAGAGGTCACACCTACTTCCTTTAGCTTAGCCCCAGACAGTAGAAGTGCCTGATCGTAGTGTATCCTGTGAGATTTGAGAACAAGTACCTCATTGGGCATGCCGGTTGTATCCGGCAGTTGCAGTGTTTTTGAAAGCTCTCCCTTCGTCATACATGCGGCCGCAGCGATAGCCAATCCCGCCGCAGCACCGGAGGTAATACACGCCGCATCGCAGCCCAACAGCTCAGCGATTCTCTCGCCAGCCTTTGTGTGAAACGTGCCTATATCCACAAATGCGGCTGCCGCCTCATTCATTGCGTCAAGGATTTCTTGGTCTATCTTAGAACCGCCGATCTTGGTTACTGTGCCCCAGCAGTTAATAATCCTTTTGATTCCCAAGCTTTCGTACATGCCCATCATGAACTCTTTCCTTGCTACTCAATATTCGGCTGGAGAAATGTAGTGGAATTTTTCGTAAAATTTGATTCCGCGAAAAGGAGGTAGGAACTCTCTGACAAAACTAGTCTCAACGAAATCTTTTTTGTTAGCAAATCTACCAGTACCGTGAGAGTGCTTCGCCAGATACGTCTTCCACATGTTATCGACAGGGGTGGCATGTAACGCGATAGCCTTACGTTTGGTGTCAAGCACGCTGGAAATATCCACGATTCTGTTTGTCAGCTGAGGACCGCGTGCGACATAGTATTTTTCCGTGACAAAGTGAGGAATTATGTTCATATCCTTAAGTTCTGGTAGATCTTGGTGGCGTCCAGCCATCCAGCAGGCAGCCTCGACAACCTTGCCTGTAAGGTAATGATCAGGGTTTTCTTCGTAGTGGCCCCACGGGTCAAAAGAAATCACGGTATCGACCTTGAGGAATCGGAAAAGACTCATAAGGCGGTGGCGTATCTCGGTAAGTTGAGTATAGTCTAAATAGTGGTTTTTGTAGTTAAAGTCGTAGACTTTTTCAATCCCAATCAATTTTGCTACTTGAGCTGTTTCCTGCTCAATTCGATATATTGTTTCTCCGATGGAAAGGTCGTACGAGTCTTTTTCATCATTTGATAGCCTGATGAAATACCCGGTATAACCTTCTTTGATCATTTTCAGTAATGTTCCACCAGCGAAGAAAGTAAAATCATCGGAGTGTGGAAACACAGCTGCAACCACTTTACCCTCGTGAGGTCTACGATCATCCCATTGCTCGACAACAACATTATCTCCCATGACATCCAACCTTTCATTTGTGTCTTCAGTGTACCTAATAGCGATCGACGATGAACCATTTGCGCTACACGTTGAAGTTTGAGAGAAACTCCTTAAGACGCGGGGACTTTTTTTCAATGAAAATCTCGTGTGGCGTACCCACAGCAGAAATTTTTCCAGCATCCATAAACACTACTTTACTGGATACTTCAAAAGCAAAACGCATTTCATGGGTAACAATGAGCATCGTGGTACCATCGTCAGCAAGCTGCTTAATAACACTGAGCACTTCACCTACGAGTTCCGGATCAAGAGCTGAGGTGGCTTCGTCAAACAGCATGATTTTTGGATTCATTGCAACGGCGCGAGCAATTGCAACACGCTGTTGTTGCCCGCCCGAAAGTTGCGACGGATAGGACTCAAGCTTGTCGCCGAGCCCTACCCTTTCCAACCACCTTCTGCCAATTTCTTCGGCTTCCTCCTTGTTCATATTCTTAACTTTGATCAGCCCAAGCGTCACGTTTCGGAGTGCCGTCATATGCGGGAATAGATTGAACGACTGAAATACCATTCCAGTGAGTACGCGCTGGCGGGCAATAGTTTTTTCCGGAAGACGCTTGCGCTTGCCTTCCACGGTGTGGTATCCGACCTCGTTGCCATCGATCAAGATTGAACCTTTTTGAAACGATTCAAGTAGATTTACGCAGCGTAAAAGCGTAGTCTTCCCAGATCCGCTAGAACCAATGATCGAGACGACCTCTCCAGAGTGTACCTCAAGGCTCACCTCCTCAAATATTTTGTTCACTCCGTACCATTTCTCAACATCACGAATTTCTAGTATTAGCTCAGGCATTAGTAGTCTCCTTTAATTCGTGTGAAAAAGTGAGTCGTTTTTCTAGCCGTGCACCGAGGAACTGTATAAGCGAATTTAGAAGGAAAAATATCAGTCCAATGAGCGAATAATAAGAAAGCGCACTACCATTAGTTGCTACCAGCTGGTTCGCCGTGAGCAGCAGTTCAGACACACCGATGAGCGACAGTAAGGTAGATCCTTTGACCATCTCGGTGGCGGTGTTTACCCACGGTGGAAGAATCTGAACGGCTGCTTGGGGGAGGAGAATTTTAAAAAATATTTGATCGAAGCGCAGGCCGATTGCCTTTCCTGCCTCAGTCTGCCCCTGCGGTATGGATTGGAGCGCTCCTCGGGTAAGCTCAGCAACATCCGCGGCACACATTGCAGAAAGTGCAACAACGCCAGATACTAGGGGGCTCAAATCAATACCGTACCCCTGCAAAAAGTATCCGAGGAAGAAGTAGACCGAAAACAGTGTAACCAGCCCCGGAACTCCACGAATAATATCAACATAGAGACGTACTGGGAACCGAAAATACCTGTTTGCATAGCAAAGTAAAAATCCGAGCAATATGCCAGAAATGGTGCCGATGATGATTGCAAAAAGTGCAGCTAAAATGGTATTTAGAGCACCGAATAAGAGCGAGTTTGTAGCTGCAAACACAGTATCAATGAAGCTCATGTTTCTCCTTTCTGGATTCCGCTGACAGTCGCTTTTCCACTTTCCGAAGAATGTAGGCAATAAGGTAGCAAGTGACCACATACAGAACAGCTGCCAGAAGCCACGCCTCAAATACCCTGAAAGTTTCGGTGTTTATTTTTATAGCAAAGTATGTCAGTTCATGCACGGTAATTGTTGCAGCAAGTGATGTGTCCTTGAACAAGGATATGAGGTAGTTGCTCATTGCAGGGAGAACGTTTTTGAACATTATTGGTAACTGAATTTCCCGGCGAATCTGAAAGCGAGACAGTCCAACAGTCTGACCGGCCTCAATTATCCCCTTGGGAATTGCTTGCAGCCCGGCTCTGAATACGTCGGTCATATATGCGCCGGCATATAGAGAAAGGGTAACTATAAATGATACCTCCTTGCTCATAGTTATTCCGATCTGCGGCAAACCGAAATAGGTGAGGAAGACCAATACCAACAACGGTGTGTTGCGAAATAAAGCGGTATACGTTGAGGTCAATCGTTTAAGAATGGGTTTGGAGGAGACAGCTCCAAAAGCAACAACTAGGCCAAAAACAACACCTAAGAACAACGATATGATCGCGAGGAGTAAGCCAAGACCTAATCCTTCCAGCATCATTCCAATATTGTTCCAAATTACGTTGAAGTCGAAATAGTATGTCATTTACTGCCTCCTCCTAACCTTAATTATCACTCATCAATGAAACATCGTTGGTTTCCCAATTGCAGGCACCGGGAGTTGAACTCCAAAGTACTTGGCATATGCATTGTTGTAGAGCTGATATGTGGAGCCAGTCATAGAATCGAGCAAAACTCCGTTGATGAAGTTGATCCAGATTTGGTCACTCGCTCTCATCGCCGCACCATAATTCTGTGGATGACCTGCGTAGCCTGAGTTGATGTATTTATCGGGTTGCTGGCTTGCAAGCCACATGATGGATGATAGGTCGACGGCACCAGCATCAGCACGATTAGAGTCTATCGCCTGATACACAAGACCTTGATCCCCATACTGGTCATCTTTCGCTCCTTTTAGAATTTCCTGGACCGATTTGGCAGAATCAACGTTCTGAAGAATGGCTATTGTGATATCTTTTCCGGCTGCTTTTGCTGCTTCCAATTCCTTGAAACTTTTATATTTACCGCCCGTTGGCAGGATAAGTCCTATACCTTCTGTATAGTAGGGGATGGAGAATGCTACTTTTTGCAGCCGTGCTGGCGAGATGGTCATGAATTGGAAAGTTATGTCGACTTTGTCGGTCAGCAAGTTTGGAATTCGTGCGTCGGGTGATTGCTCCACAAACTGCACCTTGGTGGGATCGCCAAATATCGCGGTGGCAATGATCTTGCCCATCTCAATATCGAATCCAACCAACTTGCCGGATGCATCCTTGAAATGCCACGGCACGTTGGTGCTGCCGGTTCCAACAATCAAATGACCCCTGTCAAGTACCTTTTGAAGTGTTGACTTTCCAACTGTGCCGCCTGCGGAAGGCGAACAGCCAGTCAAAACTGACCCCACTGTCACCACCGCAAGAACTATCACAATAACTTTTTGAATCGTTTTTTTGATTTTCATTCACTTCTCCTATTGTTTGTGTATGTTTATCAATCGAACTCTTCACAAATGAGCGTACACAACCCCTTGAAACCTAAACGTAAGTTTGACGAAGTGACCGGTAAGAATGTCTCTACAGATCGGGTGACGTGGGGTAAACTAAAACGCTATATCTTTGTGCGTATCTCATCGAGATAATTGTAAAGCGTGTACTTGGAGATATCCAGGACCCTACAGATTGTCCCACTAGATTTGCTGATGAGAAAAGCCCCCTTGTCGTCCAGATACTTGACCATCTTTATTTTGTCGGCCTTTGTCATGACATTTATTGGCTTCCCCACCATTTCGATAGCTTGGCGAGTCAGGTAACCCAAGAGGTCACTCACATTGTTTGCAAAGTATTCATCTACTTCTGCTTTCTCTGGCGCGATCATTTTGCTCAGAGACTTCTGAATCATCACCATAGGGGAGATGTCAAAATTGATGCAGAGAGCGCCTATGCTGTGTCCGTCATCATCCTTGATGTATATTGACGAGGACTTCAAAGTTTTCCCATCCTCGGTCTGGGTAATATAGTTGTATCGGTCTCCCTCGGTTGATGTGCCTCGCATAACTTCTAACCCTAAATTGCTCCCACAATCACCAATTTGTCGTCCGGTGATGTGTGCATTTTCTATAGCAATAATGGATTTGTCGTAACCTTTCGACCAATCATGCAGGACGATTTCGCAGTCATCACCCCACTGGGCAGCCAACATTTTCATCAGGGCCCTCAGGAAGGGCAGCTCACTCTCGATGTTCTTCACACAACGACTCCGTCCTTGCGAATATTTTTTATGCAAGCTAAATTTTTTTCAGTACATCACAGGTTCCGACGTTTGTCAAGGCCCGCTGTCCCTCGAGTGGGGAACCGGGCTTGGTCAGCCCACCCGTGTTGTCAATGATTCACCGCGAGTGTTGCTCTCGTGGCTGTGTCGCAGTGTCGTGTGGGGGTCGTGCTAACCCACCCGTGTGGGGGCTCTGGACAGGTACCTCCGGTGACTCATCTGGCTCCGGTCTCCAGCGGAATGCCTCGCGCGCCGATGACACCGTCGCAGCCGAGGGTGTTCAGCAGATCCCAGGTCTTGCCATCGACCCGCGGCTTCGTCACCGCAGAGGAGACAGCAGCACACGCCTCACAGCACCACCGCGGCTTCGTCATCACAGAGGGTCTTGAGGGTACACCCGTCAACGATGAGGTTGAGGTTGGTGAGGTTCAAGTCGATCATCTTGTCATGGGCGTCCAGACAAATTTGCTCTGCGCGCTGAAGATCCCCGCCGCGATCCACTCGTCAGGACCAGTTCAGATCACGGTTGCCGAGCAGCCGTTGTCAGCGATCTTGACCTAGGCGATGCCACACACAAGCACCCGCACGATCCTGTCGAAGACAACACGATCCGACACTCGCGAACGATGACAACCCAACGGACGCTCATCCGCCACCGACGGAATCAGCACCTGGAACTACTCCCAGACCGAATCAATGAGCAATGACGAAACAGCGGGCACGATGACCCCAGCTGACGCACCAAATCTTCACACATCCGTGGCTAACAGATTTCGCACCCACCCCACACCAACAGCACACCGCCACCTACACACGCGATCTCTCAGTCGCTGCTGAGTGGGGCCGCGAGCGAAGCAGCCCCGATGATCCCGGCGTTGTTGAGGTGTACGGCCGGGATAATGGGGGTTTTTAGCGAGAGCAGCGGCAGAAAGTCATGAGCATTCTTTGATACTCCGCCGCCGACAACGAATAGATCCGGTGAGAATAGGAACTCGAGCATTGAGTAGTACTTCTGCAGACGTTTCGCCCACTGGTCCCAGTCCAGGTCTTCTTTAGCTTTTGCCCCATAGGAGGCTAGTTTTTCGGCGTCCGTGCCATCCATTTGCAGGTGTCCAAGCTCGGCGTTGGGAATGAGTGTGCCGTCATAGAGCAGTGCCGAGCCGATGCCGGTGCCGAGGGTGGTTAGAATTACGAGGCCTTTCACGCCGCGTGCGGCACCGTAGTGCACCTCGGCGTGGCCGGCGGCATCCGCATCATTGGTGAACCGGATGCCGCGCCCGAGTTCCTCCTCAAACAGCGCTTCAGCGGGCAACCCAATCCACTCGTCGGAGACGTTCGCGGCCGAGAGGGTGTGCCCATTTTTCACAACCGCGGGAAAGCAGACACCCAGTGTCCCGGTGTGCTCTGACGCACCCGGTTCAATGTCGGCGAGAAGTCGGCGGGTTGTGGCGAGGATGTCGCGGGGTCTGCCACCATCCGGAGTGGGGATTTTGATTCGCGGGCAGAGCAGTTCACCGGAGTCGAGGTCGACAACTGCCCCCTTGATTCCGGTGCCACCAATATCGATTCCAATCGCCTGACTAGTCACGGAGTATCACCCTATATGTCGGGCTATAAGTTCGCTACTCGACCACCCGACCGGATCCGTTGACAGGCGGCGACGAGACTCTGTGCGTGCATCATGGAACCCGGTGAGACGGGGCTCCTTTGTGCTTCGGTTTGCCACCCCCTGTGTGCGGGGGTTGCGCCGACCGAATGCGTAGTCGCTCCGAGTGGGGCCTTGCCACCCCCCTGTGTGCGGGGTTGCACCCATCTGCGAAGCAGCGTAAGCAGCCGCCTGACCGGCCATTCCCCTGTGTGTGGGGTGCACCCAAAAGACTGTATCTCCACAGCAACTTTGGACCGGCCATTCCCCTGTGTGTGGGGTGCACCCACCAACGGGCATGAAGGATCAGGTTCCAAAGCTGGCATTCCCCTGTGTGTTGGGTGCACCCACCCGCAAAAACACGTTCAGGAAACTCACACGAAAGGGTCACCTAAATGTCAGATAAGTTTGAGGTATACGAAGACAGGGCGGGAAAATTCTGGTTTCGCTTGAAGTCCGATAGCGGGGAAATCGTCGCTGTGGGGGAGGTGTACGAGTCGAAGGTTTCTGCGAAGAACGGGTGCGAAGCAGTTGTTCGCGCGGCGACCGGAGCGCCGATTGTTGAATTCGAGGGAACCCACTACATTTGTCGGCGCGGAACCAACCGGGCTCTTGTGAGCTCTTCTGACGTCGCAAAGCCCAGTTTTTATCCTGCAGAGCAGACCCTCATCGTAGACTCACACCATGATCTCCGACCTTGAAGACAGATACTGGTTTAACACAAAGACCGGAGAAGTCGAGCACGGGCTCCTCTCACCATCGAAGGATCGGATTGGCCCGTTTAACACGGCCGACGCGGCATCCCACGCACTCGAGAAGATACAGGAGAACAGTGCCATATGGGCGGCTGAGGATGCGCTCGATAACTGACGCCGCCCTGATTGGCGGATGCCGAGACTAGTGGATACCGGATTCCCGGTCTGAGTTACTCGGCTGGTCGCTCATTCGTAGCTGTGTTCGGGACCAGGGTAGTTTCCGCTCGCGACATCCGCCCGCCACCTCGTTGCCGCATCAGACAGAATCTCAGCCAGTTGTGCGTACTGCTTCACGAACTTTGGTACACGCCCGATCGTAAACCCGGCCCAGTCTGTCCACACGAGCAATTGGCCATCACACTCTGGGCCTGCTCCAACACTGATAGTCGGGATATCCAGAGCCGAGGTGACCTGCCGGGCTGTGTCGGCCGGTACCATCTCCAACACAACCGCAAAAGCGCCGGCCTCCTGCACGGAGCGCGCGTCGGCAAGCAACCGCGCAACTCCGTCACCGCGTCCCTGAACGAGGTGTCCGCCGAGCCCGTGTTCTGACTGCGGGGTAAAACCGATGTGCGCCATAACAGGAATTCCCGCACTGACGATGCGACGAATCTGCTTGTGGCTGCGCTCACCACCCTCAAGTTTGACCGCGTGTGCGCCGGTCTCCTTCATGAATCGGACCGCCGTGTGCAGTGCGTCTTCCGGTCCGTTTTCATAGGAGCCGAATGGCATGTCGGCGACGACGAATGCGCGGGTTACGGCTCCGGCAACCGCACGGGTAAGCGGGATGAGCTCCTCGACCGTGACCGGCAGGGTTGTTCCGTAGCCGAGGACATTGTTTGCCGCAGAATCGCCGACAAGAAGAAAATCGATGCCTGCCTCGTCAAAGATTCGGGCGGTCAACTGGTCATAGCTGGTCAGGCCTGTGATCTTGTGACCGTCGCGTTTGGCCTGCTGAAAGTGGCGAGTGCGCACCCGCTTCGGGCCATCCGTGTGTGCGGTCGGATACGCAGTGGCGGAAGAAACCTCGGCGTTGCCGGACCCCTGTCGTGGCTGTGACCCATCGGGTTGTACGTGCTGCTCTGACATGTGGCAAGTCTCCCACACCCTTTGGGGCCTACCGGGTTCGCAGGTGCGCGAGAGCATGCGCGGTGTTTGCAAGACGTTCGGCGGATGCCAGCCCGGTGTGGTACAGATGCAGTTCATCTGCCCCGGCCTCTAGTACCGCGCCCCAGTCCCGCACCAGGCCAACCATTGTTGGTGCATACTGCCCGACCACCGTGACATAGCTGGCTACCCGTGCCTCCTTCGGTATTCGTCGCCGTAATCTGTGCACCTGGGCGATAGCCTCACGCTGGGTCACTGCCGTCGCGGTGTGTGGTAGTTCCGGGTGGTCGTTCCAGCAGGGGGCAATATAGGTATCGACTCCCGGAATGATTGCCGAGGTACCGGCTCCGGTGGCGCTCAGCTCGGTCGAGGCGTGCAGTGCCACTGTGAAATCCGGTGCTCCGCTCGCAGCTGCGATTGCAGCACTCCCAAGCATCGCTGCTGAACGGTTCCGTACCTTCCAGACAAGCGCTATCACATCCGCTGGTACCACCTCTTCGAGTGCACCGGTGGGGGTATCCACGGCAGTCCGCAACAATCGAGAAAGTTCGGTTGGGGCAATACCCTCCGTGTGATACTGCTCGCAACAGGCAGCACAAAAACAGATGGACAGCAAGGCTCGGACTGTTGTTGACCAGTCAGCGCCACTGACTTTGTCGTGAAGGGATGCGTGATCGAATCCAAGCGATCCGACACACTCCAGAACCAAGCCGGATGCACCCGATGAAATCGACTGGTGCGCCAGACGAGCGGCATAGTCTTGAACCTCTGGTGCAGTGGGGCAGAGCGCGTAGTCGAGCCGGTCTCCAAACGCGGTCTGCACTCGGAATGGATGGCTCTCGGGCACTCCGTCCGCGTGCGTCAGTGCGAGCCACGCGGAAACCGTGAACCCCGCGTCGGTCAGCAGTTCGGCTGCCTCTTCGAACGCGCCAGCGTGCGACCAGGGGCCGGGTGATGGCGGAACCAGTGGGCTCATATGCCACACCTCGGGATCCGTCCGGGTGTAGAGCGCAGAGCAGGTGGCGGTCACGAACCGGTGAGTGGGATGCCGCGGGGTGGCTGCCCGAACGCCATGGTAGTAGGCGGCCAGAGCCACTCGCGTAACACCGAGGCGATGAAGATCCGACAGGAATTCGGGTGCACCGCAGACATCCCACGGGTAGGCGTAGCCAACAACCGTGACCATCCCTAGAACCTGGGCAGTGTTGGATCGTAGTGAGGCTCACGGGTACGTCGGTACCCGGAGTCATCCCGTATGGTCCGTCCGAATTCGATGTATCGTTCGTGCGCTTCAGCCAGCTTGTCGGGATCAATGTCCACTCCGAGTCCCGGACCGCTGGGCACAGGCAACGTGCCGTCGGTGAAAACCATTGGGCCGCCGCGGATAATGTCATCCTCGTAGTTCCACGGATAGTGGGTATCGCAGGCGTAGTCGAGGTTGGGGATGGTCGCGGCGAGATGAATCATCGCGGCAAGAGAAATTCCGAGGTGTGAATTTGAGTGCATCGACACTCCCCACCCGAGCGCCTCGCAGATCGCTGCGAGTTCTTTAGTCCGTCGAAGACCACCCCAAATATGGTGATCGCTCAACACGACCTGTACCGCATCCTTCTCGACTGCTTTGCCAATGTGTGCCGTCTCGACAACGCACATATTGGTTGCGAGCGGGATGGAAGTTTCAGCACTAACCTGTGACATTCCGTCGATGGTGAGAACGGGGTCCTCAAAATACTCGATCACATCGTGTAGGTCAGCCACTACCTGCTTTGCGGTCGCAACTGTCCACGCCCCGTTCGGGTCGATACGCAGTGGGTAGCCGGGCAGGGCAGCTGCGAGCGCACGAATGGCTGCCGATTCTTCCGCTGGCGGAAACACTCCACCCTTGAGTTTTATTGTCTTGAATCCAAACTCCGAGACAAACTGTTGCGCCTGTCGGACAATCCCAGCCGGATCGAGTGCCGGACCCCAGCGGTCAGGCTCCTGTCCGGTATGTCCTTCCCACTTGTAGAAAAGGTACGCGCTGAATTCAACGCGCTGACGTACCGCTCCGCCGAGAAGATCAGAAACGGGTAGGTTGACGATCTTGCCAAGAGCATCGAGACACGCAACCTCAATGGGCGAGAACACCCACAGGCGCTGGCTTCGAGACAAAGCTGGTGCCGCTTGACGCAGGATGTCGTCAACGCGCTGTTCAATGGCGTTGGTTCCGGTCACCGGCATCCCGATGATTCCCTCACGGACAGCCTGAAGCGCCTCAAGCGGGATATTCGCGTTACACTCACCCGCACCCACAATGCCTCCCTCAACGTGGACTTGAAAGATTATCCGAAGTGCCAGGGGTTCATGGGCTCCAACCGAATTGAGCAGTGGTGGATCGCGAAACGCAATCGGAGTAACCACCAGGTCCGTTATTTTCATAGGTTTATCCTTTGATCGCGCCCGACACTATGCCTCGGACGAGTGAACGTTGTAGGAGTAAATAGACGATGAGACTGGGAAGTAGTGCGAGAAGTGAACCGACCATGAGCACACCGGAGCCGGTGTCGTAGTCCTGTCGGAACCCTCGAAGAGCGACAGTGAGTGTGTAATCTTCGGGCCCATTCGCTGCAATGAGCGGGAGCAGATACTGATCCCAGATCATGATGAACCCAAAGACTGTGGCAACACCCAGTGCCGGGATCGACATCGGCAAGACAATCGAGACCAACATGCGAAATTCACCGACCCCGTCAAGCCGTGCAACTTCTTCAATTTCTTTCGGGATGTCGCGCATGAACTCGGCCATGACGAGGGTCGAGAAACCCCACGCTGCGACGGGCAGGATGACAGCGAAGACCGTTCCACGCAGATTGATGCCAAGCAGTGGGATACTCCCCAGCACCTGTGAAAGGGGAACCGCAATGACATCTTCCGGGAGCATCATGGTGAGCAAAAAAAGACCGAGAGCTATGCCTGCACCACGGAACCG
>Ga0081606_1000642_pt1 | contig 13133 bp, 4 predicted proteins | sample EareggfetidaYelm_FD_71127 | JGI IMG/M metagenome (GOLD analysis project Ga0081606, IMG submission 71127) | Earthworm egg capsule microbial community from the University of Washington, USA - E. fetida Yelm (SPADES assembly) (version 2) | ecosystem: Host-associated > Annelida > Reproductive system... | reverse complement strand
AAAGAGTGCGTTGGAGTGGCGCCCAGACGACCAAAAGACAGCCCCCACCCCCCCCCCCCCCCCCCCCCGAAAATGCAATTTTAGTAATCACCGGAATTGGCTATAAGACCATTGAAAGACCGGTCGGAGCAGAAAGTTCAATTAACATTACATTAGAGGAAGAAAATGTGGCGCTAGACGAAGTAATCGTTACGGGATACTCAATTGACAATCGCCGCGAGGTGGCAGGCGCAGTTTCTACCGTAAAGGCTCAAGACCTGACAGTAGTTCCTTCGGGAAATGTGGAGCAACAATTGCAAGGCCGTGTATCGGGCGTAACTGTTATCACGAATGGGCAACCGGGCACAACCAGTCAAATAAGGGTACGGGGATTTGGTTCATTTGAAAATAACGAGCCGCTTTACGTGGTAGACGGTGTTCCTGTTAATACTACTGACTTTCTAAACCCGGATGACATTGAAAATGTGACGGTTTTGAAAGACGCCGCTTCGGCCTCTATCTATGGGGCGCGTGCGGCCAGCGGCGTAATTGTTTACACCACTAAAACAGGGAAACGAAACGCCAAAAAGCTGTCGGTGAGCTATGACGGGCTATGGGGGGTTACCACCCCGGGAGAAGGCCAAAAAATGATGAATACGACGGACTATGCGGCGTGGACAAAAAAGGCCTATGAGAACTCGGGTATTGCAGGGCCTCATCCTCAATTTGGTCCGGTCTCAAACTGGAAAATTCCGGATTACATTTTAGTCGGCTCAAGCGGAGGCGTGTTTGGAAATATTGACTTGAATGCGGAGCGCGCCAAATATAACGTAACTGATTATAGCAAAACGATTTATCAAGTAATTGCCGCCAATCGCGAAGGGACCGATTGGTATAGGGAGATTACAAGAAATGCGCCGCTCATGAGGCATGCCATCGGCATATCAGGCGGCGGAGAAAACAGCAGATACTATGTAGGGTTTAGTTTGCAGGATCAACAAGGCATTTTAAAGAACAACAGTTTTAAACGCTATACCTTTCGCGCCAATACAGAATTTAACATTCTGAAAAACTTGCGTATGGGGGAAAACTTGCAACTTTCTTATCGGCAAGCGCTTGGTTTAAGCGGAGGCAATGGCGGCAAGGGTGTGGCAACCGAAGAAAATGATATTTTATTTGCTTTTCGGATGCCGCCGATAATTCCGATGTATGATGTATTTGGAGGGTATGCAGGCACTCGCGCGCCCGGGTTCAACAATGGGCAGAATCCGGCGGCGCGCCGGGACAGACTGGGCAATAACAGAAGCTTTGACGGAATAGGTTTTGGGAATATTTATTTGGAGTTGGAGCCGGCAAAGGGCTTGACGCTGAGAAGCAGCCTGGGCGGGAATTATCGAAGCAATAATTCCAGGTCTTATTTTCCTCGCACTTATGAAAACTCTGAAAATATAAATTCATACACCTATACTGAAGGGTCTGAATACTATTTGGGTTGGACGTTTACCAATACGGCGGCTTACAAGAAAGTTTTTAATGGAAAGCACAGCGCCGATGTTTTAATCGGGCAGGAAGCCTTGGATGCCGGAACGGGCAGAAACACTAGCGCGAGCGGGCTGGACCCTTTCATAACAGATTTGGACTACGTGTCTATTAACAATGTCGGAAAAAGGCAAGTATTTGGGTATCAATTCAAAGGGGTAAGATTCCATTCTTTGTTTGGTCAGTTGCGCTACTCTTTCAGCGATAAATACATAGCCTCGGTGGTGGTCCGAAGAGATGGCTCATCGCGCTTTGGAGCGGCTCATAGATATGGAGTATTTCCGGCCGTTTCTGCGGCCTGGAGAATTTCAGGAGAACGTTTCATGCAACCGATCAAATGGATAAGCGATTTGAAATTCCGGGCGGGCTACGGCACCATGGGAAACTCAAATGCCGTTGACCCTAATAATCAACACACCTTGTATTCTACAAGCATACGTCAATCCAGCTATGATATTACCGGTTCAAATACGAGCGCCGCCGAGGGCTATTACCGAGAGCGGGTAGGCAATCCAAATGCCAAGTGGGAAACGAGTACTACTAAGAATGCAGGTTTGGATGTTTCTTTTTTTAACAGCAAACTGGAAATAACAATTGACCTTTGGCAAAAAAACACTAAGGATTTATTAGTGAAGTTGCCGCTTCCGTCGCCCGAAGGATTTCAAGCGCAACAGCCGTCTGTGAATACGGCTCAAATGGTTAACAAGGGATTGGATATGCAAATTACCGCTTACGGTAAAATGAAGAGCGGCGCCATTGACTACGAATTAACCGTCAATGGAAGTTTCCTCCGCAATGAGATTACATCTATCAAGGATAATTTGACATACTTAGGAACAATCAATCCTTTTTTTCGAGGGGGAGTCACGCCCATTCGCAATCAATTAGGACACTCCTTATCTGCTTTTTACGGCTATCAGACGACAGGGCTTTTTAAGGATGCCAACGAAGTGGCTAAAGCGCCCAAACAAGCGGGGGCGGCTCCGGGTCGTTTTCGATTCGCGGATATAAGCGGCCCCGACGGGAGACCGGACGGGAAAATAGACGAGAGCGACCGTACCTATTTGGGAAGCCCTATACCGAAATTTACCGGGGGAGTAAATTTAAAGTTGAAGTATAAAAACTTCGAAGCGGCGGCGTATTTGTATGCCTCGTTGGGGAGCAAAATATTTAACCAATCCAGGTGGTTTACTGATTTCTATCCGTCTTTTTCGGGTGCGGGAATCAGTCAGCGAGTGAAAGATTCCTGGACGCCCGATAACACAAGCGCCGCCATACCTTTTTTTGAAAATACTTCCAACTTTAGCACCAATACTCAATCGGCTTCCTTCTATGTTGAAAGCGGGAACTATTTAAGGATGCAAAATTTATCGCTTGCCTATTATTTCCCGCAATTTATGCGCAATGCCATAAAAGCAGAGAGATTAAAAGTCTTTATTGCTTCCAATAATTTATTCACCATTACCAAGTACACAGGGCTTGACCCCGGAGTGGGCGGCAATACGGATACCGTATTTGGCATTGACCAAGGAAACTATCCGGTTACGCGCAGCTTCACAGTCGGCATCAGCCTTGGACTATAATACATTTTTATATTAACAACATTTTTTCCCATGAAACTTATAAAATATATCGGCGCTTCAATTCTGACGCTGTTTGCTATTGTCTCGTGCAACGAAAAATTTTTGGAGGTAGCGCCGACCGGTTCTATTGTCCGGGAAAAACTGGCTACTAAGGCCGGCATCGAGGGATCATTAGTGGCTACTTATTCTATATTAACCGGACGACTCTATGATGCCTTTACCGGCTCCAATAATTGGTTTTGGGGAAGTGTATTGGGAGGAGATGCCAACAAGGGCACAGGTGCGGGCGACGCCGCGCCGTTTAATGAAATTCAAGAATACGCCACGTTGAGCACAAACAGCTTGCTGGTCCTCAAGTACAATGCTACTTATGAAGGCATAATTAGGGCAAACACCACCCTCGCTTTGCTTGCCAAAGCGACCGAACCAATAGCGGACGCCGACAAAAAACGCATAGCCGCCGAAGCAAGATTTCTTCGCGGGCACTACTACTTTGAGATGAAAAAAATATTCAATAACACTCCCTATGCCGATGAAAATACCATAGGCCTTGTGGTCAAGAACAATGTTGATTTGTGGCCAAAAATTGAGGCTGATTTTCAATTTGCCTACGAGCGCTTGCCCGAAAAACAGAGGGATGCGGGAAGGGCAAACAAATGGGCGGCAGGCGCCTATTTGGCTAAAGCATACTTATTCCAAAAAAAATATGCGCCGGCCAAACTCTTGTTTGACGAAGTGATTGCAAAAGGCACCACATCCGGCGGGCAGAAATACGATTTAATGGAGAAGTATGGAGATCTGTTTCGGGCGGCCACCAGCGACAACAACAAGGAATCGGTCTTTGAAATTCAATTTGCGGTGGGCACAGGCAGCGCCGCCAACGCCAATAATGACTTCTTGAGTTATCCGTACAATGGGGGACCGGCAGGTTGTTGCGGGTTCAACCAACCAAGCTTCGACTTAGTTAATTCATTCCGCACCGACGCCGCCGGCCTTCCCTTGCTCGACGGGTCTTACAACAATCCGGAAAACGCGGTAAAGAACGATATGGGCATTGCGGCAGAAACGCCCTTCACGCCGGATACGGGCAATTTGGATGCTCGCCTGGATTATTCCGTCGGCCGCCGGGGAATACCCTACTGGGACTGGGGGAATCATCCCGGCGTACCTTGGATTCGTGATCAATTATATGCGGGTCCATACGCTCCAAAAAAATTTGTTTTTGCCAAGGCCGACGCAGTTGATAATAGCACATGGCATCCGTTGCCGGGCAACAACTTCCCAATCATTCGTTTTGCCGATGTGTTGCTTATGGCGGCGGAGGCCGAAGTAGAGGTTGGCGCTTTAGACAAAGCAAGAGAATACGTAAACAGGGTGAGAGCCCGCGCACAAAATGCCAAAGATTTTGTGAAAATGGATGACGGCGCGTGGGCGGCAAAGTATGTGATTGGCCTGTATAACAACACTTGGGCTGACCGTCAGGCGATTGCCCGAGAGGCCGTTCGGTTTGAACGAAAGTTAGAGTTATCGGGCGAAGGCCATCGTTTCTTTGATCTCGTGAGGTGGGGGACAGCTAAACAAGCGTTAGATGCTTACATTGCAAATGAAGTCAAAAAACTGCCTGTTGCATTTGGCAATGCCCGATTTACGCCCGGCAAAAGCGAGTATCAGCCGATCCCTCAAAGTGAAATAGACTTAGTGGGCGCGGAAAACTTGGCCCAGAACCCCGGTTATTGAGGGCAGATAAACGGCGACTTTGTTAAACAAGAAAAATAAATTTAATAGCCGATGATATTTCAAAAAAGAAGGGCGAGGTTGCAAGAAAACTATAAAACAGCAATGCAGACTGAACCGCATCAAACGGCGAAGTCTTGAATCCATTAATGAAATCAACTAACCAAACCGCTTAATTTACCGCTAACTTTAATCACTATGTTTCCAATTCAAATCAGAAAAACGCTTCTCGGCGCAACCCGTCAATGTCTTTGCATTGTCGTAGGGGCAATTTCTTTAATGGCAGTCGCTTCTTGCGAAAAAGAAAAAGAGGCAAAGGACTTAACCTATTTTCTAAAACGCATGCGAACCATTGATCATTTGCCTGAGTTAGAAAATTCTCACACGGCCTTATCCAGTACATGGGACACTACGGGAATGAACGCCGACGGAGAAGGTTTTAAGAATGTAAAGGGAAACTATAATGTGCTTTTGGATGCAGACGGGCCCGGGTGCGTGTACCGCCTGTTTACGGGCGTTCTTTGGTTTTTGTATGAGACCAGAATTCAGGTATTTATTGACCACAATGAATCGCCCTTGTATGACATGGAGGCCGTGAAATTTTTTGACAGCCACAACGGCCCGTTTCCTTATCCTTTATCCTTTCATAAAACGTATCCCGGAATACTCTTCCCCATCCCGTACGCAAAGCATTGTAAAATTCAATTAGTGAGCAAATGCGGCACCAAAATGATGAATGAACACAAGAACACAAACTGGGGAAATTTTTGGCAAATCACATACGCCACATTCCCTCCCGAGACAAAAGTAAAAAGTTTGCAGTTGCCGCTGACGTCGGAGGAAAAGGAAGAGCTTGAAAAAGTTTGCCGGGCATGGATGTCGGCAGAATCAGAGCCGCCTTCGCCCCCCGCCGCCTGGACGATTGACAAAACCTTCACTATTTCAAAAGGAAAAAGCAGCGAAGTGCATTTTGACGGCAGCGGAATTATAAACGAAATTCGAATAGCGGTAAGTCCCAACACGGCTGCCGTGCTGCAGCATACAAGATTCAAAATAAGATGGGATAAGAGCCGCGCCAACAGCGTGGATGTGCCCCTAGGTTACTTTTTTGGAAATGCCGACTATCAAAATGAAAAACAGTTTAGCTCGCTCTTGCTTGGCATTACGGACAAAGAAGTTTACGCTCGTTTTCCAATGCCTTTTAAAGAGGGTTTTACCATTGTTTTTGAAAACAAGTCGCAGGAGGAAATAACTAACCTTCATTTGGCGATTAGTGCGGAAAAGAAAAACAGCATCCCCGCTGACTATGGATATTTTCATGCGCGGTGGACAGAAATTCAACTGGACAGCGCACACTATGACGAGTATCCTCGGTTTGGAAAAAGCCCTAAACCCTTTCTTGTGTTGGCAGATATAAATAACTGCAAGGGAAAGTATGTGGGAAATTTACTTCACGTGGCCTGGCCTTACCCCGATTGGTGGGGAGAAGGCGATTGGTTAATTTGGACCGACGAGAGCGCTTTCCCGCCGCGTTATCACGGCACCGGCACCGAAGAATATTATAACAGCGGCTGGTGCGTGTTCGATAAAAAAGCCGTATCCGGATTCATAGCGGCGCTTCCGGCCAATGTGAACGTGTACTCTTTTCACCTTAACGATCATTTTCAATTTCAGAAAAACTTGAGGGTAGCGGTTGAGGTCTGGTGGCTTACGCCCGGCATGTGGCGAAGCATTCACGGCAGCACGGCTTTTTGGTATGCCGATAAAATACAGGATGCGCAGTCAAAACAAGAACTCATTAGCCCGAGATTGACGCACGAAATTTCTGCCAATAAATTCAAGTGGGAGTGAACAGGTTTTTCATCCAACCGCCAAAACAAAGCGATTATATCATAAAAATAAATACGGAAAATAAAAAAAGAACAGACTGGATTTGGAGGTTTGTGTTTTTGATGAAGGCGTTGCCTTTCGTTATGTATTTCCCAAGATCGGGAATGCGGACATTTTACGCTGTTTGATGAAAGCACAGAATTTAGGTTTGCCTCTGACCCGCGAGTGAAGTACTTGCCGCTTCCCAATTTCACCTCTTCGCATGAAGGGGTTTAATCATTGCCCATTGCTCATTCGCCATTAATTTTTTGCGAGAGGATGGAATATTCAAAATATTCGTACATTTACAGAGAATGAGCCCTTTATATGCGACGCTTTGCTTTAATACTGCTGTGTGTTTTATTAATAATAGTATCATTTAGCTACTTTCATTCCTCCTCCGTCGATATGCCCGTCGATATAAAACAGGCTTACGAGGCGTTGCCGAAAACACCGGATTATAACCTAGACATTAAGCCCATACTTTCCGATAAATGTTTTGCTTGCCACGGGCCTGATAAGGCCAAACAAAAGGCGGGGTTAAGGCTGGACATTGCCGCGGCGGCCTATTCGGAATTGCCCCAAAACAAAGGCAAAGCGGCCATTGTCCCCGGAAATTTGGAAGAAAGCGAATTTTTTCATCGCATTCTCTCCGCGGATCCCAAATACGCCATGCCGCCGCCCGAATCGCATCGCACATTGACGGCGACCGAAAAAGCCATTCTGATAAAATGGATTGACCGCGGAGCCGTTTATAAACCGCATTGGGCTTTTGTGAAACCGATTAAATCAAAACCGCCTGAAGCGGAGGAAAAAGACCCTGCCATTAACTGCCCGATAGATAATTTTGTGCGGGCTAAACTTCGGCAAAAAAAACTTCCTCCCGCCGAACAGGCAAACAAGGAATTGCTCTTGAGACGGGTTTCTTTGGATCTGACCGGCCTCCCGCCCTCGTTGAACGAAACAGACAATTTTTTAAAAGACAAATCGGAAAATGCGTATGAAAAGCAGGTGGACAGGTTGCTCAATTCTCCTCACTACGGCGAAAAAATGGCCGTGGACTGGCTCGACGCCGCACGTTATGCCGACTCTCACGGCTATACTGTAGACCGCTTGAGGGATATGTCGCCGTATCGCGATTGGGTAATCAATGCCTTCAATGCGAATTTGCCTTATGATAAATTCCTGCAATGGCAACTGGCCGGCGACCTGATGCCGCACCCTGACCGCGAAATGATTATTGCCACCGCCTTTAACCGCAATCATCCGCAAAATATGGAGGGCGGCGTCATTGAAGAGGAGTTTCAGACAGAATATGTAATAGACCGCACCAATACGTTGGGCACGGCTATACTGGGTTTGTCTTTGGGTTGCGCCAAGTGCCACGACCATAAATTCGACCCTATCTCGCAGAAAGAATATTACCAACTTTTCAGCTTTTTTAACAACGTAAAAGAAGCGGGACAAATTTCTTGGGACGACGCCTTGCCCACGCCTACTTTGATGTTGCCCACCAAACAAAAAGAAAAAATATTGCAGTTTATAAACCAAGCCATCTCAAAAGAGACGCAAACTATCGCCCAAACGGAACTTAAAGCGGAGGCGGATTTTAAGAAGTGGCTGCAAGGCGGCAGATACAAAAAACTCGCGGGCGACAAGATTCCGAGAGAGGGTTTGCAGGCGTTCTTTGCTTTTGAAAACAATTTGGTTAATGCCGTCGATCCTCGCGAGGCGGGCGTGATGAAGCGGGAGGCGGGACTGGCCGGCGACAAACCGATATTTGTAAATAAAGACCGCGGAAAGGCTTTGCGCTTGAACGGCGATACTTGGCTGGCTTTTAAGACGGGGGTTTTCAGAAAGTCGGAGCCGTTTAGCATTGGACTTTGGGCACTCATTCCGAAACGGCTTGACGAGGGGGTTATTCTTCACAAAAGTTTGGCGGAGCGTCTGTACAATTTCAGAGGGTATCATTTGTATTTGAAAAATAATAAGCTGGAGTTAAATATGGCGCATACGGCCCCGTCGAATGCCATTGCAAAAGTAAGCCTGGAGGAGGTGCCGCGCGATAAATGGATACAGCTCACGCTCACTTACGACGGCTCTTCGAAAGCAGACGGGTTTAAGCTGTTTCTCGACGGGAGCGAGATGAAAATGGAGACGACCATGGATCAACTCACTAAAGATATTGTGTTTAATAACGTCTTGTTTAACAGCGAAACACAGCCCGGACTGCAAATCGGCGCTTGGGAACGCGGGCGCGGTTTTACCGACGGAAAAGCAGATGATATTTGCGTGTATAATCGCGCGCTCACTCCGTTTGAGGTTGAAATTTTGGCGCAAAAAGCAAGCTGGAAATCAATGGCGGCTAAAGACGTCTCTGCGTTGTCGGCGGAGGAAACCGCCGTGCTTAGAAGTTATTATTTAGCCGCGGCGGATCCGGACATGAAAGCAGAGAGGGAAAAATTAAAAAACCTGCGAACCGCTTTATCCGACTCTTCCGAAAATATTGAAGAGTTGATGGTGATGCAGGAAATGCCAAAGCCCAAAAAATCGTTCCTGCTTAAAAGGGGCAACTACGATATGCCGGGCGAACAAGTTTTTCCCGATGTGCCCAAAGCCATCTTGCCCTATCCGAAAAATTTGCCGAAAAACAGACTCGGGCTCGCGCAATGGCTTATAAACCCGGATAACCCCTTAACGGCAAGGGTAGCCGTAAATCGGTTTTGGCAAAACTTTTTTGGCACGGGGTTAGTGAAAACGTCCGAAGATTTTGGCAATCAGGGCGAAATGCCGTCGCACCCGGAATTGCTCGATTGGTTGGCGGTGACCTTTATGGAGTCCGGGTGGAATGTGAAAGCGCTGAACAAAATGATAGTGATGTCAGCGGCTTACAGGCAGGATTCGCGCGTGTCGGAGAAGGGCGAAAGCGACCCTGAAAACCGCCTCTTGTCTCGCGGGCCGGCGTTTCGGATGACGGCAGAAATGATAAGGGATAATGCCCTTTTTGCCTGCGGATTGTTAAATACGAAAATTGGCGGCAAAAGCGTGAAACCTTACCAACCGAAAGGTTTGTGGGAAATAAACAATACCCATTATGTGCCCGACACAGGGAAGGCGGTCTATCGGCGCAGTCTTTATGTGGTTCTGAAAAGATCGGTGCCCAATCCGACCCTCGCCGCGTTTGACTCTCCTTCGCGCAGTTATTGCGTCATGCGAAGGCAAAATACCAACACCCCTTTGCAAGCGATGGTCACGCTCAATGACCCCGTTTTTATTGAAGCCGCCAAGGTGATGGGCGAACAAATGACGAAAACAAACGACGCCCGAAAAGCCGTAATCGAGGCTTACCGAAAACTTACGGGAAGAACCCCTTGGCCAAAAGAAACCGAACTGCTTCTTAGGCTTCAACAAACGGAGTACGATAAATTCAAACAGCATCCCGAAAAGGGAAAGGGCTGGCTGGAGGCCGGTCAATATAAAATTGATAAAAAGTTAGACCCCGCTTTAACAGCCGCAAACGCGGTGGTGGCAAGCGCCATATTAAATTCTGATGCCTCACTGACAAAAAGATAAACCATGTCCGCACACTATCACGAAGAAGAGTTTAGGCTTCATACTCCCGAATTTAGCCAACTGAATAAAAAGTTTGACCGCCGCGAATTTTTAACTAAAACCGCCATGGGTCTTGGGGCAATGGCCGCGGGGTCGTTGCTTGGACACAGCCTTTTGGGCAAACCCCAAGCACGGGCATTGGCGGGCAACGTTTCCGGGGATACGGAACAGGATATTCTGGGAGCCATCCCCCATTTGGCGCCAAAGGCAAAGCGAATAGTGTACTTATTTATGAGCGGCGGGCCGTCTCAGTTTGAGCTGTTTGACTACAAGCCTAATCTGGCGGACAGGAGAGGGGAAAACCTTCCTGATTCGGTAAGAAAAGGGCAACGGCTTACGGGGATGAGCGCCAATCAGAGCGCGTGGCCGATAGCGCCCTCTTTATTTAAGTTTAGCCGACACGGACAAACCCAAACGTGGGTGAGCGAGTTGCTTCCCTATACGGCGCAGGTGGTCGACGAACTTTGCATTATAAAGTCGCTTTATACAGAACAGATCAACCACGATCCGGCCATTACATTTTTTCAAACAGGCAGTCAGCTTCCCGGCCGCCCATCCATAGGTTCATGGTTAAGCTACGGCTTAGGTTCTGATAATAACAACCTCCCTTCCTTTATTGTATTGGTGTCTAAAAACGCCCAAAAGGATCAACCGCTCTATTCCAGATTATGGGGCAATGGTTTTCTTCCGTCAAAATATCAGGGGGTACAATTTGGTTCGGGAAAAGACCCTGTGTTATTTTTAAACAATCCCGACGGATACGACGGAGCCGACAGAAAAGAAATGTTGGATTATCTTTCAAAACTTAATCGGTTGCAAAACGACGTGTACGGCGATCCGGAGGCCGAAGCCAGAATAGCGCAATATGAAATGGCTTATCGCATGCAGACCTCGGTGCCTGAAGTAATGAGCACGGCCGACGAACCGAATGAAATTTTTGAAATGTACGGCCCCGACAGCCGCGACCCCGGAACGTATGCCGCCAACTGCCTGCTGGCGCGAAAACTCCTTGAAAAAGAAGTGAAATTTGTGCAACTCTACCATCAGGGTTGGGATCAGCACGGAGGCTTGCCGAGAGGAATTGCCAAGCAATGCGCAAGCACGGATCAGGCCACCGCGGCGCTTATTAAGGATTTGAAAAAAAGGGGGTTGTTGGAAGATACGTTGGTGATATGGGGCGGCGAATTTGGACGGACTGTTTACTCCCAAGGCAAGCTGGCGCCGGACGATTACGGGCGCGATCATCATCCTCGCTGTTTCACCATGTGGATGGCAGGGGCGGGCGTCAAAACAGGATTCTCTTACGGCGAAACAGACGATTTCAGCTACAATATTGTAAAAGACCCGGTGCATGTCCACGACTTTCAAGCCACGCTGATGCATCTGATGGGCATTGACCATGAACGGCTCACCTATAAATTTCAGGGAAGGCGTTTCCGTCTTACCGACGTGGAGGGAACCGTAGTTAAAAACATATTAGCTTAATGGTTGATGATTAATGGGGTGCTCGTCCCCCGACGTCCGCGAAGAGGCATTAACCATAAATTTCAGCAATAGGCAATAAAACAGTAAAATAAAACAGTAAAAACAATGAATCACGGCAATACCCAATTTAAGCGCGGCAAAGTTCGCGAAGAGGCGCTAATCATTAACCATTAACCATTATGGGTCATCTGCATCCGCTTATTGTGCATTTGCCGATAGGGTTTATACTGCTTGCCGCCGTTTTTAACATTTTATCTTACTCAAAAAAACATAAAAAATTAAAAGCGGCGATGCGGATAGCGTTGTTGTTGGGTTTTCTGTCGGCCGGGTTGGCTTGTATTTTTGGCTATCTCCTCTCCGAATCGGGCGATTACGACAAAAACATACTGAGGAATCACCAATTTTCGGGTATCGCCCTTGCCCTAATTTCAGGCATCTTATATTTTACGGCGCTTGATTTTTCAAAAAAAAAATCGTCTATCTCTAGTAAATTATTTTCGGTCATGCTGGCGGGGCTTGTGATGCTCATGAGCTATAGCGGACACTTGGGAGCAAGCCTCACCCACGGCAGCGATTACCTGACATGGGAAACGCTTACAAGAAAAGTTCGCGATAAACCGACAAGCGTAGATAGCGCCCTGCTGTTTGAAGATGTTGTGTTGCCCATTATTCAAAACAAATGCAGGCAGTGCCACCAAGCGGGAAAATTAAAAGGGGATTTATCGGTGGCATCGTGGCAGACGCTGTCTAAAGGCGGCAAAAGCGGGGCGGCAATAACGGCGGGCAAACTAAATGAAAGCGAATTGTATAAACGCATCACTCTCGACCCGGGAGATAAGGATTTCATGCCCAAAGACGGCAAGCCGCCGCTTACTCCATCCGAAGTAAAAATTATAAAATGGTGGATAGAAAAGGGCAACGCAAGCGGCGGAAAAAGAATCGCCGAATTGGAAAGCGCCAATGCCATTAAGCCCGAACTGGCAGCTTACTTAGGAATTGGGGGAGAGGCATCGCCTGTTGAAGAAGCGCATGGTTTTGCGCCGACAATCAACCCCGACATTCCCCTGACCGCCGACACATTATCTATCAGCCGTCTTAGGAAAAAAGGGGTGATGATAAGGTTTATGTTAAAAAAACCGGTCATGCTGGACGTTGCGTTGCCCGCCGCTTCGGGAATAAAAGCGGCGGAATTGAAGAACGACATGATGCCGCTGGCAAAAAATATAATTTGGCTCAATCTGTCCTCCAATAATTTTACCGACGGCGACCTGACATTCCTCAGCTCATTGGCCAACCTCGAAAAGTTGCGGCTTGAAAAAAATCCGCTGACGG
>Ga0081606_1000641_pt1 | contig 13184 bp, 16 predicted proteins | sample EareggfetidaYelm_FD_71127 | JGI IMG/M metagenome (GOLD analysis project Ga0081606, IMG submission 71127) | Earthworm egg capsule microbial community from the University of Washington, USA - E. fetida Yelm (SPADES assembly) (version 2) | ecosystem: Host-associated > Annelida > Reproductive system... | reverse complement strand
ATCATCATCGTATTTTTTATGAAGGGGTCTTAATTTTTTACTTGTGGGGATGTAATCTGTGTCATATCTTTCAAAATAAATCGGATATAGATTGTTAAAAGTTCGAAAATGCGAAAAGGTGCTGTCTTGATTTTGGGCATAGATCGTCACGTATAAAGTGTCTCCGTCTTGCAGAGTCTTTTTATTCCAGTCAAAAATAAAATCTTCTAATCCGTCTTCATTTATGTCTGCTCTCTCATACACTCGTGTAATGTGGTAATTTCCTTTCGGAATACACACCTCCTTAGGGAGCAGATTTGTAAAACGGTTAAACCAGACCGCTCGGTTGCAATCTGTATGCTGCGCGACAGAAACAGCGCCGCGGGCAATTATAACTAAACCGAGTAAGATGCTTTTTTTCATTTTTTTTCGCAGTTATATAGTTGAGCGTTGTCCGTTAGTTCATTGTATTTGTCAGCCCTTCCTGAGGCTTGGTCTCCTTTCGCATTTACAACACGAGTAACCTGATTGGATGTTTTGCCGTCTAATATGCTTATCGGATTAAAAGCATTCAAAAACCATGCGGTTGCGGAATAAACGATTGCATCAGGGTTGTCCCTCAATTCGTCAGGGTTATTTTCCCAATCATATTTTTTAGAGAACAGCGAGTTAGCCTTATCGGACACGCTTTTATAATTTGCCCTCCCGGTTACTTGTATTGCCCCCCTTCCGCGGTATCTCCATCCGTCATCCTCTTGGGTATTTCCGTTTTTGCTCTTATATACAAGATTGAAAAGGTTCTCTCCGCACTTCCTAGGGGCAGAAATTGTGTGCTTGACATAAGACCCTTTTGAGTCTTTTTTAAAGCTTTTGGGGAAAGTAATCGAATAGCCTTTTCGCGTTTTGACGATTGAGCCTGCATCGATATAGCGTTCGTTTTTGTCTTTAATCTCGGCCGTGTCCTTTTTTTGGTAAAGGTGGGCACACGAAGAGATGCCTATATAGTTAAGGTGCTCATTTTTATCCCAAAAATTTTGGCTGTACAAAGTTTTATAACTTTCATTGGACTGATTTCCAAATATTTCATAGATTTTCAATAATCGATACTTATAATTTTCCTCAAAGTCAGTAAAGTTTTTAGATTTCATAGGGTTTCATTTTGCGACAAAAGAATAACTGTATCCGATGGTTTTAGTGAATTTTGATAAAAAAAATGTCTGGCAAAATAGTGCCGCCATCATTGGATGGGCACTCGGTACTAGTGGCTTTCTATAAATTTATCATCGATTATCTCATTACCATTATTAAGCAAGTACGCATCAAGGTAATTGGCCATATCAAGTAATCTTCTCAAGTGCGCTTTCGTGATTGGCTTCATTATGGTTGTGGCAACTTTGCCATAATCATCGATAAAATCAACTATTACCTCATAGTATTTCTTTTTTGCATTGAATTCAGCACAAGCCTGACTTTTGAAGTGTCCTTTTAAGACACCCTCCCTAAATGATTCTGGCACTTTGTCTAAAGTAGACAACGTATCTTTACCTGCCTTCGTGTCTTCTAGCCAAGTAAAATAGCCTGAGTTCATTTCAATAAACTCAATCCATTTTTTCTTTGATACCTTCGATTTTATACCCGTACTAAACTGGTACTTCTCTTTTGCAATTGATAATTCCATCGCTTCTATTTTACAAAATCCTCCAAGGCGTTTATTTCAAATTTAACCCAACTTGCAGGTAGATGGACGAAAAGCCTTGTAAACACTGAATAGTCTCATTTTTGAGTACTGGTTTGTGCACTACAAATTTTCGCTTGACGGTTAACTGCTATTCATTGTTATTATTGGTTTGTGACAAAGTATTGAACTCAGGTGCATTGATAAATTATAATTTTACACGCAATTTAATACAAGTCAGTTTATTGCAAAAAAAATTAGGCTGATTTTTTTTTATATGTATGGCGTTAGCTAAGTTTGCGCTCATATATTTTTCGCTTTCATTTTTATCTACTCATTATCAAACGATAATTTGTAGTGCACAAACCGTCACCAAAAAAAATAAAAGTGCTCATTTTCAGGATTTTACAACCCCCTACCTGCAAGTTGGGTTAAAAGGTCAATTACAAACTGAATCCCTTCTTCAAGATTTCGGCTTTTTACATTTAACTTTAAATTATCTTTTTCACTATCGTCAAGATATATTCTTGGTTGAAAATACTCTTTGAATTTATCGTCATTTGAACTGTAGCATTAGTCATTCATTTCCATTTCAAAAAAATTATTTCGTTTTAAAAGCCCAATGAATATCCGGCACCATTTCATGCTTAATAAGCAACTGCGCTTTGCCCAACTTCTTCCCTTCAACGACAGCTTCATAAATCTCATCATTAACGCGATAATAAACTGTGTTATTTTCGACCAACAGTATTTCACTGTCCCCCTGACCGGTGTTCCATTCGATGTAGACTTCGGTTAAAGTATTGTAGAGATACAAAATACCAGGCGAATAGATACTGGAAAAATAAAATCTATCGTCCGCCGGAGCCCCTGTAGGGGCGCTTGCTTTACGCCTGAATCGCTTACCCGGACTGACCCTTTCAAACTTGGTTATTTTTTGTTTTCCTTTTGCGTCTTTCCCAATTAGCACATCCGTTGATTGCACTACTCCGGCAATGTTTGCGGCAAAACCTCTCATGCTGGAACGATTTCCTTTAATTTTTAGCGTACCCCAAGTATTCTTGCTTTTTTGATATATGATGATCTCCGCATCCCCTATTTCTTTATTCGACACATCCGAAGATTTGTTTTTAAAAACAAAAAGTTCGTCTGTATTAAGAAGAATAAGTTTCCTGCTCCCGTCTTGTTGACCGTAAAATTTCTCGGGAAGAACAATTTCAAATGTGGGTCTTTCTTCATCTTTTGAAGCTTTGGGTATCCGTAACTGACCGCTGTCGGGTGAAGTGTACACCATCATGTAATCTTCATTCTGAATGGCTCCGCCCGTGCCGCCAATTATATAACTATTGCTAAATGCCTCTGCTTGCAATTCAGCTTGTTTTAAATTTCCAATATTTACCCCTAAAAATAGGCTTTCATCACTTTTGTTGTCGGCAATATCCAAACAAATAACTGATTGTTGGTTATCACGTTTTACGAGTTTAGAATCAATAAGCGTATAATCCAAATCTAGAAGAGTAATAGTGGTATCATTAATTGGGGCTTCTGTATTAATAATGGTCATGTATTTATTATTGCCAAAATACCAGTCGTCTTTTAACACAATGATTTTATTTCTCTCTTCGTAAACATTAATAAACTTTAGCAATTGCTTATCATTTGACAGACGTTTAACTTTAGACAACGCTATCGAATCCGGATTATATTTTAATAGCCAAGCGTCATATTGTTGAGTTATATCTTCAAAGGGATGTCCGCAAATAAAATATAAATTATCATATTTCCGCTGTGCTCTTGCCTGTTGCAAAGAGAATACAAGAAATAGTAAGGCAATTTTACTCAGCGCGATTGCTAACTGCTTCGACATAATTATGGTTGTTATTGTTAAGATTATATATTATCCAGTAAGGTGCACATTGTTGATCGGTTCTCTCGATATCATAATAATAGCCACCCCTCCCACCAGGCCTTGAGCTGCCGTTATAATTTTTAATCCAAGTGGCGTCTATAAATGATTTATTTGTTCCTTGTTGCGTTCTGCCAAAGTCATGCGTGAAATAATTGCTATTAGCGTGGCTATACGTTATTAAACCTTCTGTTTGATCAGCATGTGCTTCTACCGAATCTTTTTGGTTTCTTCTATTCCATTGTTGAATAATTGCTAATTTTCTGGAGAAATGAGTATTTACCATTCTCCTTTTCTCGCCATTTAAAAACAGGTAACCTCTGTCAATATTTGCTTTCCAGTTCCATAACTCCTGCGCCGTTGGTCTTTGTCCGCCGTCCAGTAGATCTAATTGCATTAACCCCCAGCCATGCGGCATCCCCCAATTTGGACAGCCTCGTCCATTGTTCCGTTCCGTATGCCTTCTGCCCGAATTAAATTGCCGGAAATTAGACTCCTGGCGTATCAGCCTTGTGAAGAACCATATGCCATAGCCTTGTGAAGCAATATGATCTCTTACGGCTTGTTCCGTAGGATTGGTTCCGCGTATATGGAAAATAACGGTATCCTTTTTAGTTCCGTAATCACAGTACAGCGTAGCTTTGCCCCCTCTGATATTCCCTCCAAAATCAATATCCCAATTTTTATTTGCTTTTATTCTCTTGGCTCCGTTTGCAGGGAAAAAATTTTCGTCTTGCCGATTATCTCGGCGGTATTCAATCTTGAGACGAAAAGAAACTTCTGTATTGCTGTTCGCCATATTGCTTCTGGCTTTTACCGATAGGGTTGGCATGGTCGGATCCCCTGTTATTAAAACATAAGTGCCTTCGTTAATCAATGCCCCGTTGTTTCTTAATTCAGTGGTAATCGTTTCAGCGGGCAACGTTTCAGAAACAAACTCATTCACTTTGTCAGCCGCTGCCGCCTCTTTTTTGCACAAAGCAACGTCTTCGGCGGTAAATCCGTCGTCAAAGTCGGCGCTCGGCCCTTTTCGCTTTTGCCCGTCCTTGCCTCTTTCCAAATTGAACCACGCCCTTTTTGCATTTTGGTGAGCGGCAAGCATGGCGTTCATCAGGCTGTCCGGCACATTTGTTTTCTTGCTCAAGGCTTCAACCGTGCTGTCCATCCTGTGATGCCATATCTCTGCTTGTCGTTTGTCGTTGTCGCTTTCCCCCTTGTATCCGTTAAGGAAATCCATGATGTTTTTAAACCGCTTGACCGTTGCCGAGACTAGACCTTTGTCTTTTGATTAGTCTTTCTTTTTATTGCTTTCTTGGAGTTTTTGGCGGATAAAATTATTTTCCCAGTCATTTTTGGGATTGTGCCATTCTCCATTAGCATCTCTTGTTTTAGGCTTCTCTCCTTCGCTATCTGTTGTGTATTTTAGGCTGTCTATTGCTTCCCATTTATCGCTGCCTGCTTTTTGCTCATACAATAAGATGGTTATTTCTGCATTGGGTTTTTCTCCATAATAATCCATATAGACTACTCCGTGGTCTCCTTCCGCCCCTTCTGTCCCTGCTTTTATCAAATATTTTTTATCCACAAAAAACGCCCATTTGTTGTAGTCTTTCAAGGTTACTGAATCTTTGACAAGTAAATTATCACACATATCTACTACAGCATAATATCCTCGCCTATTTATAGGGGAATCATTATTTGGAAATCTTTTTTTTGCTTGCTCGCACCACCAATTACCGCCATTTTTGTGAATTAAATAAATTTCAACATTTCCTTCATTTTTTTTGTTATACGCTACTCCGTTACTTATTACTCCATTTGTATCTGCGCTCAATGAGTAAGAGCTTACAACGCTTTTGTTCAAAAAGTCGTTTAAGTTTACTTTGGCGTAATTCTTATTTTTTGTTTTAGCTTGACCATTGGAGGTGCAAGCTATTAAAAGCAGAGCATTCAGCAATACTAACGTTTGAACTTTATTTTTTATCATATTTTTATGTTTGTTGTTTATTACTTGAATCTAAGAATAATAAAGTCCTTTCATTTTTTTTAGAGGGAGAGAGAAAGGCGTACAAAGGTATGGCTTAATGTTTTCAAATCATACGGCAAAAGAGAAGTTATTGCCCAAGTCGATGCCCTACTCCAACTCCAAAAACCCAATTGCCAAAGCCCTGAGAATAGCCGAAAACAAATCCATAATGTGCTGCCTAGCCAAAAAATAGCCATAGCCCCGAACCTCCAAAAAATGAAACCGCCGACTCGGCTTTCCCTGAAAAAGCTCATTTACTTGGCTGTTCAAATATTTGAACGCCTTGATATGGGAGGAACAAGGAAGGGACAGGGCAAAAATATCAGCATAACAAGAAACATGCGCTTTGGAAACTGACAAATAGAAATATAGACAATTATTTGCCTTCTTTAACCCTGCTTTTATGGACATATCCTTCCTTTTCATCGGCTTTAACTTTCCACCAATCTTTGCCCGCGTCCAGTATTTTTAGTTCCGTGTTGTTTTTTAATTTTTCAAGTACCGCGCTTTTTGTAGAAGCGCCTTTTCGTAAATTAGTATAGCCATCAGGGTCAGAGACAAAATAACCAGCTTTTGACCACATGGTTATGCTGTCTTCTTCATATATTTTCTTTTCTTTGATTATTTCAAGTCTGCCGTCGTCTCGAATTTCAACACTCCAAAACTGCTCTTGTAAATTATCTTCAAAATAACTTCCAACCATCTTGTCATGCAACAAAAATCCTCTTTCGCTTATCTGCGTGGGGTAGCTTAATAATTTAGGGTTTTTTCCTATTTCTTCCATAGTATATTTGCAACTTTGCCAATCACAGCCATAAAGAAATCCAAATTCGCCCATTTTTTGATATTCCCTATTTAAAATAAAAACAGTCACTTGGTATAGTCTTTCTAAATGATTAATGTCCGAAAATAGTAACATCATATTCCCGTTAGATAAAACAATCTTACCTACTGGAAATACTACGGCGGGAAGGTAACATGGTTTTTTATCTATATCTATTCGCCGATATGCACTATCGGTCTCAGGCAATCCCCCTAAGGGATAAACAAACGAATCTTTGCCCATAATTACTTTAGGGCTTTTATTTTTCCATTTTTTACCATCCAAGGTGGCAGAGTCTTTCCAAAGCATATGGTTCACCAAAATAATATCAATGGTGTCTTTTAAATGCCGAAAGTATTGAAGTGAATCTAAACAGCTAATTTTTTTTGCGGGGAATTTTGATAAAAACACTTTCCATTCTTTGGCTGAAGGTTCGTGCTTTTTTAGCATGACTTTCTCTTCCTGCTCTGTTTGCTTTTTTGTGTTTTGACAACTTCCTATAAGCGGTATTGTCAAAAGAAAACACAGTTTTAAATATTTCATATTATTTTAAAGGGTAGTAGTTATTGTTTCCAGCATTTGAAACACTAGAGTTTCTTGTACCTTTGCTGTAGCCCGATTTGCATTTTTGCCTGTCTAATTTGCATGCTAACGGGCAATTCCCATTGGGGTCATCTATCCAAAGTCCGCCCTCATCAATTCCTTGCACCCGTACAATATGTCCTTTGCAGCCAGGGTATAATGACATTGAAATACTGTAACCTTTTTCCAACGCCGGCTTAATTTCAGACATTAGACTTTCTTTCGTGTTCTTTGGGTACCCTGGTACTCCATCAAGCCCATTTTGTTTAGCGAGGCTAATCCACTCTTTTGCATAAAATATCTTAGGTTTGCCTAATTTTTCCCCGATGTTATCCTCAAATTGCCTTGTAGCATCCGGATTAGAAACACCCAATGCCTCAAAATTCATTGACAAGGCTGTTACGTTACACATTTGATAACCTTTGGCAACAGAGCAATTATTGTCTAGCTGACTATGATACGGTACATGCTTTTGCAATTCTAAGTACCATTCCGCTCGTTGGCTTTCCGGCAACGTTTTTATGTATTCTCTGTATTCCTTAATTTGTGTCGCAGGCATTTCCTCAAGTTCCTTTAGTACTGTAAAGTTTTTCCCTTCGCCAAAAATATATTTCCTCATGCTTTCTCTCTTAGCCGCCAATGTGGTTATATCTTTTTCCTTGAGTATAATTTCTATCATAGCTTTTCCTGCTTTGCTATAGTGAACAAAGCCATTTTTTTCTTTATTATCAACAAATTTTGCAGGAACAATAATATCTCTCTTTTTAAGATTGGTATTGTAATACACAATGCTCAAATCGTTGTAAACTGTTTCATTCAGGGTAAAACTTCCCATCAACACGGACATTTCCTTTTCTTTTGACGCCGCTGTTATGACCAACGCTTTGTTTTCTATGCGTTGAGTTCTTATGTCCTCCAATATCTTTTTAACATTTTTGCAATCATCGAGCCATCCAAATATACAATACCAATCAATATCTATTGCCTCCTTTACTTTTTTCGCTGTAATTACATTCTTCTTGCACAAAGCAACGTCTTCGGCGGTAAATCCGTCGTCAAAGTCGGCGCTCGGCCCTTTTCGCTTTTGCCCGTCCTTGCCTCTTTCCAAATTGAACCACGCCGTTTTTGCATTTTGGTGAGCGGCAAGCATGGCGTTCATCAGGCTGTCCGGCACATTTGTTTTCTTGCTCAAGGCTTCAACCGTGCTGTCCATCCTGTGATGCCATATCTCTGCTTGCCGTTTGTCGTTATCGCTTTCCCCCTTGTATCCGTTAAGGAAATCCATGATGTTTTTAAACCGCTTGACCGTTGCCGAGACTAGACCTTTGTCTTTTGATTAGTCTTTCTTTTTATTGCTTTCTTGGAGTTTTTGGCGGATAAAATTATTTTCCCAGTCATTTTTGGGATTGTGCCATTCTCCATTAGCATCTCTTGTTTTAGGCTTCTCTCCTTCGCTGTCTGTTGTGTATTTTAGGCTGTCTATTGCTTCCCATTTATCGCTGCCTGCTTTTTGCTCATACAATAAGAGGTTATTTCTGCATTGGGTTTTTCTCCATAATAATCCATATAGACTACTCCGTGGTCTCCTTCCGCCCCTTCTGTCCCTGCTTTTATCAAGTATTTTTTATCCACAAAAAACGCCCATTTGTTGTAGTCTTTCAAGGTTACTGAATCTTTGCCTAATAGTAGACTAGCAAACCTGTTTTCACAAACTATACTTTCAGCAAACCTTTTTTTTGCTTGCCCGCGCCACCAATCACCGCCATTTTTGTGAATTAAATAAATTTCAACATTTCCTTCATTTTTTTTGTTATACGCTACCCCGTTACTTATTACTCCATTTGTATCTGCGCTCAATGAGTAAGAGCTTACAACGCTTTTGTTCAAAAAGTTGTTTAAATTTATTTTGGCGTAATGGTTATTCTTATTTTTTATTTTAGCTTGACCATTGGAAGCGCAGGCTATTAAAAGCAGAGCATTCAGCAATACTAACGTTTGAACTTTATTTTTTATCATATTTTTATGTTTGTTGTTTATTACTTGAATCTAAGAATAATAAAGTCCTTTCATTTTTTTTAGAGGGGAGAGAAAGGCGTACAAAGGTATGGCTTAATGTTTTCAAATCATACGGCAAAAGAGAAACTGTTGCCCAAGTCGATGCCCTATTCCAACTCCAAAAATCCAATCGCCAAAGCGCTGAGGATAGCCGAAAACAAATCCATAATGTGTTGCCTGTCCAAAAAATAGCAAAGCCTGCCAAAACAAACAAAATGAAAACAACCCGAACTTCCAAAAAATGAAACCGCCGACTCGACTTTCCCCGAAAAAAACTCATTGGCATGCCTGTTCAAATATTTGAACGCCTTGGCAGGGAAAGAACGGGGAAGGGACAGGGAGCATTACCCATAAGTATATAGCAGAGAATAATGTCGGTGAGAAGCAATTCAATAATAAGCCCAACCTTCTTCATTTTAGAATAATATTAAGAACGCTTTTGTTTTACCTTTCCCAATAATTAAGCTCCGTATCCCCTTCATTTTCAAACAATTTTTTATGAAGATGTTTATAAGCAAAAAAAACCAGCACGGAAAGCGCCGCATCAACACAAAAACCCGTTGCCTTCAGTAATAGTGCGTCTGTGTCTGGCATTGGGAGGCTCTCTGTAAGCATATACATAAAATAGCCATCTACAAAAAGAATTATTATGGTACTTATCAAATTTCTGTCCGCCTGTTTTTTGTTGCTCCTATACACTACAAGGATTGTAAAAAAAGCATCCAAAATTAGGATTACACAGAATAACATGAATAATAAAACGAGATAAAGAACACCTCCCTTGCCTACATAAAAGTCTCGGTTTAAACTTTGGTACCTTGACCAATAAAATGTAATAGGAATGCACCCTAAAACCAGGTAGGCAAAAATGAAATCAACTGTTAACAGTTTTATGATCACAAAAAAATTTCTCATTGCTCAAATGTTATTTTGTATGCCTTTGTATTATATATGTCTTTGCTATTTACTAAGTAATTTCCTTTAACTTCCTCAACTTTTATTTGATTTGTGCCTTGCTCTTTGAGATATTTTTTTGTGTTTTTAAGAGCATCCCCGGTCTGTTGTAAATAGGCGTTTAGAAAAACGGCATCAAAGCTAGCGATTACCATATAGTCGTATGCGTAAAAGACAGGCATGTAAAAATATTTTTGGTTTCTTACCTTTGCTATTTTGTAATCAATTATTCCCTTTAAAGAGCATTTATTGGCTGTTGCAAATTTAGTTTATAGGCGAATGAACTTCTCTTCCAAGCAACTTTTTGTGTATATAGTTGTAGGCCAATAGGACTAGCGCAGTAGCTATAACTTCAATAGCCATACCTTGCATTCTAAGAAATCTCAGCTCGTCGTTTGAACGCATTAATCTATACTCATAAAGAATAAATAAATAATAAGCATTTATACACACTGCAATAACGATAGTGACTATCTTCCTATAGTACCTTTGTTTGTGGTTTCTAAAAATGATTATGCTTGTAACAACAGCGTCCAATGTGAAAATTATTAGAAAAAGCAGAAAGAAAAAAAATACTGCTAGCGCCCAACCCTTACCTGAATACATTGAGCTGTAATATTCTTTGTAGAGCGTGTCTACTATTTCTAAATAGCACACTAGGGGTATAATTCCCATTGCTAGAAAGCAAAGGAAGATATCTATTAACAGTAGCATTACAATTATTTTGGTTTTGCTCACTTCTGATATAATATTAGGTAGGATTTAGTTTTTCTATTCTCGTTGATCTCATTTGTTCCAATTGAATTCACCCCTTGTTCTTTCATGTATTTTTTTGTGAACTCCAAAGCTTCCTTTGCTTTCTGCAAATAATCTGATCGGGCGGCATCTATGCGGGCGGCAGTTTTCAATGGGTTTGCGTAAAAAACGGGGATGTAGAAGTAATCTTCCCCTCGCTTATTCGATATTTCATAGTCAATTATTCCTTTTAGAGAGCATTCATTGGCTGTTGCGAAGGTTACCATTTTATTAAACACGTTCATCTCCAATTTACTTATATCAAGTTCATACTTATAGGCTAAGAGTGCGGCAAGATTTTGAACATATGTCAAATACCATTTTGGGCGTACAAAAATATAATCTGGGGTACTGCCATCTAAAAATATATGTTCGGTTGTCGCAAATTTATTCCCATACATGACAAATTTGTCAGAAGGCTGATTCAAATAGATATCATGGAAGTAACTTGCCAATGTCATTCCGATCACTTTGTTTTGCAGTGAAATGTCTGAAAGAAAATTATAGCCATAATTCGCAATGACTTGATTTAGCGACTTAATCCACGGGGGTATTGCGCTATTTATTTCCGTGCCGCTTTGGTTTTTCCAAGCTTTTGCGTGTTCGTCAGCCTTCTCTTTCGCTGAAAGACCATCTCTTAGACTCTCTGTTGGCAGATTATCCAGGCGTGTATGGGCATAAGTATCTCCATAACGATGCAAGAGTTCGCCTAGTTGCGTTAGGTTGCTCTTGTCAGTATATAAAAACTTAAGCGCCGTCATCATTTCTTCTGCTCCGTGAAATCCGCCGGTAAGAGAGTGAACATTTTGTTGAACTACCGGATATGCCCATGTTTTGCTCTAACTCAAAATCCATGTCGCTGTGAACATCGGTATCAGGCGCCTCTGTTGCTTTCGCCAAAGCCTGCGCTTGGTTCTCTGACATTCCCAGCATCAAAGATACTAAATAAACTGTAGAATAGTGCCCGTCTGTTTCATATTTACCCTCCCCCTCAAACACGCCCCACACATTTCCCGGCTGATGCACGACGTCCCACTGAAATTTGAGCAAATCATAGCCTGTGCTGTAGTCCATCAACGTGCGGGTAACGCCTTGGGGGAGACCTACCTCGGCGCTGAAGGTGTGGGACAGCGTGTACGCGCCGTGACCTACTTCGTGGGCGGCCGCGCGGGCTATGTCTTCGGCAGAAGCATCTTTTACAAACAAAAATCCAAACTGACTTTGCCGAGGCATTTTTCCGAGCAAATCCCCGTCTCTTAACGCGGTTTCGTTTACCGCAAAAAGATAGACCGCCTCTTTGTCGATGCGGTGCGTTTTTTTGTACGCCTTCATCAGAGCCTTCTCACCTTGGTAAGGAAAGAACGGGGAAGGGACAAGGATTTGGTTTTTAGAATGCTGTTTGATTTTCTATACTAATAGCTTTAAAAATTCCTGCAAGTCGTTTTAAATCATACATAATCGCATCATCAGAATTGATAAGTCTTTGTATTTCTTCAATATCATCTGAGAGTTGACCCAATGTAATGTTCTTAGGTTCTTCATATGGATTATATAATTCCTCATCTGAAATATCCCAATAATAATCATTAGTAATTTCTATTTCATTGCCTCTGCTTTCTTTCAACCTTGAAAGTAAAAGAGATGTGATTTTCTGAATTTCATCAACATTTATTTTCATATTATTGTCCATTTAGAATTTTCTGAATATTGTTTTGGAATGTCTGAATTTCCTGTTTTAAGTGATTGATACGGGACTGAATGATTTTTTGTCTTACTGCATCATTAGGCGCATTCTTAAGGAAACCCTTATGGTCAAATTTCATTGGGTCTTTGATATACTCAGCAAGTTTTGATTGGTGCTTTGCAATCTGTCCTTCTAAAGAAGATATTGACTTTAATTGAGCTTTTGTTAAGTTAGCTCCCTCCTTAGCAACCTTTTCCCCAATCACCTCCCCGGTCTTTTTTACGGCGTTGGTTATCGCCGCCACCGCGCCCCAGACCGCAAATGTTACCGTTAACGGCGTCCTTGCCTGCCGTATGCCTAACTATATGCTTTTTATTGCTTGTGTAGTTAGTCTTCTTTTCCTCGTAGAAATTCTCAAATGCTTTCTTAATGTTATCGGGGCTAATGCTCTTCACCGCATTCCACAGCCCTTCCCTTACTTCCTCCTTCGCCGCTACATCATATCCCAGTTTTACCAGTTGCTGATATTCTGTAACCTTTTCAACCGCGGCGTCGCTAACTCCTGCCAAAGCAGGCGGCAAATGTATCGTTGATGCATCGTACTTCGAATCATCTCTATTCCAATACCCTTTCGGCAAGGCGGCGGTCTCCCACACAGAGCTTCCTAAATTGCCAATTGTATGCAACCACTCCATTCCATTCATA
>Ga0081606_1000640_pt1 | contig 13211 bp, 11 predicted proteins | sample EareggfetidaYelm_FD_71127 | JGI IMG/M metagenome (GOLD analysis project Ga0081606, IMG submission 71127) | Earthworm egg capsule microbial community from the University of Washington, USA - E. fetida Yelm (SPADES assembly) (version 2) | ecosystem: Host-associated > Annelida > Reproductive system... | reverse complement strand
TCTACGCCCAGCGCCGCGCGCGCCTTGCTGCCCAGTTGGGCCAGGGGGGCATCGCCATCATTCCCACGGCGCCCGAGCGCCCGCGCAACCGGGACAATGACTTTGCGTTTCGCCACGACAGCTACTTTTACTATCTGACCGGTTTCACCGAGCCGGGCGCCGCCTTGGTGCTGGCCCACGATGGCCAGAGCACGCTGTTTTGCCAGCCCAAGGACCCGGAGCGCGAGATCTGGGACGGCTACCGCCTGGGGCCTGCAGCGGCCCCCGCGGCGCTCGGCGTCGATGCGGCGCACCCGATCACCGAGTTCGATGCCAGGCTGCCCCGCCTGCTGGAAAACAGCCGCTGCGTCTGGTATCCGTTTGGCACGCACAGCGGTCTGGCCGCGCGGCTGGAAGGCTGGCTCGCCGCCGTGCGCGCGCGGCTGCGCTACGGCGCGCTGTGCCCGACGCTGCAGGGCGACCTGTGCACGCTGCTCGACGAGATGCGCCTGTTCAAGGACGGGCACGAGCAAGACCTGATGCGCCGTGCCAGCCGGATCAGCGCGCAGGCCCATATCCGCGCCATGCAGCGCTCGGCACGCATGTTGCGCTCGGGCCAGGCGCTGCGCGAATACCATCTGGAGGCCGAACTACTGCATGCGCTGCGCGACGCCGGCGTGCAGTCCACGGCCTACACCTGTATCGTCGCCGCAGGCGCCAATGCCTGCGTGCTGCATTACCGGGCCGATGCGGCCCCGGTGCGCAATGGCGATCTGGTGCTGATCGACGCCGGCGGCGAGCTCGATGGCTACGCCAGCGACATCACGCGCACCTTCCCGGCCAATGGCCGCTTCACCGGCCCGCAGCGCGCACTGTATGACCTGGTGCTGGCCAGCCAGGAGGCCGCCGTGGCCGCCATCCGGGCCGGCGCGCGCTTCGACGACCCGCATGACGCCAGCGTGGCCGTGCTGGCGCAGGGCCTGCTCGACCTGGGCCTGCTCGACGGCAACCGGGTGGGCCGGCGCGACGATGTGATCGCCAGCCGCGCCTATTTCCAGTTCTACATGCACCGCACCAGCCATTGGCTGGGCATGGACGTGCACGACTGCGGCAGCTATCTGGAGCCCGGCGAGATCGGCCAGGTCAGCCAGCGCCGCGACCCGCTCACGGGCCAGACCATCAGCCACCGGCCCAGCCGCGTGCTGCGCCCCGGCATGGTGCTGACCGTCGAGCCCGGCATCTACGTGCGGCCCGCTGCCGGCGTGCCCGAGCAGTTCCACCATCTCGGCATCCGCATCGAAGACGATGCCATCGTCACCGCCTCGGGCTGCGAACTGATCACGCGCGACGTGCCGGTGCAGGCCGGCGCCATCGAAGCGCTGATGCGCGACTGAGCAGCGCAGCCCCATGCAAAAATCGGCACCCGATCACCGCCCATCCATCCCCCGAAAGACCCGCCCCATGTCTACGCGCCGCGCCACCAAGATCGTTGCCACCCTGGGCCCTGCATCGAGCGAGCCGGCGCTGCTGGAGGCCATGATCCGCGCAGGGGTGAATGTGGTTCGGCTGAACTTCAGCCACGGCAAGGCGCAAGACCATATCGACCGCGCCGCCTGCGTGCGTGCTGCGGCGCAGCGCGCCGGGCACGAGGTGGCCATCATGGCCGACCTGCAAGGGCCCAAGATCCGCGTCGGCAAATTCGCCGAAGGCCGGGTGCTGCTGGCGCCGGGCGCTCCCTTCGTGCTCGACGCATCGCGCACCGAACCGGGCGACATCGATGGCGTGGGCCTCGATTACAAGGAACTGCCGCACGATGTGAAGGGCGGCGACCTGCTGCTGCTCAACGATGGCCTGATCGTGCTCAGCGTGGACGCAGTGCGCGGCGAGCAGGTGCACACCACCGTCAAAATCGGCGGCGAGCTGTCGAACAACAAAGGCATCAACAAAAAGGGCGGCGGCCTGACGGCGTCGGCCCTGACGGCCAAGGACATGGAGGACATCCGCACCGCGATGGGCTTTCAGGCCGACTATGTGGCCGTGAGCTTTCCGAAAAATGCGACCGACATGGAAATGGCGCGCCAACTGTGCACCGTCGCCGCCTCGGAGCAGCGCCACAAGCCGGGCCTGATCGCCAAGATCGAGCGCGCCGAGGCGATTCCGCACCTGCAAGCCATACTGCGCGTGAGCGACGGCATCATGGTCGCGCGCGGCGACCTGGCGGTGGAAGTGGGCAACGCCGCCGTGCCGGCGCTGCAAAAGAAGATGATCCGCATGGCGCGGGATATGGACAAACTGGTGATCACCGCCACGCAGATGATGGAAAGCATGATCACCAACCCGGTGCCCACGCGGGCCGAGGTCAGTGACGTGGCCAATGCCGTGCTCGACGGAACCGACGCCGTGATGCTCAGCGCCGAAACCGCTGCCGGCCGCTACCCGCTCGAAACCGTGACCGAAATGGCCACCATCTGCGCCGCCGCCGAAGCCGCCGAGGAGCACCGGCTCGACGCCGACTTCACCGGCCAGACCTTTGACCGCATCGACCAGTCGATCGCCATGGGCGCGCTGTTCACGGCCCACCACCTGGGCGCCAAAGCCATCGTGGCCATGACCGACAGCGGCGCCACCGCGCTGTGGATGAGCCGGCATGGCATCCATGTCCCGATCTACGCGCTCACCCCCAAGGTGGCCACGCAGCGCAAGATGGCCATGTACCGCAACGTGCTGCCGCTGCTGATGGACACCAGCGCCGACCGCGACACCGCGCTGGCCCAGGCCGAGCAGCATCTGAAAAGCCGCGGCATCGTGCAGCAAGGCGATGTCTACGCCATCACCTGCGGCGAGCCGATGGGCGCCCCCGGCGGGACCAACATGCTGAAAATCTGCGTCGTCGCTTGAAGGATCACCCCGCAGCGCCCGTCGTTGCGCCTGTTGCGCCTGTTTCGCCTGTTGCGCCTGTTTCGCCTGTTTCGCCCGTGGCACTGTCCGCACGGCTGCGGCCAACCGGGGCGGCGCAGTCAGCGGACCCTGCGGCGTGACGGTCCTGGCCGTCCGGGGACGTGGCACCGGCGCTGGCGGCCGATCGCCGGCGCAGTGCGCCAGCCGCCAAATCGCACAGCCAGCCGGTGCTCCAGCACAGCCAGCCGGTCCACAGCGTATGGCTCATGAAATGCGCGCCGCGCAACTGTTGCGCGCCACCGAGCACCAGGCCGGCCAGCAAGGCGCCGGCCAGCCACCAGCGGGCGACGCCGGGCAACTGGTGGCGCAGCGCGAAATAGCCGCCGAGAAAGGCAAAGCCCGCAGCGGCATGGCCGGCCGGAAAGCAGCGCCCGCCGCCGCCGTCGCGCACCCCCAGCGCCCAATGCGAGACATGGCGCGCGACACCGCCGAACTGCGCCAGATCCCAGGGGCAACTGGTGGCACTCAGGCTCTTGGCCGCGCTGACCAGCGCCAGCGCCAGCAAGCAGCTCACGAGCATCTGCCACCGGTCGCGGGCGGCCATGCGCCGCAAAAATCCCTTGGGCCACCACAGGCCCAGGGTCAGCAGCAGCAACAGCAAATATCCCAGGCGCCGGGCGCCCTCGTGCAGCACCTGTGTCAAAAACCACTGCTCACGCAACGCAAAGCCGCCCGCAGAGCCAAAGACCCGGGCCAGCGCCAGGTCTTGCCCGCCCGCATCCCAGGCCAGCACGCCGGCCAGGGCCGCCAGGGTCCAGCACAGGTGGGCGTGGCGCCGCAGCGGGGACGGTGGCGCGTCGGAAAGCGACTGGGATGGCATGACCCCGGACCATACCGCATGGCGGCGCGGCCGGCACCGGTCATGCTTTCACGCGCCCCGCCCCGGGCTGCGCCGCGCCGGCGCGACACTGGCGTGCCGCAGGGGCCGCGTGCAACACGCAGCAGCTTGCCTTGCCGGGACCGCCGGGACAGCGCCCGATCGACGACGGCCCGACTGCCGGGGCGCAGAAACTCCCGGGGCGGCGGCGCACCCTGTCGGGCGCATGGCCCATCGCGTTCCGGCCGGATTTTGCCAAGCACCGCCCACCGCTTGTCATCGGCCCTGCCCGATGACCGCCGCGCGCACCTGGTGGGCGAAGTCCTGTGCCAGTGCGGATCTGCACCGGCCTGCGGCCCAGATCACGGCGATGTCGAACAAGATGGCGGGGTGAAAGGGCCGGACCACGACGCCGCGCCCGCAGTATTCGGCCGCTGTGAACGGATCGACGATGCTGACGCCGGCTCCGGCGGCGACCAGTGCGCAGGCGATCATCGATAGCGGTGTTTCGATGCGCACTTCGCGCGTGATGCGTTCGGACGCGAAGAGCGCGTCGATCTGATAGCGCAGTTGCGTCATCTGCTCCAGCGAGACGAAAGACTCGCCGGCGAAATCACGCGGCCCAAGAACCGATCGGGCTGCAAGCCGGTGGTCTTGGGGCAGCACCGCGACCGCCGTGGCCTGCGGCAGGGGCTCGACATCGAGGCTCGGAAAATCCAGCGGCAGTTGGACGAAGCCGAGTTCGCAAAAGCCCGAGACCACCCAGTCCGCTACCTGTGATGAGCTACTGCCGTAGACCGTGACATTCAGGCCCGGCTTGTGCTGAAGGTAGCGGCTCACGAGCCGAGGCAGGAAGCCGACATTGAACGCCGGCAAGGCCGCGATGCGCAGCGTACCCATGCGCCGCTCGCGCAGGCTCAGGGCTGCGGCCTGTATGCGCTCCAGGCCAACGAATTGGCGCTCGACCTCGCGAAAAAGCGATAGCGCCTCGTTCGTCGGCACCAGCCTCGTGCCGCGCTTGACGAAGAGCTTGAGCCCGAGTGCGTATTGCAGGTCATGGATCAGTCGCGTCACCGCAGGCTGGGAGATGCTCAGCGCCTGGGCGGCGGCAGTGACCCCGCCCATGATGATGACGGTGCGGAAGGCCTCGATCTGGCGCGGATTCAGCATGCGGTGCTCTCACTGGCAATACATCACATTTGGACATGGACCGCGCCAAGCATTTGATTTGACCCGGATCACGGTTATCGCTGATGCTCGACCGACCGATGCAAAACGGGAGAGTGCCTGATGAATTCCATGTGGTTTGGCGTGCTTTCGGCGACAGCCATCCTGGCTGGCGCCGGTTCGGCTTTCGCCCAGCAGAAAACGCTGTATGTTGCCGGCTATGGCGGCTCCTTCGAGCAGATGATGCGCAAGGAGGTCATTCCCGATTTTGAAAAGCAGGCCAGGCTCAGGATCGAGTATGTCGCCGGCAACTCGACCGACACGCTGGCCAAGTTGCAGGCGCAAAAAGGCAATCAGCAGATCGACGCCATCATCGTCGATGATGGTCCAGCCTATCAAGCGGTCTCGCTCGGGTTCTGCGGCACGCTGCGCCCGGCGCCGATTTATGCCGATGTCGCGCCGGTGATGAAGTTCAAATCGAACCAGGCCATCGGTTTGGGCATGGTGGCGACGGGCCTGTTCTATAACAAAAAGGTCTTCGCGGAGAACCGATGGCCGGCCCCGACTTCCTGGGCCGATCTGAACGACCCCAAGTTTCGCAAGAAGCTGGTGATCCCGTCGATCAACAACACCTACGGTCTGCATACGCTGGTCGCGATGGCGCAGCTCGGTGGCGGCAGCGAGGCGAATGTGGAGCCCGGCTTCAAGATGATCAAGGAGCAGACCAATCCCAACGTGCTGGTGTATGAGTCCTCGGCAGCGAAGATGGTCGAGTTGTTCCAGAGCGGCCAGGCGGTGCTCGGTGTCTGGGGCTCGGGGCGGGTCAAGGCCTTTGCCGACACCGGCTTCCCGGCGGAGTTCGTCTATCCCCGGGAGGGCGGCTTCGTGCTGGGCATTGTCGGCTGCCCGGTCGAGGGGTCGAAGAACGCGGTCGAGGCGAATGCCTTTTTGCAATACATGCTCTCGCCTGCGGTGCAGATGACGCTGGCGCTGCGTCACGGCTCCGGTCCTGCCAACACCCGGGTGGTACTGACGCCGCAGCAGCACCGGGGCCTGCCTTATGGCGGGCAGGCCAGGGCGCTCAAAGCGCTCGACTGGGATACGGCCAACGCCAAGCGTGAGGAATGGACGCGGCGCTGGAACCGCGAGATCGAGCGCTGAGCGTGCCGCCCGGATGCAACCCTGTCCTCCCTGCCCACCCTCCACCCTGTTGCCGATGGCGTCCATGTCGCACCTCGTCCTCGATGGTTTGGGCAAATCCTATGGTGACGTGACCGTCATCGCGGGGCTCGATCTGGCGGTCGAGCGCGGGGAATTCGTTTCGCTGCTGGGCCCTTCCGGCTGCGGCAAGACCACCACCTTGCAGATGATCGCCGGCTTCACACCGGTCGATCGCGGGCGCATTTTGCTCGACGGCAGTGACCTTGCCACGGTCGCGCCCAGCAAGCGCGGTCTGGGCATCGTCTTTCAGAGCTACGCGCTGTTTCCGCATATGACGGTGGCGCAGAACATCGCTTTCGGGCTGGAAATGCGCGGCGTTGCCAAGTCCGAGCGCGACCGGCGCACCTTGGAGGCGATGGCGCTGGTGGACCTCGATGGCTTTGTCGAACGCTATCCGCGCCGGATGTCGGGCGGCCAGCAGCAGCGTGTCGCGCTGGCGCGTGCGCTGGTCATCGAACCGACGCTGCTCCTGCTCGACGAGCCTTTGTCCAATCTCGATGCCAAGCTGCGCGAGGAGATGCAGGGCGAACTGCGCCGGATACAGCGCTCGGTCGGCACCACCACGATCCTCGTGACCCATGACCAGCATGAGGCGATGGCGCTGTCCGACCGCATCGTGCTGATGAATCAGGGCCGGGTCGAGCAGATCGGTACGCCGGACGCGATCTATGCGCGTCCGAGCAGCGCCTTCGTCGCCCATTTCCTCGGCAAAACCAATATCCTGCAGGGCCGGGGCGACGGTTGCGGCCATGTCGTCATCGGCCCATTTTCCATTCCCGTCGCTGGTGCGGGCGCTGGCGCGGTGGCGCTCGCCGTCCGGCCGGAGCGGCTGTCGATCGACGCGCCGGGCGCCCGTGGTTTCCCGGCGCGCATCACCGGCCGGGTGTTCCAGGGCGCGCATTGGCTGCTGAGCGCCGATAGCGAGGCCGGGGCGCTGTGGCTGCTGCGCAGCAATGACGGCAGCAGCATCCCGGCCGATGGCCAAACCGTGATGCTGTCGTTTGCGCCGGCCGATGCCGCCGTGCTCGAGAACGGGGCTGCGCCATGACCGCCATGACCGCCATGACCGGCATGACCAAAGAACGCCGCGCGCCCTACTGGCTGGTCGCACCGGGGCTGCTGGTCTTCCTCGGTCTGGTCATCATTCCATTGGGCATGACGGCCTTGCTCTCGTTCTACGACTGGGGGCAATACAAGGGCATCGTGGCCGAGTTCACACTGAAGAATTGGATCGAGATCGCGACCGATTCCTATTTTTTCGAGATCTTCCTGCGCAGCTTCCGGATCGCGTTGCTGGTGACGTTGGCGACGATGCTGATCGGTGTGCCGCAGGCTTATATCCTGCGGCGGATGTCGCCCGGTTGGCGCAGCGTCTTCCTGTTCGTCGTCATCGGGCCGCTGCTGGTGTCGGTGGTGGCGCGCACGCTGGGCTGGGCGCTGCTGCTGGGTTCGACCGGGGTCGTCAACCAGGGCTTGATCGCGCTCGGACTGATTCGCACGCCGCTGGAATTCATGTTCACCGAGACGGGCGTCATCATCGCGCTCACCCATGTGCTGATACCGTTCATGATCCTGGCCGTCTGGGCCTCGCTGCAACGGCTCGACCCGCAGATCGAGAACGCGGCGATGTCGCTGGGCGCCGGCGGGTTGACGATCTGGCGGCGGGTGATCCTGCCGCAGATCGTGCCGGGCATTCTCTCCGGTGCGATCATCGTCTTCGCGCTGGCCGCCAGCGCCTTTGCTTCGCCGGCGATCATCGGCGGGCGGCGGCTCAAGGTGGCCGCGACGTTGGCCTATGACGAGTTCCTGAACACGCTGAACTGGCCGCTCGGCGCGGCGGTGGCGATGTTTTTGCTCGTTGCGCTGGTGGCCATCATCGTCGGCTCGAACCGACTGATCGAGCGCCGCTTCGCGCCGGTGTTCGAATAGGTGCGCGAATGAGAAACAACGGCCCCCTGGCGCTGGTTTTCCACACGCTGTTCGTGGTGTTCATGCTGGCGCCGCTGGTGATCGTCTGCATCGTCGCCTTCACGCCGCAGGGCTATCTTTCACTGCCGACGCAGGGCCTGAGCCTGCGCTGGTTCAAGGCGATCTTGGCTTACCCCGAATTCCTGCGCGCCTTCTACACCTCGCTCTGGCTCGCGGCGCTGTCCTCGGGCATCGTGATCGCGCTGGCCGTGCCGGCGGCGCTGGCCATTGCCCGCTACCGCTTCGTTGGCCGCGAGGCGATCACGGCCTTGTTCATGTCGCCGCTGATGGTGCCGCATGTCGTGCTCGGCATCGCCTTCCTGCGGTTTTTCACGCAGATCGGCCTGTCGGGCAGTTTCACCGGGCTGGTGCTCAGCCATTGTCTGATCATTTTTCCCTTTGCCCTGCGGCTCGTGCTTGCCGCCTCCTACGGCATGGACCGCCGGATCGAGCAGGCGGCGATCTCGCTCGGCGCTGGCGCGCTGACGGTGTTCCGGCGGGTGACGCTGCCGCTGATCCTGCCCGGCATCGTCTCGGGCTGGCTGCTGGCTGCGATCAACTCCTTCGACGAGGTCACGATGACGGTGTTCATTGCCTCGCCGGCGACCAGCACGCTGCCCGTCAGGATGTTTCTCTACCTTCAGGACAATATCGATCCGCTGATCGCCGCCATTTCCGCCTGCCTGATCGCGCTGACGGCCGCGCTGCTGTTCGTTTTCGACAGACTCTATGGGCTCGATCGGCTGTTCGCGGGCGCCGCAAAGTGACCTCCATGACGAGCACGGCACAGCGCAAGGAGGCGGACATCGCCGTCATCGGCGGCGGGGTGGTTGGCGCCGCGCTGGCCTTGGGCCTGGCCCGCTGCGGTGCGGTGGTCACCGTGCTGGACGGGGGCGATGACGCCTTGTGCGCCTCGGGCGGCAATTTTGCGCTGATCTGGGTGCAGTCCAAGGGCCTGGGCATGCCCGAGTACGCCCTGTGGTCACGCCGTTCGGCGCAGGACTGGCATGGCCTGGCGGCCCTGTTGCAGGACGAGGCCGGTATCGATGTCGCCCATAGCCAGCCCGGCGGCTTCACGCCTTGCCTGTCGGAGGCGGAACTGGAAAAGCGCGCCACCGCGATACAGCGGCTGTACCGCCAACCGGGCCTTGCCGACTTCCGCTACGAGGTTCTCGACCATGCCGAGACCCGGCGGCGCTTGCCCGATATCAGCAAACATGTGGCCGGTGCCATCTACAGCCCGCTGGACGGTCATGTGAATTCGCTCCGGCTCTGGCGCGCGCTGCGCGCGGCCGGTGCGCGCCGTGGCATCGACTACCGTGCCAGCCATGTGGTCGGGTCGATCAGGCCCCGTGACGGGGGCTTTCGCATCGGTTTTCACTCCGGCTTTCACCGTCCCGGGCACTGGGGCGAGATCGACGCCGGCCGGGTGGTGCTCGCTGCCGGTCTGGGCAATGCGCGGCTTGCGCCCATGGTCGATCTGGCGGCGCCGCTCCAGCCGCGCAAGGGCCAGATCATCGTCACCGAAAAGACCGGCGCCTTCCTGCACCACCCGATGGCGAGCCTGCGCCAGACCGACGAGGGCGGCATCATGATCGGCGACAGCCAGGAGGATTGTGGCTTCGATACCGGCGTCGGCCAGTCCGTGATCGCGGTCATGGCCGAGCGCGCGGTGCGCACCTTTGCGCGTCTGGCCGCTTTGCATGTCGTGCGCAGTTGGTCGGCGCTGCGCGTGATGAGCCCGGACGGCTTTCCGATCTATCAGCAGTCGCACAGCCATCCCGGCGCCTTCGTCGTCACCTGCCATTCCGGCGTGACGCTGGCCGCCAACCATGTACTGACGCTCGCCCCGGCCATCTTCGCCGGCCAACTGCCCGAGTCGGTGGCGCGCTTTTCCACACGGAGGTTCGATGTTCCGCCCCATGTTTGATACCGGAAAAGGCCCGGCCGCAGCCAGCGGCGCCAGGCTGGCCTTCACTTTCGACGGTCGGCCACTGACCGGGCGCGCGGGCGACACCGTCGCGGCCGCGCTGCTGGCCAACGGCGTCACGGCCTGTCGCGCGACGCCGGTCTCGGGCGCGCCGCGCGCACCTTATTGCATGATGGGCATCTGCTTTGAATGCCTGGTCGTCATCGACGGCATCGGCAACCGGCAGGGCTGCCTGGAGCCGCTGCGCGCGGGCATGCGCATAGCGACCCAGCATGGCCGGCGCCAGACCGGACAGGTGCGCGGATGAAAGCCTTGACTGCGCCCGGCCAACTCGCCCAAAGCTACGACCTGGTCGTCGTTGGCGCCGGCCCGGCCGGTTTGTCCGCCGCCACCACGGCGGCGCAGCATGGGCTCGATGTGCTGCTGGTCGACGAGAACCCGGCTCCGGGCGGGCAGATCTACCGGGCCATCACGAGCACTCCCATCAGCGACCGCGCCGTGCTCGGCCAGGACTATTGGCGTGGCGCCGATATCGTCGCGCGCTTCGAACGTGCGCCAGCCAGCTATGCCGCGCGCTGCACGCTCTGGTCGGTGACGCCGCACGCAACACGGCACCATGGCCAGGCGTTCGAGGTCGGCCTGTCGCAGGGCGGCTGCGCCCGCCTGATCGATGCGCGCCAGCTCATTTTGGCCACCGGCGCACAGGAGCGGCCATTTCCGATCCCGGGCTGGACCTTGCCCGGCGTGATGAGCGCCGGCGCGGCGCAGATCGCGCTCAAGAGCGCCGCCATCGTGCCGGCAGGGCGCACCGTGGTCGCCGGCTGCGGCCCGTTGCTGTATCTGCTCGCCCGCCAGTTGGCGGCGGCGGGGGCCGAGATCGTTGCGCTGCTGGACACCACGCCGCGCCGCTATTGGTCCAGGGCTGCGGCTGCGCTGCCCGATTTCCTGCGCTCGCCGTATGCGCTCGCCGGGTTGAAACTGCTGGCGGGGCTGCATCTGAACCGCCGTCTGCGCTTTGTCGGCGGCGTCACCGGCCTGTCTGGCGCGGGGCAGGACAGGCTCGCCGCCGTCACCTTCGTGCGCGACGGCCGGACCGCGCGCATCGACTGCGATACGCTGCTGCTGCACCAGGGCCTGATCCCCGGCGTCAACCTCTCCAACGCCGCCGGTTGCGCGCATGATTTCAGCGCCGCCGGGCATTGCTGGGTGCCGCGTCTGGACGACTGGTTCACCTCGTCCGTGCCCGGCATCGCCATCGCCGGCGATGGCGCCGGCATCGCCGGGGCCGAGAGCGCGGCCTTGCGCGGTGAAATCGCAGCGCTGGCCGTGGCCGAGCGGCTGGGCCGCATCGACCTGGCTGCGCGCGAGCGCGCGGCCACACCGCTGCGCGCGCAACTGGCGCGCGCGCTGCGCGGCCGGCGCTTTCTCGATCTGCTGTACCGACCGGCTGCGCAATTCCTCGCCCCGCCGCAGGATGACACCATCGTCTGCCGCTGCGAGGAGGTCACGGCCGGCCAGATCCGCGACAGCGCCAAGCGTCTGGGCGTCACCGGCCCGAACCGGATGAAAGCCTTTCTGCGCTGCGGCATGGGGCCATGCCAAGGGCGGCTGTGCGGGCCGACCGTGGTCGAACTGATTGCGCAGACCCATGGCATGACGCCGGCGCAGGTCGGCTACTACCGGCTACGCCCGCCGGTCAAGCCGGTCACGCTCGCCGAACTCGCGGCCCTGCCACAGACCGAGGCGGCCATCGAGGCCGTGGTGCCGTGAACGCGCAGCGCCGCCATGCCGACGTCATCGTCATCGGCGCAGGCATCCATGGCTGCTCGAGCGCATTGCACTGCGCGATGCGCGGGCTGTCGGTGATCGTGCTGGAGAAAGACCATGCCGGCCGCCATGCCTCGGGCGTCAATGCCGGCGGCGTGCGCCAGCTCGCCCGCGATGTCGCGGAGATTGCGCTCTCGAACGCGGCCATGGCGCTCTGGCACCGGATCGGCGAACTCGTCGACGATGATTGCGGCTTCAGTTCGGACGGCCAGGTCCTGGTCGCCGAGACCGAAGCCGATCTGGCGGACTGCCGCGCGCGCGTCGACATGTTGAGATTGCGCGGCTTTGACCATGAGGAACTGATCGACGCCCGGGAATTGCGCCGGCTGATACCCGCGATTTCCGGCGCCTGCCCCGGCGGTGTGGTTTCGCGGCGCGATGGCGCTGCCAACCCGCTGCGCACGACGCAGGCCTTCAAGCGCAAGGCGCAGGCGCTCGGTGCCAGCATCCGCGAGGGCGTGCATGCAGCAAAGGTGCTGCGCGACGGCGCGCTCTGGTGCGTTCAGACCGATGCCGGCAAGTTCACCGCGCCGCGTCTGGTCAATGCCGCCGGTGCCTGGGCCGACCGGATCGCCGCCGGCCTGGGCGAACCCGTGCCGCTCACGGTGATCGCGCCGATGCTGATGATCACGGAGCCGCTGCCGGCCTTTATCGCGCCGGTGGTGATCACGCGGCGGCGCAAGCTCTCGCTCAAGCAATGGGCCAATGGCACGGTGCTGATCGGCGGCGGCCACCGCGGCTGGCCCCTGCGCGATGAAAATCGCACCCTCCTCGACTGGCAGCAGCTCGCCACCAGTGCCCGGACGGTTCAGGATCTGTTCCCGGTCATGCGCACGGCAAGCATCCTGCGCGCCTGGGCCGGCATCGAGGCCCGCATGCCCGACGATCTGCCGGTCTTCGGACCCAGCGCCAGGCATGAGGGCGTCTATCACCAGTTCGGCTTCTCCGCCCATGGCTTCCAACTCGGCCCCGGCGCTGGCGCGGTCATGGCCGAGATCATTGCGACAGGCCGCAGCAGCGTTGCGATCGACGGCCTGGGCATTGGCCGCTTTGCCTTGGCAAGGCAAGACGCAGCGCCCGATGCGGGCCAGGGCCGCAGCGCCTGAGCATCGGGCCGGCCGGTCTGGGCACTTGAACGGATCGACCGGGATCGGGCCTGTCTTTGGCGCTACATAGTGCGCCAAAGACGATCGGTCCGGCGCCCGGTGCCCGAAGACGAGCCTAGTGTCGCGTCACGGATCAGATGTCGTAGGCTGCGCGCAGCCATCGGAGCGCAGCGCAAGGCGCATCGCGCAGCCCATACCGATCTGTATTGGCAAGCGATGCAACGCCGCGATGCGCTTC
>Ga0081606_1000164_pt3 | contig 13213 bp, 3 predicted proteins | sample EareggfetidaYelm_FD_71127 | JGI IMG/M metagenome (GOLD analysis project Ga0081606, IMG submission 71127) | Earthworm egg capsule microbial community from the University of Washington, USA - E. fetida Yelm (SPADES assembly) (version 2) | ecosystem: Host-associated > Annelida > Reproductive system... | reverse complement strand
TTCCTCAATCGCCCTGAAAGATAATACCGTAAAACGAAGAGCCAAAGACAGATACTCACTGCTATTTTAAAAAATTACTTTCTCCGATTTCCCCCAATGCTTGGTTCGCATGATGAAAGTATATTTTTTAGCGTACGCTTTCTGAGCGCTTTACTCATTTTTCCGTGCATTAAAAATTGACATGACGCCTCGTAAAGGCGCGTCTTTATTGAATTTTTTAGTTTTTAAGCAAGCCCTAAATTATAAGCAAGAGGGGTGCAACCATTTGCTGACGCCCCTTTGCTTAACTATTCAGCCCCCCATTTTTAAACAGGGGTTATTTATTGACCACCCCCGCGGTCCTAAAATCTTACTCCTTACTTGACTACTTTAAAGTGCGAAACTCCTTCTTCTGTTTCCACAGAGAGCAGGTAGGTGCCCGAAGAGAGTTTTGAGGTATCCAGCGCGGTCTTCGTATCATTCAAGGAGGAGCGTAAAAGGAGGCTTCCCAATATGCTTGAAAGCGACACTGAAAGCATCCTTTTTTCAGACTTGATTATCAGCTTTTCTTCTAACGGCACAGGGTAAAACTCAATTCCTTTTTGGGGAGCGGTTGCTATGTCGCCCGTATAGGGATTGTTCGGTTTCCCGATTACGAAGAGTTCTCGGGTGAACGTCTTGCTGCAATTATCCGGCGTGGTTACCGTGAGACTCACTGTGTATGGCAACGGTTTAATTTCGTTGTAGTTGTGCACGGGGGAGGCGAAAGGAGAGCGGGGGGTGTTGTCCCCAAAATCCCAATCGTAAGAAGCGACATGTTGAGGTCCGCTTATGTAGGCGAAGGTAATAGGTTCTAAATACTCATACTCCGGCTTAACGGGGGAGATGTCTATTTTTGAGCCGGCAAACCTTTTTTGGGCAGTCAATACGGCTTCGTTGGAGAGCACGGGAGGGTCGCACGGATTGCTGATGCTTACTCTATACTTTGCTCCATGATCGGCTTCGCGGAGCGTGGTGGTGTAGGAGTGGTTTGTGGCGTTGTCGATATTTACGCCGTTGCGCGTCCATTGGTAGCTTATGTCCTCCGAACCTTTGACGTCTACTTTTAACTCTACGGGGGAGTCGGGGCAAGCGGCTTTGTCTTGCGTTAGGGCTTGCTCATAAACTCACGAGGGAAAAATAAGACCTCTTTGCTTCCTCAATCGCCCTGAAAGATAATACCGTAAAACGAAGAGCCAAAGACAGATACTCACTGCTATTTTAAAAAATTACTTTCTCCGATTTCCCCCAATGCTTGGTTCGCATGATGAAAGTATATTTTTTAGCGTACGCTTTCTGAGCGCTTTACTCATTTTTCCGTGCATTAAAAATTGACATGACGCCTCGTAAAGGCGCGTCTTTATTGAATTTTTTAGTTTTTAAGCAAGCCCTAAATTATAAGCAAGAGGGGTGCAACCATTTGCTGACGCCCCTTTGCTTAACTATTCAGCCCCCCATTTTTAAACAGGGGTTATTTATTGACCACCCCCGCGGTCCTAAAATCTTACTCCTTACTTGACTACTTTAAAGTGCGAAACTCCTTCTTCTGTTTCCACAGAGAGCAGGTAGGTGCCCGAAGAGAGTTTTGAGGTATCCAGCGCGGTCTTCGTATCATTCAAGGAGGAGCGTAAAAGGAGGCTTCCCAATATGCTTGAAAGCGACACTGAAAGCATCCTTTTTTCAGACTTGATTATCAGCTTTTCTTCTAACGGCACAGGGTAAAACTCAATTCCTTTTTGGGGAGCGGTTGCTATGTCGCCCGTATAGGGATTGTTCGGTTTCCCGATTACGAAGAGTTCTCGGGTGAACGTCTTGCTGCAATTATCCGGCGTGGTTACCGTGAGACTCACTGTGTATGGCAACGGTTTAATTTCGTTGTAGTTGTGCACGGGGGAGGCGAAAGGAGAGCGGGGGGTGTTGTCCCCAAAATCCCAATCGTAAGAAGCGACATGTTGAGGTCCGCTTATGTAGGCGAAGGTAATAGGTTCTAAATACTCATACTCCGGCTTAACGGGGGAGATGTCTATTTTTGAGCCGGCAAACCTTTTTTGGGCAGTCAATACGGCTTCGTTGGAGAGCACGGGAGGGTCGCACGGATTGCTGATGCTTACTCTATACTTTGCTCCATGATCGGCTTCGCGGAGCGTGGTGGTGTAGGAGTGGTTTGTGGCGTTGTCGATATTTACGCCGTTGCGCGTCCATTGGTAGCTTATGTCCTCCGAACCTTTGACGTCTACTTTTAACTCTACGGGGGAGTCGGGGCAAGCGGCTTTGTCTTGCGGATGAATGTCTATCCTCAAAGGAGACTGCAATGTTACGGAATGGGTAACGGGCGTTCCGTCGCATTCCGAAACAGTCGGCGTAATCGTATAGACGGCCTGCTCATTGCTTCTTTGACGAGAAGAAGATCGCAACGTATGTATAATGGGGCCGTCGGCAGGCGTGTTTTGATCTTGCCAGCCCGTTACTTCATGCGAAGAAGGATTGACCTTCCATTTATACTTGGCGTTGGGCGTTGAAGAGCTCAACCCAATAGTAACCACTCCGTTCGGGCAGATCACGGAGGTTCTGTCGGGAGCAAGCAATGCGTTTGGCCTGGGGTGAACGGTGACTTCGGCGGTTACAGGAAGCCCGCGGCAACCGCGAGCCAAAGGGGTTACGCTATAGGTTACCGTAACATCCTCTGTTGCCGAGGAGGTCAGCTCTTGGACAATAGGTCCCAATGAAGGCCGGGATTGTCCCGATCCCGATGCGCCGGCGATAACGTCGGACGCCGACACAGTCCATTCATAAGCAGTCCCGTCGATATTGTTGGGATTGCTCAATACCACATTCGTTTTTTGGCCGCTGCATATAGCCGCCGGGGATGGCACGACTGCCGCTAAAGGAGACTGCGTGACCGTGAGCAGGGACGGGTTGGAGACGGCCTTACAATCGGTAAAATTCCTGTTCCAAGGCGGCAGGCTCCCTCTTCTATAAAAAGGCGCAGGATCATGAGTATGGCTATCCGTTACTTGCACTTTTGTTTTATAGCCCGATTGCGATGATGTCACCGCGCCCATGCTAAAGGTATTTACATTAGCGCCTATGCTGCCATAAGCTCCCGTATTTGGATCTTGTTGCCATTGATAACTCAATGTTCCGGTTCCGGAAGCTATTGCGGAATATGGGTTCATGGTTGCGCCGTGGCAAACGGCAACGGGAGAAGGCAAGTTTTGAATTACAGGCAGAGGATATACCGTCAAGAGGGGGGCATGAGTTTCTCTGGTTTCTACGCTGGAACATCGGTGTGAGTTAGTCACTTTCACCCGATAGCGGTATCCGTTTTTCCCTGTCACGGGAGCTACTTTACAAGTGTCGCGGGTGGCGCCTTGGATGTCTGAAAATACGGCGTCGGCAAAGTTGGCGGCGGGGGGCGCTTCTTGCCATTGCAATGCCAGCTGATTTGGATTATTTGTCGTAAACACGGCCAGCGTGTCTGCACAAACAAATTGCGGGAGAGGTCTCTGCGTCGGAAGTGCGGGGATCTCATGCACGGTGAGCACGGGCGGAGGGAAGGAAGTGGTTTTGCAACCCAAGGCATCTTTCACCTCCACGGCGTATGAGTTTCCGTTGTAGAGTGTCGATGGCTCTATTAAGGTCAACTCGGCTGTGTTGCGTATGGTATTAAGAGGGAAGATAGGGCCGTCTGGGGGGGTGTCTGGGGGAGTGATGGGGTCTGTGGGGGTGTTCCTAGGGGGGATTCCTATCCATCGATAGTCATAAGGCGCTCCCGTTGTTCTCGGGGTTCCGCCAGAGGCATTTACCCTAAAGGTTACATTTTCTCCCGCGCAAATGCTTTGATTGGGAATACTTTCCAACACTGGCGAAGGTTGCACGGTAAGCACGGCATCGTCTGAATAATTCACACAACCGGCGCCATTGGTCAACTTCACTCTATATCTATAACCATTTTTGGCACGAGTCAACCCGTGCAAGTCAAGTTCTTTCGTAGCCGCTGTGGTTGTGATTGCGAGAGGAATGTCAGTATATGCTACCGGGGTCTCGGGAGAGCCTTCTTGCCATCGCAACAAAGCTCCCTGTCCCTCGGGTTCTGTCATCCTGAAAGAAACTGAACCGTTTGAGCAAATTGGCAACTGACTGATAATGGCGGGCTGTTGTGCCACCTGGGGAAGTTCATTCACCGTAAGCAGGGCTGACGGCGAGGAAGTGCTCGTGCAACCTTTTGAGTCAGTCACTTTCACCGTATACATTTTCCCGTGGTCGTCCGAAACAGTCAAAGGAGGCGAAATTCCTAAACGCAACTCGCGTGAGGAGGTGCCTACATTTGTTTGGGCTTGCAACCACTGATAGTCATAAGGTTCTGTCCCGTCTCCTGTTCTCGGGGTTCCGCCGGACGGAGTTACGCTAAAGGTCGCAGTTCCGCTTGCGCAAGCCTGTTGATTGGCCACCCTGGCAAGGACGGGTAAAGGATTCACGGTAAGCGTGACATCGCCCGATTCGCGCATGCACCCGTTGCCATCGGTCAATACGACTCTATATTTATACCCGTTTTTTCCGGCCACTGAACGCAAGCTAAGTTCTTGCGCAACAGCGGTGCTGCAGGTATCGGAAGCAATGTCAGTAAATACATATTCGGACTGGGGCGGGATTAGGCGAGGGGCTTGTTGCCACCGCAACAAAACTCCCTGCTGTACAGCAGCTATCCGAAAAGAAACAGGCGTTGCTGTGTTTTCGCAAATTGGCGGTTCAAGAGGCGGTCCCTCCGCGTTTATAGCCCCGGGACGCTCATTCACCGTAAGTATTGCCGGCGAGGAAACAGCCTCGCAACCTTTTGCGTCCGCCACGGTTACCGTATAGGTGTTTCCATTAGACGAAGACGGCAGGTTTGTTAAGCCCAGCGTCCTCAAGGTACTTAAGACGGTTGAGGCATCAGAGGAGGGTTCTTCCTTCCATTGATAGTCATAAGGTTCTGCCCCTTCCCCTGTTCTCGGGGTTCCGCCGGTTGCCGTGGCTGTGGTAAAGGTCGCCGGTCCTCCTTCGCAAGCCTGTTGGTTGGCAACCGTAGGCTTATTTGGCGGAGTATTCACGGTAAGCGTAATCTCGTCCGAATATCTCCAACAACTGTTTCCGTCGGTCAATTTCACTCTGTATTTATAACCGTTTCTTGCGACTCCCGGAGGGGCCGCGGTTAAAGGGGTTACCGCGGGAATCCGAAGTTCCTCCGTAGTCGCCGTGCTATTGCCGATGTGGCCGTTAGCGTCATTAGGAAAAACAGAAATATGGGCAAATACGGCCGGGGTTGAGTTCGGGGCTTCTTCCCATTGCAACGAAACTCCTTCCGGCACCGGCTGTCCCGGAGCATCCTCCTTTATCTTAAAAACGGCCGTCTTGTTTGAGCAAACTTCTTCGGTCAAGGAGCGAAACTTCATAACAGGGGGACGCTCATTCACTGTAAGTATCGCCGGCGGGGAAGTTCTCGTGCAACTATTTGCGTCAGTCACTCTTACCGTATAGGTATTTCCGTTATCCGAAGACGGCAAGTTTGCTAAGGTCAGCGTACTTAAGTGGGTTGGAATGACAGGGTCTCTTTCGGGGATTGTTCCTTGCCATAGATAGTCATAAGGCGCTCCCGTTGTTTTCGGGGTTCCTCCGGATGCCGTTACGCTAAAGACTGCAACTCCTCCCTCGTCAGCCCCTACTCCCTCGCAGGCCGATTGATGGGCCACCGCGGGTATATCTGGCAAAGGGTTCACGGTAAGCCTAATAGCCCGATCGCCCTCCAACCTTGAGCTGCATTGTTTGGAATCGGTAACTGTAACCGTATAGGTATTTGGAACAGCTCCGCTAGGTTGCAATTTTTTTAAGGACAACGTACTTAAAGCGGCGGAGGTAGGCGGGACAGAGGCGGGGATTATTCCTTGCCATGCATAGCGATAGGGTTCGCTTGCGTCAGTGCGATTAGTTACATTTACGGTAAGGGTCGCATCTTGTTCCGCGCAAACAACGCCGGTTGAAGGTACCACGTTGCTTGTCAAAACGGGCACCTCATTCACGGTAAGCGTTACTGTATCCGTATTTTGAGTACAAGAATAGGTAACTCCTGATTCAGTGAATGTATTTTTTAGCACGGCAAAATATTGATTGCCATTCCGCACTTCAGGCAAAGGAGGAGTAGGAGGCAAAGGAGGAGTCACAGAAAGCGACTGAGTCGCTCCCTGTTGCGGGGCATCCTCTTCCGTGACTCCCTCTCTCTTTTTCCGAAACCATTGATAAGCTAACGTTCCTTCCGCAGTTCCTCCGGTTGTGAAAGCCGCTGCTTCGCCTTGGCAAACCGCTCTGCTGAAAGGCTGGAGAGTGATACTAGGCTTAGGCTTTACTACCAAGGGGGAGGTTGTTTCGCGAGACCTTGTGCAAGTCGTCCCCTCTACGGTTATGTCCACTTTATATATCGATCCGGCAAGCGATGCGGGCACATTATTAATGATGTAGGTCGAATCGGTCTGGCCTGCAATATTATCAAATGTGAATACGTCAGGGCTTGTTCCAATTCTCCTCTTCTTCTTCCATTGATATTGGTACCTCACCGGAGATTCAGGAGAAGGCAAAAGCGGCGAAGAGTTGACGATCAGCGTGACGGTGTGCGTCGATTCGCGCGAACAATTGGCGGCAGAGATCAATCTCACTCTATATACATGAGTGCCGGCGGCAAGCCCGGAGGGCAAGTCAAGCACGGGTCTGTCTGCTGTGGGGTTAATAGTGAGGGGAATGTCCTCATAGCTGGGGACGGGTGGTGTAGCCCCGGGATTGAGTTTCTGCCATCGCGGCACGGCTCCGGGGGGCATATTGGCCGTAAGAGAAGCCGGAGAGTCTGAGCAAATTGGCGGCGGTCCGGTCGGCGGCGAGGTCATATCACGGGGAGGCTCATTCACTGTAAGTATGGCTGCCGGCGAGGAGGTTACCACGCAGGCATTTGCATCGGTTACCGTCACCGTATATGTTTTTCTGTGATGCGATGAACGTTGCAAATTTACTAAGCTCAATGTTCCTGTGCCGACGTTATTGGTTTCGTTGGGTGCAATAATGTTTCCCCCTTGCTTCCATTGATAGGTATAAGGGATTGTTCCGCCGGATGCCGCTACGCTAAATATCGCAGTTTCTCCCACGCACTTGCTTTGATTGGCAACCGGGGGCGTACCGGCCAAAACCGGCGAAGGATTCACGGTAAGCGTGACTATATTCGAAAAGATCGAGCAATTGAAAGGGCTGCTCAATTTCACTCGGTACCTATAACCGTTTTTGTTGACAGGGTGGCTTGGGTGGATCTCAAGCCGTCTCGTATTCGCTGTGGGGTTAGTTTCCGGAGGAATGGCTGTGCCAACGACATCAAAATCCCCGGTCGGGGGGGCTTCTTCCCAGTGATACGAAACTCCCCGTGCGGCTACCGTAAACACGGCCAATTCGCTTGAGCAAACGGTTCTCGACTGGGGCTGTGCGCCAACCACGGGAGGCTCGCTCACGACAAGTATGGCCGAAGAAGCAGCGCGGCAATTACGGTTGTCTCTTGTGTCGGTTACCGTCAGCGTATAGATATTTCTATTATCCGAAGCATGCGCATTTAAGACCAGATCCGGGAGATCTGCGGCGGTGCCTATGTTCTCTGTGACGATGCCCGAAGGGGTCGTTACTTTCCATTGACAGGTATAAGTCGGTGAAGTCGGAGGCGTTCCATCAGGATTTTCTGGCGTAGCCGGCCCCAGTCTTGCCCTAAAGGTTACACGGCTTTCATTGCAAGCCGGTTGCGGTTGATAGGTAACCGGCAACAATGGCGGCGGCGAATACACGGTAAGCGTGGCCGACTCCGAATCGGACGTACAGTTGGCAGCGGCGGGAATGGTGGCGGTGGGATTGGTCAATCTCACTTTATATCGATAACCGTTTTTGGCATCTCCCACCGAGCGCAACTCAAGCCTTGTCGTAGTGGCTGTGGGGTTATCAGAAAAAGGAACTGGATTAAACGGAGGATTATTAATAACATTGCCATCAGCATCAGTAGTAATAGGACGAGCTTCCATCCATTGGATCAAAATTCCCTGCGGTTGTTCAGGTATCGTAAAAGCAACGTCTGCGCCTGAGCAAATCACTTGGTCAGCGAGATGCGGACTATCCGGCGGAAGCGGCTGAAGAGCGGGAGGAGGAATCACAGTGAGGTTTACCGCCGGCGTAGAGGTGGTGGTGCAATTTACTCTGGTTCCGTGGTCTGTTACTCTCACCGTATAATTTCCATTATTGTCCTCGCTCAAAGGGGCTAACGTCAGCGGGTTTGCAGTGCCTTCGGGGGCATCTATATCTTCTCCGTCTTTCTCCCATTGGTAGGTATAGTTTAGCGTGTGTTGTCTGTTTGCCGGTCGCTCCGGTCTTACAATTGTTTCTGTTATCTGAAAGCTTGTTGTGTTATCTGCCGCGCACACGATTCGGGTATCGCCAAGCCCGCTCAACGCTACCGTAGGTCTCACATCAAGTATGAGGGGGGGCGAAGGATCCGGGCAATTCACTCCGTTGGGGTCGGTCAATTTTATTCTATAGCGAAAACCGTCTTTGCCGGCAGTATTGAGCACCAGAGCGTGTCTGACCCAGCCATTGGCGAACTCACGCTCTGGCTGCGGCGGAAAAGGCGGAGAAGTAACGGTTACATAGTCGGCATCGTTCTCTTCGCCCCTGTTACCCTCCCCCACGCGCTCCCATCTATCTTGGGCAGGCCCGGCTTCTTGCCATTCTGAATTTAGTCCCCCGCCGAATGCGGCGGTAAGAGTACGCATGGTATTTGGACACACCTCTAGCGGTTGGTTCCTGCTCCATCCGGCACCGGTGGGAGGATGCACGGTAAGTCTTGCTGCCGGCAAAGAAGCAACCTCGCAGTTGTTTTGGTCTCTCACTATTACTCCATATATAGTTCCATTATCCGCCTGCTGCAAATTGGTTAAGCGCAACTCTCTTGTATTGGCATGATTAATGTCGTTTTCCGGAAGAACAGGAATAGCCATAGGGAGAGGGTTAGGGTTAGCGTCGGTGGGGACTGCTCTTTTATACCATTGATAGGCATAGCTTGGTCTTCCGCCGGATGCCGTTACGCTAAAAGTCACATTTTCGCCCGCACAATTTCCTTGATTTTCAACCGTGGACAACTGCAAAGGAGGATTCACTGTAAGCACGTCCGGCGTGGATTCTGTCTTGCATTCGAAGCCATTGGTCAAGATGGCTTTATAGGAGCGTCCGTTTCTTTCATTAGGCGCGGGCAACCTAAGCGTGGCCGTGGTCGCTGAAGCATTGGAAGCGGCGGGGATGCTCACAAATGCCCCGGGCAGAGCGGGAGCGGGCGACGGGGCTTCCTGCCATTGATAATTCAACGTGGTGCCTCCTCCGGTCCCGGAGGAACCGCCTTCTATCCTAAATTCAGCCGATTGATGATCGCAGGCTACAATCCAGGAAGCCCTTTCGAAAGTTGGTTTTGGCCTCACCACAAGCTTGGCTTTTCTCGAAGATACAAGGGGGCAATCGCCCCGGCTTACCGCCGCCCAATACCAAAAGGAAGTTCCCTCGGTTACGGCGGGGGCCGTGGTGCGATAGGAGGGGCCTCTCCCGTCCCCGCCCTCCGCAGGGGGCACAACGGGCACAACAGGGGTTCCCGGCCCGTCTTCAGAAGTCGCACGCATCCATTGGAAGGAATTCACGGCTTGGTTTGCGCTTATTATTCCTATCTCGAAAGTAACCGGCGAACCCTCGCAAATCTCTTGGTCTGCCGGCTCTCCCGTGATTACTATTCTATTATGCGCCCACGCGGGACGGACTTCGGCGCTTACTGCCGAACAGCCGTTTGGATCCGTGATTTTCACCCGAAAGGCTTTGCCCTGGAGGTCTTCTGAATAGGGCACTGTGAGGGTATTGCCATCGGTCGAGGTTCTCTCATCCATCAGGTCGGCGAAGGGAGCGTCGGCGGGGGCGCTTGCCTTTTGTTGCCATTGATACTTTATGGTTTGCCCTTCTGTTCCGCCTTTTGCAGAAAGGACAAAAGGAGCATCAATGCACCCCCCGGAGGACGGGGATTGCGTGATCGTCGGAAGAGGTTTGACGCGGAAAGAGACCGTATCCGTATATTTAGCGCAAATGTCTCCGTTCTCGGCTTTGAGCCGATATTTATGGCCGGCCGCGCTGTTATCCGTGACTGTAAGTTTGCTGTCTCCGGTCGTGCTGACGATAGCGTTCGTTCCGCCGTTTGACACAGTCGTAAAAAGGGCCGGATTATATGGGTTGCTTGCGTTCGCTTGCCAGGTAAATATTGGCGCATTGCCTCCCGAATTGGTCAGGACGGAAGAAAAAACAGCCTCGCCTCCCGAACACACATTCGGCACGGCCAACGGGGCCAAATCAAATTGTTGCACCGTGAGCACAGCAGCAGGAGTGCGCAATTCACATTCGGGCGGAGCATTGAGAGGGGCGTTGGCGTCAGGGTCTCTTTTCAGCACAGCCACATAGGAATAAACTCCGGCGGCCGTGGCGGAATGTTCCAAATTGGTTGCGGCAGTAACAGTAGTTTGGGCACTGGCAAGGTTGCCGTCTAAAGTTTTCTCCCATTGAATCACTTTTAGCCCCCCGCTCGGCGGAGGCTCTAGGTTTAGCATAAGTTTCTCCTCTGTGCAGAGAGTTTTAGAGGGCGGAGAAACAGCTCCCTGATAGTCGGCGGGTCTTGGATAAACATCCGTGCGAAAACCATCGGAAGGGTCACTGGGACAGACTTCAGAAGAAGCATTATATCCCGGTATCGGCAACACTTTGTATTGCCGCATATAACTAAGCCTTCTGATGGCGAATTGTCCTTGCGACGGTTCGGGCGACAAATTAAAAGCGGCAAAGGCGGTTCCGGACGAATAGATTCTCTCGCTAGGGGAGGAAGTCGTACCGGTAAAAGTCACGCCCTCCGCAGGCAACCAACAAAACTCTGTAATAAAGGTTATTGAAGCGCCGGGCGCCGGAACGCCGGATGTCGGGGAAAAGGTTTGCGTCGTCGGCTCCCCGGACTGCAGGGTAATGGTTGAACCATTGCAGACATTTTGGGAAGCCAGAGCATTGGGTTGCGTGGCGGGTCGGTTCAGCTTCGGTTGCTGAATCACATAAACCCAAATACCCGGACTTTCTATACTACACCCCTGATCCGGAGGCATCCGTTGCGTTACTTTCACTCTATGCAATCGTCCGTTTTCATTGGAGGTAAACGCTCTCCTGTCATTGGGGTCATTAAGGTTTCTGTCCGGCATCCGGGCTATAAAGGCGCTCGCCGCCAAGGCATCGGCCCCTGTGGCGAGGGTGCCCGTCCCTATGCCTCGGTGGGGGTTAGCCAGATCGTCTTCATAATACCACGTAATCGTAGCCCGGGTATCTACTATACTCGCCCTGTTTATCCGAAAGGCTTTGTCTAAGACAAGGTCATCATCTGCCCCAAAGCAGATAGCCCGATCAATTCCGACCAGGTCAGGACATTGTTGCGCCTTCGCTTCTCCGGCAAGCAAGGAGTAAACAACAATAAGGGATAAGGCACAAGGGGTAAAACGCATGGGGGTTAGGGTTAACAGTAAGGTATAAGCCATAATGGTAATAATTCAGTGGTTTTGGGCGTAAATTGTGAGGCAAAAGGAGCGTAACTCATAATTCCATAGTCAATTTATTAATGTACCATTCATTGAAGTTTGCAAAAGTAGGTATTTTTTTGAAATAACATAATATAATATTTAGAATTTTAAGATTTTAGGGGCTTGGAATTGTTTTTTATCCGGTACATTATATACTTCAGTTTAAAATTTTGGATAAAGATAATGAATGAAAAAAATATATTGTATGATTTCTTACATATCGGCACAATTTTTTTTTGTTAATGGCGTTGCACAAGCCTAGGGGGATTTCCGCGCGTCTCCAAGCATCCCCGTCGTCTGCTCCTTCGTTTCAGGGAAATTTTGTTTATTTCTTTTATCCGGTCTGTCTGACTTTGGTCATTCTTTCTCTCAAGCCGCCTTCATTGACAAAAGCGGTTTCTGGCACTTTCATTTGTTTCCTTAGCCGATAAACAGTCAGAGTAATTAGCATGATCATCGTATTGACGCAAATTTCCGGGTTTTCGTGTTCTATGTCTTTTTGGAAAGTGGCATAGTTAGCTTTGGGTGTTTTGTTTAGTTCGAGAAAGCGGGCTTTCAAAGGGTGATTCTTGTCCCGCCTCGGAAGTTTGTTTGTTCTCATAAAGTATTCGTAATCAATTAACCCGAAACTTTTGGGGTTTAGGTAATAGGCACGCCTAATTTTTTCAGCCTAATTTTTTCAGCCACATTGCATTCGGCGAGGCGGCGCTCTTGCGGGCGTTAAGTGGACGTTCTTCAAGGGAGGCCGATACAATGGTTAATGGTTAATGCCTCTTCGCGGAGGATGGGCATACCAGGGGGGAAACACCATGTTAAGTCTATTTAACATAATGTTGAATTTAATGCTCTCTCATGCACTATCTATGCTTTATCTATGCTCTATCTATGCCCCGTCTATGCTTGGCTATAAGGCAATCCAAAAAAATGTTACCTAAATTTCTGAAGAGTTTGGGATTAACAATTCTTCGAGGCTGGCACGGGCTACATTGGCGAGTCTTATTTCGGCTTCTTTTAGAGGCAGCCGATGCCATGCCGGCCTTCCGCAATATTTTGTTTTCCGTTGCGGGCGGCTTGCATCATTTGGGCTGTGATGCGGTCTTGTTTACGGAAAAAGCGCTTGGTAAAATACGGTGTGCCGTCATAAATAATCTCCGATTTTTGGCAGGTTATTAAATCACGGTAACCTCCGTGAGGAGGGATAAAGCTTTCTCTGTTGGTGTTATTGTTTTTTTTATTGTTATCAAACATAACAATTTCAGAAAAAAAAAGTCTAACCAATTCCATAAAGCTTTTATGAGTTTTTTCTTGGGACACGATGGGCTAGAGGGGGCTAGAGGGACGTGAATGAAATAATTAAGAAATAATGAGGAGACAATTGTATTTTTCCAAAATTTATATTAGAATTGCAAAAAAAATGGGTTCGCAATCAACTAACGCCAAAATAAGATGAGTAACGAACAAACAATTGAGAAAATCCTTGAGCATTTAATGTCGATTGCCGACAAATTGGA
>Ga0081606_1000638_pt1 | contig 13214 bp, 10 predicted proteins | sample EareggfetidaYelm_FD_71127 | JGI IMG/M metagenome (GOLD analysis project Ga0081606, IMG submission 71127) | Earthworm egg capsule microbial community from the University of Washington, USA - E. fetida Yelm (SPADES assembly) (version 2) | ecosystem: Host-associated > Annelida > Reproductive system... | reverse complement strand
TCGTAGCGTCGGATCGGCTCGCCGGTTCTGACATCGACATGATGCAACCGGTTCAGTCGAACCCGCACCAGCACCGCGTGAACGGTCGAGGCCGGCATCCCGACCCTGGCGCCGATCCCGACCCTGGCGCCGATCCCGACCGGTCCGAGACGCTTCTTCCACCGCAGATGCACAATCTTGCGCACCAGCTCCGGGCGCGTGCGGTTCGGTGAGCGGTGCGGCCTTGAGGACCGATCCTGAAGACCGTCCCGACCCATCGCCGCATACCGCTCAGCCCACCGCTTCGCCGTCGACCACGAGACATGGAAGAACTGGGCGGCGTGAGCAACCGGCCACCCCTCATCAACAATCAACCACGCAATGCGCAGCCTTTGAACAGGAGCAAGAACAGCATTAGCGTGAGACACGAAAACCTCCGGACAGAACTTGGGGAACTAGACAACTCCACCCTCCACCGGAGGCCTTCCTCATTTCAAGACCTCACACACCAACCAACGTGCCTGGGCACTACACCTAGACGCGCGCCGCCGTGCAGTGCTGGAATTGCCAGACGGTGATCTGCGGCAAATTGTGCAAGAACGCCTTGAACACCGTCGCGGCCAGGCGATGGGATGACCGGGGAGCCTCGACCACTCTTGTTCTTCGGTCCGCCGACTGTCGCGCAACGGCCCTCGCAGCGGTCACGGGGCATGCCCTGACTATCAAAGCCCGCGGCGGAGCGGCAGGGGGAGCGGCTGACACCTCAGTTCCGCAAGCTGGTCAACGCGTTCGCCGCCGAGCGGGCACGGCTGGGCACTGACACTCCTGATGAGGTCGATCCCTCGCTGGTCGTGATGCTCGACCTTGCCGGCAGCGTCAAGGATTTCCGCAACGCCATCAATCACATCAACGGCTTGGAGTTCCTCTCGGAGCTCTTGGGGGATCGTGCTGAGCCCGACGACGACTTCCACATGGTCGATCAGGAGGAGAGCCGCACCGATAAGCCGGTCACGCACTCACTCTATTTGGTGATGTCGAACGCACGAGCGGTCGAGGAACTGCTGCGATTGTTCACGGTGTGGCAGGCGAACCCATCGGCCACGTTCGAGCGCGGACTGGGCAAGTTCAAGAGCGCCTTCCGGCAGTTGACCGCAATCCGGTGCTGGGGACCCGAAGATCGCATCCGCGAGACTGGTCTGCGCGAGCGCTGGCAAGAAACGCTCGACCATTCTGTAGAAACTACTTCTTGTCGAAATTCGACAGTACGGTCGCGATCTGTCCGCCGAGTTTTACGTTGTTGTAGTAGAGGGTGAGATTGACTTCGATGCTGCGGCCGTTGGTTTCCTTGTGGATCGAATCCAACAGAAACGGAGTGGTGTCATGCCCGGCAATGCCCGCGGCTTCCGCGTCATCCTGTGCTTTTTTGATCACCGCGTTAATGACTTCCGGAGGAAGCTGCTGGTCTTGCGGCAGCGGGTTGGCGACCAAAAGGGTGGAACGAATACCGAGGGTATCCCGCACGGCAACGATGGTCGCCACCTCTTCCGGCGAGGAAACGGAAAAATCGATATCGAGCCCTGAATCGGTGAGGTAGAAGCCCGGGTAGTTTGTCGTGCCGTAGCCGACGATGCCGAGGCTGAGCGTTTCGAGCCGCTCAAGAGTCAGCTTGATGTCGAGAATTGACTTCACACCGGCGCTAATCACAACCATGTCGAGTGACGCGAGTGTAGTCAGATCCGCGGACTCATCGAAAGTGTGCTGGGCATTTTTATGCACGCCCCCCAAACCCCCGGTTGAAAAAACACGGATGCCCGTCCTGCTCGCCAAATATGCGGTTGCGGCGACCGTTGTTCCAGCGTTGAGCCCTTTGGCAATCACGGTGGGCAGATCACGGATGCTCACCTTGACCGAGGTGTCAACCAGCGACAGGTGCTGGATTTCTTTCGTCGAAAGTCCGATGACAGCCTCACCTTCCAGAACGCCGATCGTGGCCGGCACGACACCGGAGGCTCTGAGCATGTCTTCCGCCCTGGTCGCGACTTCGAAGTTTCGCGGTCGGGGAAGACCGTGAGTGAAAATGGTGGATTCCAGGGCAACGACGGGTCGCCCGCCCGCGATAGCTGCCTGAACCTCGTCGGAGATCCGTACCACTGGTGCCATTGGCTGTCTTCCTTACTGTGTTTGTGTGGACAGGGACAGTCGTAGGCTTCCGACTGCCCCCGGGATGCCGCGTGCCGAAGGCCCCAGCCTATCCAGCAGAGATTGATAGGCATATCGACAAACTAGGTGTCATTGATACTCTTTTTGTATGAGAGTGAGCCTGCGTCAAGTAGAAATATTCTGCGTACTCGCCAAGGAGTTACACTTCGGGCGAGCAGCGGAGGAACTGTTCATCACACAGGCGGTCGTCAGCCAAGAACTTCGACGACTAGAGCGACTCATCGGAGTGCGCCTCTTCGAGAGGACAACAAGAAAGGTTCAGCTAACCGAGCAGGGTTCCACCTTCCTGCCGACAGCCCAGGCCGTCTATGACGCCTCGCGCTACCTGAACCGCGTGGCGAGCCACCTCGCGGAATCTGCGTCCACGCCAGTGAGGTTGGCCGCAAGCCCAAGCGCCATGGACTTCTTTGTTCCCCAGCTTCTGAAAGAAGTCGACGTCCAATCCGCTGGCGCGGTCGAGGAAATTGCCGTCGAGACCGGTCGCGTTGATCACATGATCGAATCTGATCAGTGCGATGTCGGCATCGGGCGCTACATCATGATGTCCGACCGCTACGAGGTTGAGCACATTTACGACGACGAGGTATACGTCGTGCTCAGCACGTCGCATCCTCTTGCTCGCGAAGCAGCGATCGATCTCAAGGACCTGGCGAACCTTCCACTCCTGCTGTGGGCTCGAGACCAGCACCCCCTCTACTACGATGCATTGATCGCAATTTGTCATGAGCGGGGCCTGGAACCGTTGATAATGACAGGTCGTCCGCACATCATCGGTGCGCGAAGCTATCTTCTGTCAGAGAATCGAGTCTTCGCCCTCATCCCGCGACCCGCGGTCAGCAAGCTGCAGCAGCCCGGCCTCGTAGCACGACCGTTGGCGCGGCGAGCGGCGGTACCGATGTCAATGGCGTGGCTTCGCGATGATTCGCGCCCGTCGGTACGCCGACTGGTGTCGATCGCACGACGCCTCGCCAGTGATCCCACTCGAGTCGAGGCACCCATCTGAACCCAGCCACGTCCCATCTGATCGAGGAGGACCGAAGAGTGAGACAACCACCATCGCTGCTGGTTGTCGGAGACCTCATCAGGGATGTGATCGTCCGGCACCGTGGCGATATCAAGCACGCAACAGACAACGACGCCCGAATTTCCCAAACACGCGGCGGCAGTGCCGCCAACGTTGCCGTGAACGCGGCGCGCAGTGGGGTACCCGTGCGATTTGTCGGCAAGGTCGGCAACGATGAAGCAGGACGAGATCTTGTCCACAGCCTTGAACAGGTGGGGATCGAAACCCGCATGCAGGTTGCCGGACGAACCGGCACCATCGTCGTACTGGTGGATCCGGTCGGTGAGCGGAGCATGTTCGTTGATCGTGGTGCCAGCGCAGAACTTGATCAGATAGATCGGTCCGCGCTCAACGGCATCAGGTGGCTTCATCTGACGATGTACAGCGCCGCTATACCATCGGCTGAAGCACATGTCGTTGAGTTCGCAGCGGCCGCCTCCGATAGGGGGGTGAAACTCAGCCTGGATACCTCCTCAACGGAGTTGCTCTGTGGCTATGGCATTGACCGATTCTGGAACCTCGTGTACCGAATTCAACCGGCCGTGATCTTTGCAAACGAGCCAGAGGCCGAATACATCGGGATCTCCACGCACAACCCCTCACGCGATCAGATCGTGGTGATCAAGCGAGGATCCAAACCGGTCAGCGTCGTGACGCATCAGGGCATCTTTCACTTCCCCGTACCGCCCGTCACGGGCGTGATCGACACGACGGGAGCCGGCGATGCCTTCGCCGCTCACTTCATCGGGGCTCAACTCGCAGGTGAATCCATTGCGGAATCGGTGCGTCGCGGCTCCCAGGGAGCGGGACGTGCCATCACGCACGTCGGTGCCTGACGGCATCAATAGCCTTCGGCTATATCTAGCGCGAACCTTTTACATAGATATTTGAAAGCCGGACACCTAGCCTGTCCTAACAATACGACCCTCCCGATCACACAGGCACCACGTCCGCGAAGCACCACACTCAAGGAGTGATATGAAGAATTTCACGTACGGACCGCTGGCCGCCACGGCCGTGCTTGCACTCGCGTTGAGCGCGTGCAGTGGCAACCCGCCCGCTCCCGCGAGCACCGGGGGAGCGGGCGACTCGAAACAGCTTTCCATCGCCTACTCGGTCAACGGCGCCCTTGGCGACCAGGGTTTCATTGATGATGCCCAATCCGGTATCAAGAAGCTCGGGGCAAACGGGCACAAGACCACAACCCTGCAGTCGGATGCAACCAACCCCGCGCAGTGGAAGGCCAACCTCGAGTCTCTCTCAACCGGTAGCTGGGATGTCGTGATCGCTGGCAGCACGCAGATGACCGACATCATCACCGCAGCGGCGAAGAAATTCTCTGATCAACACTATATTTTGTTCGATGACGTCGCGAAGGCACCCAACGTTGCGTCGGTCACATACAAGCAGAATGAAGGCTCGTTTCTGGCTGGCGTCCTCGCCGGCCTTGCCACGACCGACACCGGCACGTTCCCCCTGTCCAAGGGTGGTAAAACTGTGGGTGTCGTGGGCGGTATGGATGTCCCGGTCATTAATGACTTCGTGGTCGGTTTCAAGGCGGGCGTGGGCGCTGTTGACCCGGGCATCAAGGTCCTTGTCAGTTACGTCGGATCGTTCGCGGACTCAGCGAAGGGCTATGACCAGACTAAGGGGATGTTCAGCAACGGCGCTGACGTCGTCTTCCAGGTCGCGGGTGGCTCTGGAATCGGGGTGCTGCAGGCGGCGAAAGACGCGAACAAGTACGCGATCGGTGTCGACAGCAACCAGAACGCGCTGCAGCCAGGCTATGTCCTCGCGTCGATGCTCAAGCGGATCGGTAATTCGCTCGTGCTGGCGGTGCAGGCCGCTCAACAGGGCACGCTGAAGTACGGGGAGGAAATTCAGTACGGCCTCGCAAACGACGGTGTCGGCCTCGACTTCGAAAACAACAGCAACCTGGTTCCACAGGCGGTCATCGACAAGATTGACTCGTACAAAAAGAAGGTCATCAGTGGCGACATCAAGGTACCGACTGTCACTTCCGGGCACTGAATCCTCGATGGGGTGATGGGGGCGCACGCTCCCGCCTCCCCGTCTCCGAGCTGTGAGGGATACACACATGGATCACCCCGTCCTCGAACTCCGGCACCTTAGCAAATCGTTCGGCGCAAAGGTAGCCAACAGTGACGTCTCCCTGACAATACGGTCGGGTAAAGTTCACGCGATCGTCGGCGAGAACGGCGCGGGTAAGACCACGCTGATGAACATGGTCTCCGGCAACCTGCAGCCAGACTCGGGAACCATTGTGTTCGATGGTGAACCGGTCGTGATCAGTAACCCGAAAAAAGCGAACACGCTCGGCATCGGGATGGTTCACCAGCACTTTAAGCTGGTTCCGTCCCTCACGGTCGCGGCAAACATCTTCCTTGGCCGAGAGATCGTCGGCACGTGTGGCAGGCTCGATCAGCGCGCAATGGAACAGCGGGTCGGGGAGCTGTCACAGAGATTCGGTCTCAAGGTTGAGCCCCGCGACAGGATTCGGGATCTCTCGATCGGTGAACGACAGCGCGTGGAGATCATCAAGGCGCTCTCTCACGACACCCGCCTGCTGATCCTCGATGAACCGACCGCGGTGCTCACACCGGCCGAGACAGATGAGATGTTCCTTGTTGTTCGGCAGCTCGCTGCGCGAGGCTGCGCGGTTATGTTCATTTCTCACAAACTCGACGAGGTGCTCGCAATCGCCGACGAGGTGACGGTCATTCGCGACGGCACGGTTGTCGCAACCTGCCCCGCACCGGGACTCACGCAGACCAACATCGCCTCAATGATGGTCGGCCGGGACGTGCTGCTTCGCGTCCGACACACCCCACCGAACCCCACCGACGAGGTTCTCCGCGTCGACGGTTTGTACGCCATTGACCAGCGCGGTGTGATCGCTGTCAATAACCTTTCGCTGCACGTCCGCCGCGGCGAGATTGTCGGAATAGCCGGTGTCGAGGGGAACGGCCAGTCCGAGCTAACAGCAGCAATCGCCGGGATGACGACAGTGCCACGAGGTCGAGTGACCATTGCCGGAGAGGATGTCACGACCGCGAGCGTGGCCCATCGCCGCGACATCGGCCTGTCGTATATACCGGAGGATCGACACCACGAGGGGATAGGCCCCTCGCTCAGCGTCGCCGAGAATATCGCCGCGACTCACCTGGCCCCTCCCATCGCTCGACTCGGCTGGCTCTCGTTCTCTGGCATGCGGACATGTGCGAGGACGCTTATCTCAACATTCGATGTCCGCGGTGCCACCCCCGATACGAAGATCTCAACGCTGTCCGGTGGAAACATGCAGAAGGTGATTATCGGACGCGAGTTCGCATCCCATCCAAGCCTGCTCATGTTTTCCCAGCCCACGCGCGGGGTGGATGTCGGTGCAATGGAGTTTGTCCACAACTTGATCGACAGGGCTCGCAACAATGGAGCGGGCGTCCTGCTCGTCTCAGCCGACCTGAACGAGGTGCTAAGCCTCTCCGACCGCCTCCTCGTGATCTATCGCGGACGCATTGTTGCCGAATTCACATCGGACAACATGAGCGAGGTCGCCGTTGGTCTCGCAATGGCTGGCGTAGAACCGACACCGGAGGCGCTTGCTGAGGCCGAAGCCACACGAGCACGTCACGCAGCGGAGGTCACGGCGACCAAAACACCGGTGACCGAGGTGTCGGCAAACGTAGCCACGGTGACGGAAACCGCCGCGACAGTGGACACCGACACCGACACCGACACCGACACCGAGGCGACAGTGACCCAGCGGTCCAACACGACCAGCCTCAACCGGGTAGGCAGGCCCCCGAGTGTCCTCTCCGACTTTGTCAGCAAGACGTTCAGCAGCGCCACCCAGCCGATCCTCGCCGTCGTTGCCGCACTGGTGCTCGGCGCTATCCTGATCCTCCTGATCGGGCAGAATCCACTGTCTGCCTACGCCCAACTATTCGCCTCCGGATGGAGCAATCCCTACGGCATTGCAAACATCATTGCAATGTTCATCCCGCTCGCGATCATGTCGGCAGGCACGATCATGTCATTCCGCGCGGGGTTCTTCAACATCGGTGGTGAGGGTCAGCTCTACTTTGGCGCGTTCTTCGGCGCATTCGTGGGATTCACCGTCCCTGGGCTACCACCGGCCATCCATATCTTCCTTATTTTGCTCGCCGGTGCGGTATCGGGTGCCCTGTGGGGTTTTGTCCCCGGTGCGCTGTTCGCACTCTGGCGAGTTGATATCGTCGTCACGACGCTGCTGCTGTCCCAGGTTGCCCTGCTAACCACAAGTTACTTCGTAACCGGACCGTTCCAAGACAGAACAGCGGGAAACTCCGCGTCCGCCAAGATCGCAGACGAAGCGATGCTGCCGATGTTCAACTCGACCTATGGCATCGGCCCTGACCTGGTCATCGCGCTGATCGTCGCGGCTGCTCTGGGCCTGGTCTTGAACCGCACGGTCTGGGGACTGAAGGTAAAAGAACTCGGCGAACTGAACCGCTTCGCGGAGTTCGCGGGCGTCTGCCCGCGACGGATGTCCATTCAGGTGATGATGCTATCCGGTGCGGCCGCCGGGCTCGCGGGAGCGCTATACGTGATTGGGCCGAACGGTGGAAGATTCCTACAGGCGTTCTCGCCGGGCTTCGGCTTCCTCGCGATCACCGTTGCCCTACTCGCAAGACTCAGCCCGTGGGCGTCCCTCATCGCCGCTCTTTTCTACGCAACGATGATGTCCGGCGCGACGGGGCTGCAAGCCTCGGGCGTCCCCTTCCCGCTTGTCAGTGTGTTGCAGGGACTCATCATCATCACGATTACGGCAACATTTGTCGTCAACCGGCGAAAGCGGAGAAACCGGTTCGGAACCGCAGAACCCGTCAGTGTCAGTAAGGAAAGTCGAAGTGAATGAGATCATTGCACAGGTCTTCAGCGTCGCAACCCTTGCGGTGATCCTGACCAAGACGACGCCACTCCTGCTGGCCGCGCTCGGCGGAGCCTTCACCCAGATGGGTAACATCCTCAACATTGGCCTTGAGGGGATGATGCTCGCCGGAGCCTTCGCCGCCGTCGCGGTTGGTGCCATCACCAACCCCTTCGTCGGCATCCTGGGAGGCCTCGCTGCAGCCATACTGCTGGCACTCGTGTTCGCAATCGCCGCCCTGGTGTTCAAAGCGGACTTTATTGTGGTCGGCATCGGCATCAACCTCCTCGCCATCGGTACCACTGTCCTCCTGCTGACCGTAATCTACGGCAATGCCGGTGTCACGCCGGGCAACGTCAAAGCAATCCTTCCCAAAATTGATCTCGGACAGGTCGGCGGCATCCCACTCATTGGACCGACAATCGATGACCAAACGATCCTCGTCTGGCTTGCACTCCTGCTCGTGCCGGTCTACGCGTACGTGCTATACCGGACACCGTTTGGGGTGCACCTGCGCGCGGTGGGAGAAGATGAAGCCGCAGCAATCGCCGCGGGTATCAATGTCGTGCGGGTCAAATTCGTCTCCATCCTCGTATCCGGAGCGTTCTGTGGAATTGCGGGAGCGCAACTGGCCATGGCGACGGTCGGTTCCTTCACCTCAGGAATGACCGCATCACGTGGTTTCATCGCCGTCGCCGCCCTCACGTTCGGGCTCGGCCGCCCCTACCGCACGATGGTCGCGTGCTTCATCTTTGGTGCGGCAGACGCGGTCACCGACCGGCTCACCCTCGCGAGTGTGAACTCCTCCCTCGCACTAACAACTCCGTACGTCATCACGGTCATTGCGCTCGTGCTGGCCGCGGTGCGGGTGCGTTCCGCTCTCAACGCACGCTCGAAGAAGGCCTTGCAATTGGCCGGTGAATAACCAACGAATAAGAGAAAGAAAGGATACTCGTGTGGAAAAAATAATTCTGGACTGTGATCCCGGTCATGACGATGCGATCGCGATCCTGCTTGCTGCCGGTAACCCGCACATTGATCTGCTCGGCATCACTACGGTGGCCGGCAACCACACCATCGAGAAGGTCACACGCAACGCACTGTCCGTGTGTGCGGCAGCCGGCATCCGTATCCCGGTCGCACGGGGTGCCGAGTGTCCGTTGGTAACACCGCAAATGGTTGGCGAGTACATCCACGGTGACTCCGGACTCGACGGTCCGATTCTCCTGCCCGCGACCTATGAACTCGACCCGCGACACGCTGTCGATTTCATCGTGGAGACGGTGATGACCCACGAACCAAAAACGGTCAGCCTGGTTCCGGTCGGGCCGTTCACGAACATCGCGCTGGCCGTGCGCACCGAGCCCCGCATCGTCGAACGCGTGAAGAAAGTCGTGGTGATGGGTGGCGCATACACGCGTGGCAACGTCACTCCGGGGGCGGAGTTCAATATATACGTGGACCCTGAGGCGGCTGAGGCGGTCTTCCGTGCCGACTGGGATGTCACGATGGTGGGCCTTGATCTCACACACCAGGCGCTCGCTACTGACGAACTGCAGGAGCGCGTGCGCGCAATCGGCGGCCAGATCAGTGACTTTGTTCTCGCGGTGTGGGACTTCGTCGGCAGCACCTACCAGAAACAATACGGATTCGATGTCCCACCCGTCCACGACGCCTGTTGTGTTGCCGCTCTCATCGATCCTGATCTCATCACAACCGCCCTGGCCGATGTCCACGTCGAACTGCACGGAGAATGGACCAAGGGGACCACGGTGGTCAATTTCCGTGACATACCGGGGATGAATCACACGAACGGTGTCGCGCTTCGCCAAACCGATTTCCGTACGAGTGTCGCACTGAGCCTCGACTGGCCCAAATTCGCAGACCTCGTCGTTGACGCGATCGAGCGATTATCAGCACCAGTGGTGAACAGGTAAACCTTCGACTACCCCGTATCTCCACCCGACGAAAGAAGAGCACCCATGCCCCGACCCATCATCATTGATACCGACCCCGGAATCGACGATGCCCTCGCTATCATGCTCGCTGCGGCCAGTCCCGAGGTGAAAATCCTCGGCATCGTCGCGGTGGCGGGCAATGTGGGGCTTGAGCACACCGCGGCGAACGCGGCATCCCTCGCTGACCTGCTACGACTAACGTGCCCGGTCGGACGAGGTGCGTCGGGGCCGTTGTGGCGCCGCGATACCTCCTCAGCGACAGAGGTGCACGGCACAAACGGGCTCGGCGGCTACCAACTGCCAACGTCAACGCGCCCGCTTGAGGCCGGCATCCCGCTTTGTGCACGACTGATCGAAACAAGCCCGGAGCCGGTCACAGTGGTGGCGATTGGCCCACTCACGAACATCGCGCTGCTCATTAACCAGCACCCGGAAACGGCCCGAAAAGTGGAGCGATTCGTGATCATGGGGGGCGGAACCCTTGACGTGCTCGGCAATACCACGCCCGCTGCGGAGTTCAATATCTACTACGACCCGGATGCCGCAGCGTGTCTGTTCAACTTCGGGGTGCCGATCACGATGGTTGGCCTGAATGCGACGCATCAGGCGCTCGTCGGCTCTGCACACCTACCGCGGCTGTTGGCCTCCGGCGGACCGGTGGCGAAAATGGTTGCTCATCTCATCGCGAGCTATCACGAAAACCACCAGCCGAGCGACGAGTCGGCACAGCACGACTCGCTTGCGCTCGCGGCGGTAGTGGACCCAAGCATCCTCACCACTAGCCACCTGCACGTTGATGTGGAAAACATCGGTCGCCTGACCGCCGGAATGACGGTCGTTGACCACCTCGGCCGCACCGGCAAGCCAAACTGTGACGTTGCTATCGATGTCAATGTCACCCAATTCCGTGAGTTACTCGACTCGCGCCTGAGCCAGCTTGATATATCCCTGACCGGCCAGGGTGGGTGATCTCGGCGAACTACACGGTCTCGGCGATAGCCGACCGCTCAGAGCCCTGTGCCCACGAGCTCATGCACTCCGGCCAGCACTTCATCCGGTCGGAACGGGTACTTCAGAATTTCCGCCTCGTCGCTGATGCCGGTGAGAACAAGCACGGTGTGCAAGCCCGCCTCCATTCCCGCAACAATGTCCGTGTCCATCCGATCACCAATCATGGCGGTGTTTTCGGAGTGTGCCCCGATCTTGTTCAGAGCGGATCGGAACATCATCGGATTCGGCTTACCCACCACGTAGGGCGCTTTCCCGGTCGCCTTCGTAATGAGCGCGGCAACCGCCCCGGTTGCAGGCAAAGGGCCGTCAATGCTCGGCCCCGTGGCATCCGGATTAGTGACAATGAATCGAGCCCCGTTGACGATAAGCCGAATGGCCTTGGTGATCGCCTCAAACGAGTAGCTGCGCGTTTCGCCCACAACAACAAAATCCGGGTCTGTTTCGGTCATGACGAATCCGGCATCGTGCAACGCGGTAATAACTCCGGCCTGGCCGATGACAAATGCCCGGCCACCCGGAAGTTGCTGGGAAAGAAAGTCTGCGGTTGCCAGCGCAGAAGTCCAGATTCGTTCTTCCGGCACGATAAGGCCCGATGCCTCCAGCCGGGCAGACAGGTCTCGCGCGGTAAACATCGAGTTGTTCGTGAGCACGAGGTACGGTGTGTCGGATGCCTCCCAGCCCTGAAGCAGCTCGGCAGCTCCGGGTAATGGATGATCCTCGTGCACGAGAACGCCGTCCATGTCCGTGAGCCAGCACTCCACACTGTCGCGTTTTACCATGAGCTAAGCCTACGTGCGCTGGGCTATCCTACCCACCCGTGAAAACAAGCCACAACAGAACGGTGTTAAGCCCCGTAATGAACACCGAGGCGACAATTCCTGCCGCCGTCGTGAGCGCGGTATTTCGCCATTGACCCAGCAGCGCCCGATTTGCGGTGAGTGCGACCAGCGGCACGAGTGCGAACGGTATACCGAACGACAGCACGACCTGACTGAGCACGAGTGCCTGTGTGGGGTCAAGACCCACCCCGAGAATGCCCAGCGCGGGAAGCAGTGTCACTGTTCGGCGCAGCAACAGGGGAACACGGATTCGCAAAAGTCCCTGCATGATCTCGGCACCCGCGTACGCACCCACCGCAGTTGAGGCCAGCCCCGACGCCAATAACCCGACCGCGAAGAGCGTTGCAACAACGGGTCCGAGCACCGCTCCGATGGCCCGATACGCACCCTCCAGCTCGTCGGTGCCCGGTACTGCGCTGAGGGTTGTCGCGGCCAGCAGTAAGAGAGCAAGGTTCACCGATCCGGCAATCGCCATTGCGACGGCCACATCGATGCGGGTGATTCGCACAAGACGCTCCGTGGACAGGATCGTCGCGGTGCCCGGCTCGTGCGCGATACCCGGGGTCAGCCCGGACGAGGCATCCACCCCTTTTGCTGTCGTCGGCGGCGCAAAGCGGTCGCGGCTCAGCGCGGAATGCGCATAGATGGCGTGCGGCATGATCGTCGCACCCAGAATGGATGCCGCGAGCAGCACCGAGCTCGTATCTGTGACGCGCGGCACCAACCCACCGAGCACAGAGCCCAGGGAGGGCGGTGCGATAAAAACTCCGACCGTGAATCCAACCGCGATAATAACGATGAGCCCGATGATGATGACCTCAAACAGTCGCGCACCGTAACGACTCTGCACAAACAGCAAGAGGATCGACGCCACTCCGGCAGTAACGCCGCCCCAAACCAACGGCATACCGAACAGCAGGTGTAGTGCGACGGCTCCACCAATGACCTCCGCGATATCCGTCGCCATCGCGACCAGTTCGGCCTGTAGCCAGTAGCTGCGTCGCAGCCAGGGACGCCGATGCAACCGTCCGCCGAGCACCTCGGGCAAGCTTTGTCCGGTCACAATTCCGAGCTTCGCGGACAGGTATTGAATCAGCCACGCCATGGCATTGCCGAGGATAACGACCCACACGAGCAGGAATCCGTGGGTAGAGCCCGCGGTCATGTTGCTGCCGACATTGCCGGGATCAAGATAGGCGATTCCCGCAACAAGC
>Ga0081606_1000636_pt1 | contig 13248 bp, 10 predicted proteins | sample EareggfetidaYelm_FD_71127 | JGI IMG/M metagenome (GOLD analysis project Ga0081606, IMG submission 71127) | Earthworm egg capsule microbial community from the University of Washington, USA - E. fetida Yelm (SPADES assembly) (version 2) | ecosystem: Host-associated > Annelida > Reproductive system... | reverse complement strand
TGGTGGAGCTGGCGGGAATTGAACCCGCGTCCGTAAGCCTTTACCGGGCAGATCTACATGTTTAGCGGTCTGATTTGAGTCTCGCCACCATTGTCGCGCAGTCGCACGCTACACTGGCCGCCAGCACCCTATTTTCTTGCCCTGACCCAAGGTACCCGGATCAGGACCAGCCCATGTCATTATCCTTGCAGCCGGGAGGCGCTGATTGCTCAGAACCCCCTTGCCCAGCCCATCGGCCGACTGTTGCAAGGCTCGCTGGCAATTAAGCAGCGAGTGCGAAACGTTCGTCGTTTGCAGTTAGTTTTTCGAATCGAGATTTACGAGCGTGACCCAAGCTCGACATGCACCACGCCGGTTCCGAACCCACGTCGAAACCAGGGCAGCCCCAAGAGCCGTATTCTACGCTGACGCGAGCAATTGCAAGAGCTCGGAGGGAAATTTAATTGCGGCATGTGCTCCCCAGTTCTGCACGGCGGTGTTGGCGCCCAGGTAGCCGTAAGTCGCCGCGACCGTGCCCATCCCGGCCGCTAGGCCGGCAGCGATGTCGCGCTCATCGTCACCCACGTAAATGCATTGTTCGGGCGACAGCTTCAAGCGCGCTGCCGCTTCCAGCAAGGGCGCGGGGTGTGGCTTGGCATGGGGCGTGGTGTCGCCACTGATGATCGCCGCCGCCGTGACGAACAGCGGGATGGTCCGGGTCAACGGCTCGGTGAAGCGGGCCATTTTGTTGGTGACGACACCCCAGGCCATGTTGCGGCACAACAACTGGTCGATCAGTTCCGGCACTTGCGCAAAGATGGTCGTGCGCTGCGTCAAGCATGCGCCGTAGTTCACGAAAAACTCTTCACGCAAGGCGGCAAACCCGGGATGGTCGGGGCTGATGCCAAAGGCTTCGCCCAACATGCCGCGGGCGCCTGCCCCGGCCATGGGCCGATATTGCGTCAATGGCAAAGGGGGCAGGCCGCGATCGGTGCGCATTTTGTCGGCAGCAGCGCCCAAATCAGGGGCGCTGTCGATCAGCGTTCCATCCAGATCAAACAGGACTGCGCGGATGTGGCGAAACATGGGGCGCTTTCAGGCGATGCGCCGCGTTGCCAACAGGTAGTTCACGCCGGTATCCGCGCTGAGCCGATAACGCTGTGTCAGCGGGTTGTATGCAAGCCCTTTGGCATGCTGTACATGCAGTCCTGCGCTGCGGCAACTGGCGGCCAGTTCACTGGGGCGGATCATCTTGGCGTATTCATGCGTCCCGCGAGGCAGCAGGTTGAGTACATACTCTGCGGCCACGATGGCCTGCATGAATGCCTTGGCATTGCGGTTGAGGGTGGAGAAGAAGACCCAGCCGCCCGGTTTGACCAACGCGGAGCAGACGTGCACTACGGATGCAGGCTCCGGCACATGTTCCAGCATTTCCATGCAGGTCACTGCGTCAAAACTTGCTGGCTGCTCTTGGGCCAGCGCTTCGGCACTGAGTTCCCGGTACTGGATATTTTTTGTCCCGGCATCCAGTGCGTGTAGTTGCGCCACACACAAGGACTTGGATGCCAAGTCGATGCCCAGCACATCCGCTCCTTTGCGGGCCATCGCGTCTGTCAATATCCCGCCACCGCAGCCTACATCGAGCACCCGCTTGCCGGACAGTTCGCACAAGCCATCGATCCAGTCGAGCCGCAGGGGGTTGATTTGGTGCAACGGACGAAATTCGCCGTCCGGGTCCCACCAGCGATGGGCAAGTTCCGAGAATTTGGCCAACTCGGCCGGGTCTGCATTGACGGGTTCACTCATGCCGGTGATTGTCCATAAAAAAAGCCCCGTCGCCGGGGCTTTTTAGCCATTCAAGGATCGTTGGGGGGATTACTTGGAGGCGCGGGTGCCGACGACTTCGATTTCCACGCGGCGGTTTTTCGCACGGCCTTCGGCCGTCTTGTTGTCGGCCACGGGTTGCTTTTCACCCTTGCCTTCGGTGTACACGCGGTTCTTTTCGATGCCTTTGGACACCAGGTAAGCCTTCACGGCTTCGGCCCGGCGTACCGACAGCCTCTGGTTGTAGGCGTCAGTGCCCACGGAGTCGGTATGGCCGACCGCAATGATCACTTCCAGGTTGATGTCCTTGACTTTGGAAACCAGGTCGTCGAGCTTGGCCTTGCCTTCCGGCTTGATCACTGATTTGTCGAAGTCGAAGAATGCGTCGGTGGCGTAGGTGACCTTGGTCGCCACAGCAGGGGCAGGGGTCGAGGCGGAAGCTGTCGCGGGGGTTTGGCCGGCAGCAGCAGCAGGAGACGAGGAGGAAGAAGCCGCAGACGTCGGCGCGGCTTTTTGCGCGGCTGCAGCCGTCGCAGCAGCAGCAGTCGTAGCGGGGGTCGCTGCGGCAGCAGCAGCAGCAGCGGTGGTGGCGATCGCACTGTCGCAGCCGGCAGAGGCGGTTGCAGGTGTCCAGTTGGCGTTGCGCCAGCAGTGTTCGTTGCTGCCGTTCTTCCAAGCCAGTTGGCCGGAAGCGTCTCTCCAGTTGTCGGCGGATTGGGCGCCAGCGGCGGCGGCAAGCGTAGCGGAGGCAAACAACATTGCCACTTTGTTCAGATTCTTCATGGTTCTCCTCTTGGGGGATGAAAGCCGCAGCCTGTGCTGCGAATAAAGTCGCCCGGGGTGACCATCACTCCAAGCGTTTGAGCGATTGTGCCATAAGGCCGCAGAGCAAAGCTGTGACGCCGGCGCAGGGCAGGGAGGACGAAACCTGGATTGCTTCCATTTGTTGCATGGCCGCTACATGGTCTTGCCCCTAGAATGGCTCTCTTTTGCCGCCCCCATCGTCCCGATGACGTGCCCATGACCCAGTTTGCCAAAGAAACCCTGCCGATCAGCCTCGAAGAGGAGATGCGGCGCAGTTACCTCGATTACGCGATGAGCGTGATTGTGGGCCGGGCCTTGCCCGATGCGCGCGATGGTTTGAAGCCGGTGCATCGCCGGGTGCTTTTTTCGATGCATGAGTTGCACAACGACTGGAACCGCCCGTACAGGAAATCGGCCCGTGCCGTCGGTGACGTGATGGGTAAGTACCATCCTCACGGCGATACTGCGATCTACGACACCATCGTGCGCATGGCGCAGAGTTTTTCCCTGCGCCACATGCTGATCGATGGCCAGGGCAATTTCGGCTCCGTCGACGGCGACAACGCTGCGGCCATGCGTTACACCGAAATCCGTTTGGCCAAGATTGCCCACGAGATGTTGGCCGACATCGACAAGGAAACCGTCGATTTCGGCCCGAACTACGACGGTAACGAAAAAGAGCCGCTGGTCCTGCCCAGCAAACTGCCCAATTTGCTGGTCAATGGCTCGGCGGGTATCGCCGTGGGCATGGCCACCAACATCCCGCCGCATAACCTCAATGAGGTGGTGGATGCCTGTCTGCACCTGCTGCACCACCCGGATGCGTCGATTGACGAGTTGATGGAGATCATCCCGGCACCCGATTTCCCCACGGCCGGCATCATCTACGGCATCAATGGCGTCAAGGATGGCTACCGTACCGGCCGCGGCAAGGTGGTGATGCGTGCCAAGTGCCATTTCGAGGACATCGACCGCGGCCAGCGCCAGGCGATCATCGTCGACGAGTTGCCCTACCAGGTCAACAAGAAGACGCTGCAAGAGCGCATGGCGGAACTGGTGCATGAGAAAAAACTCGACGGCATCAGCCATATCCAGGACGAGTCCGACAAGTCGGGCATGCGTCTGGTGATCGAGCTCAAGCGTGGCGAAGTCCCCGAGGTGGTGCTGAACAATCTGTACAAGCAGACGCAGTTGCAGGACACCTTCGGCATGAATATGGTGGCGCTGATCGATGGTCAGCCCCGCCTGTGCAATCTCAAGGATCTGGTCAGTGTCTTTTTGCAGCACCGCCGCGAAGTGGTGACGCGCCGCACGGTGTTCGAGCTGCGCAAGGCGCGCGAGCGGGGCCATGTGCTCGAAGGCTTGGCCGTGGCGCTGGCCAACATCGACGACTTCATTGCCATCATCCGCAACGCCCCCACCCCGCCGGTGGCCAAGGCCGGACTGATGGCGCAGTCCTGGGACAGCCAACTGGTGCGCGAGATGCTCACCCGCACCCGTGCCGATGGCGCGCAGGTCAATGCCGACGACTACCGCCCCGAGGGCCTGGACCAGGAGTTGGGCATGGGTCGGGACGGCCGCTACCGCCTGTCGGACACGCAGGCCCAGGAAATCCTGCAGATGCGCCTGCAGCGTCTGACCGGCCTGGAGCAAGACAAGATCGTGGCCGAGTACAAGGACGCGATGGATGTCGTCGACGATCTGCTGGACATTCTGGCCAAGCCCGAGCGCGTGTCCATCATCATTGGCCAGGAACTGGCCGCGATCAGGCAGGAGTTCGGCCAGCACAAGCTGAGCGCGCGCCGCAGCATCATCGAGCACAGTGCGCAAGACCTGTGCACCGAGGACCTGATCACGCCTACCGACATGGTGGTCACGCTCAGCCACACGGGCTACATCAAGAGCCAGCCGCTGGGCGAATACCGCGCCCAAAAGCGCGGCGGGCGCGGCAAGCAGGCCACGGCCACCAAGGAAGACGATTGGATCGACCAACTCTTCATCGCCAATACGCACGACTACATCCTGTGCTTTTCCAACCGTGGCCGCCTGTACTGGCTCAAGGTCTGGGAGGTGCCGGCAGGCTCGCGCGGCTCGCGCGGCCGCCCGATCGTGAACATGTTTCCGCTACAGGACGGCGAGAAGATCAACGTGGTGCTGCCCCTGACGGGCGCCATGCGCAGCTTTCCGGCGGACCGCTATGTGTTCATGGCCACCAGCATGGGCACGGTCAAGAAGACGGCGCTCGACGAATTCAGCAACCCGCGCAAGGGCGGCATCATTGCCGGCCATCTCGATGATGGCGATTACCTGATCGGCGCCGCGCTGACCGACGGCCAGCATGATGTGATGCTGTTCAGCGATGGCGGCAAGGCCGTGCGCTTCGATGAAAACGATGTGCGTCCGCTGAGCCGTCAGGCGCGCGGCGTGCGCGGCATGTTGCTGGAAGAAGGGCAGAGCGTGATCGCGATGCTGGTGGCCGAAGACGAAACGCAGAGCGTGCTGACCGCCACCGAAAACGGCTATGGCAAGCGTACCGGCATCGTCGAATACACCCGCCATGGTCGCGGCACCAAGGGCATGATTGCGATCCAGCAAAGCGGGCGCAACGGCAAGGTGGTGGCCGCCACCCTGGTGCACGCCGATGACGAGATCATGCTGATCACCGACAAGGGGGTTCTGGTGCGCACCCGGGTCTCGGAAATCCGCGAACTCGGCCGCGCCACGCAGGGGGTGACGCTGATCGCACTGGACGAAGGCGCCAAGCTCAGCGGCCTGCAGCGCATCGTCGAAAACGATGCCAACGTGGCCGATGCACCCATCGATGCACCCGCCAATGCCGAAGGCAGCGCGGACGACGGCGCGCCCGATGCCTGACCCTCCGGGATGCCATCGATGCCATCTTCGCGCCGTATGCGCTATCAAATGTGAAGCGCAACGAGCTCATGAAACAAGCGCCCGCCGCCTTTTATGCACCATCCATGAAACGCCCTTACAACTTTTCTGCCGGCCCGGCTGCGATTCCCGCCGAAGTTCTGGAGCAAGCTGCTGCCGAGATGCTCGACTGGCATGGCTGTGGCATGGGCGTGATGGAGATGAGCCACCGCGGCAAGGAGTTCCGCTCGATCTGCGAGCAGGCGCAGGCCAAGCTGCGCGAGTTGCTGGCGGTGCCGGCGCAGTTCAAGATCTTGTTCATGCAGGGCGGCGGTCTGGCGGAAAACGCCATCGTGCCGCTGAACCTGTCGCGTGCCGGGACGGTCGATTTCGTGGTCACGGGCAGTTGGAGCCAGAAGTCGCAGCAAGAGGCGCGCAAATACGCAGCGCAAGTCAATGTCGTGGCCTCCAGTGAAGACACCGGCTTTACCAGCCTGCCCGCCCCCGCGACCTGGACCCTGAGCCGGGGGGCGAGCTACCTGCATCTTTGCAGCAACGAGACCATCAACGGCGTCGAGTTCCAGCAATTGCCGGATCTGCAGGCGCTGGGCAGCGATGCCCCGTTGGTGATCGACTTCTCCTCGCATGTCGCCTCGCGCCCTGTCGATTGGTCGCGCGTTGGCCTGGCCTTTGGCGGCGCGCAAAAGAACCTGGGCCCTGCGGGCCTGACGCTGGTGGTCGTGCGCGAAGACCTGCTCGGCCACGCCCTGCCGGCCTGTCCCAGCGCCTTCGACTACCGGACGGTGGCCGAGCATCAGTCGATGTACAACACCCCCCCGACCTGGGGGATCTACATCGCGGGTCTGACCTTCGAGTGGCTGGGGCGCCAGCGGGAAGGGCCGCTCAGCGGCATCGCCGCGATGGAGCAACGCCATATCGCCAAAGCCCAACTGCTCTACGACGCGATCGACAACTCCGGGCTGTACCTGAACAAAGTGGTGCCCCACTGCCGCTCGCGGATGAATGTGCCGTTCTTCCTGCGCGACGAGAGTCGCAACGACGATTTTCTGGCCGGGGCCCGCGAACGGGGTCTGTTGCAGCTCAAGGGCCACAAGTCGGTGGGAGGCATGCGCGCGAGCATCTACAACGCCATGCCGCTGGCTGGGGTGCAGGCGCTGGTGGACTACATGCGAGAATTTGAGCAAAAGCGGGCCTGAGAGCCCGTTGCCAGTGGTTGCAAGCGCCCGCGCAGCCTCCCTTGCCACGCACAGCCTCCATGGCCGCCACCATCCATGAACCATCCGCAAGCCTCACCCGACCTGTCCAGCCTGCGCGTGCAGATCGACCATATCGACCAGCAACTGCTCGCGCTGCTGAACCAAAGGGCCTTGGTGGCCGAGCGGGTGGGCGAGGTCAAAAAGCGCGAAGGCACGCCCTTTTTTCGCCCCGACCGTGTGGCGCAGGTGATAGAAAAAATCCAGACCACCAACCCCGGTCCGCTCAAAAGCCCGCATGTGGCCGCCATCTGGCGCGAAATCATGTCGGCCTGCCTGGCGCTGGAATCGCCGCAGCGCGTGGCCGTGCTGGGGCCGCAAGGCACCTTCTGCGAGCAGGCGGCGATCGGTTTTTTTGGCGGCGCCGCCGACCTGATGTACTGCGCCAACTTCGATGAAGTCTTCCACGCCACGGCCGCCGGCAGCGCCCAATACGGCGTGGTGGGGGTGGAGAACTCCACCGAAGGCGTGGTCACACGCTCGCTCGATCTGTTCCTGCACACCCCCACGCATGTGGTGGGCGAAGTCAGCCTGCTGGTGCGCCACAACCTGCTGCGCACCAGCCATTCGCTCGATGGCATCCATGCCGTGCTGGCCCACCCGCAGGCGCTGGCGCAATGCCAGGCCTGGCTGTCCAGGCACCTGCCGCATGCCGAGCGCCGCCCGGTATCGAGCAATGCCGAAGGTGCCCGCCTGGCCACCACCGACCCGGCCTGGGCCGCCTTGTCGAGCGAGCGGGCAGCGACGCAATTTGGCCTGCACATCGTGGCCCACGCGATTCAGGACGATGCCTACAACCGCACGCGCTTTGCCATCATCTGCCTGCCGCACACGCTGCCGACGCCGCCGCCCTCGGGCAAGGATTGCACCAGCCTGGTGGTGTCGGTGCCGAACCGGCCCGGCGCGGTGCATGATCTGCTGGTGCCGCTCAAGACCCATGGCGTGTCGATGACGCGCTTCGAATCCCGCCCGGCCCGCACCGGCCAGTGGGAGTATTACTTCTACATCGACCTCGACGGCCATCCCGCACAGCCCCCTGTGGCGCGGGCGCTGGAAGAACTGCGCAGCCTGTGCGCGTTCTACAAGGTTCTGGGTGCCTACCCGGTGTCAACCTGAGGAGCCGTCGCCATGTTTGAACAATTGGGACTGATAGGCTGCGGGCTCATGGGCGGCTCGTTCGCGCTGGCCATGAAAAAGACCGGCCTGGTCAAGCGCGTGGTGGGCTACAGCAAGTCGCCCTCGACCACCGACCGCGCCCGCCGGCTGGGGGTCATCGATGTCGAGGCGCCGTCGGCCTTGATGGCGGTCTCGGGCGCCGACATCGTGCTGGTGGCCGTGCCGGTGGCCGCCACCGAGGCCACGCTCAAAGCCATCAAGCATCTGGTCACGTCGCAGATGCTGATCATGGATGTCGGCTCGACCAAGGCCGACGTGGTGCAGTCTGCGCAACGCGCGCTGCGCGACCAGGTCGGCTCGTTCGTGCCGGCGCATCCGATCGCGGGCAGCGAGGTCTCGGGCGTCGAGCATGCCGATGCCGATCTCTACAACGGACGCCAGATCATATTGACCCCGACCGAACTCACCCACACTGACCAAGTGGAACGCGCCACCCACCTCTGGCAGGCGCTCGGCTGCCGTGTGACCCGACTGTCGCCGCAGGCGCATGATGGCGCCTTCGCCGCTGTCAGCCACCTGCCCCATGTGCTGGCTTTTGCCATGATGAACAGCATCATCGGGCAAGACCATGGCGACGATTTCCTGTCGCTCGCCGGCCCCGGCTTTCGCGACTTCACCCGCATCGCGGCCAGCGACCCCAAGATGTGGCGCGACATATTGCTGTCCAACCGGCATGAACTGATCGTCCAGTCGAGACGGTTCCGGCAGGCGCTGCACGATATCGAGCAGGCCATGGAAAAAGGCCATGCCCAGTCTCTGGAAGACCTGCTGACCCTGGCCAGCGAGGCCCGTGCCCACTGGCGCATGGGCGCACAGAAAACGGCCAAGCTGCGCTCCCCCGTAGACCCGTAGCCCCCCGTAGCTCCCCGTAGCCCGCAGACCACCGCGCCATGTACAGCACCGCCTTCATTGACCTTCCCGCATTGGATGCGGCAGCCGGCGAGGTCCGGTTGCCCGGCTCCAAGAGCATTTCCAACCGGGTGCTGCTGCTGGCCGCGCTCAGCAACGGCACCACCACCGTGCATCAACTGCTGGCGTCCGACGACACCCGCGTGATGCTCGACGCATTGCGCCAGATCGGCTGCGCCGTCGATGAAGCGGGCAGCAGCGTGCACATCACGGGCCTGGGCGGCCGCGCCCCGCGCGCGCCGGCCAAACTCTTTCTGGGCAATGCCGGCACCGCGATGCGCCCGCTGACGGCAGCGCTGGCCCTGCTCGGCGGCGAGTTCGAGCTCTCGGGCGTGGCGCGCATGCACCAGCGCCCGATCGGTGATCTGGTCGATGCGCTGCGCCAACTCGGTTGCCGGATCGACTACCTCGGCAACGACGGCTACCCGCCGCTGCGCATCGCACATGCCGCATGTGCCCCGGCCCCGGATGTTCCGGCCCTGGTCCCGGGCGTCCCGCCCCTGGCGTTGGCCGAACCGATCCGCGTTCGTGGCGATGTCTCCAGCCAGTTTCTGACCGCCTTGCTGATGGCGTTGCCGCTGGCGGCCGGCAGACAAAGCATCGTGATCGAAGTCTTGGGCGAGTTGATCTCCAAGCCCTATATCGCAATCACCCTGGAACTGCTGGCCCGCTTCGGCATCGTGGTCGAACGCCAGGGCTGGCAGCGGTTCACGATTGCCGCAGGCAGCCGCTACCAGTCGCCGGGCAGCATCCATGTCGAGGCAGACGCCTCATCGGCCAGCTATTTCATCGCGCTGGGCGCCATTGCCTCTGGCGCCGGTGGCCCGAACGGCGCCCAGGGCATCAGGATTGCCGGTCTGGGCCTGGATTCGATACAGGGCGACATCCGCTTCGTCGAAGCCGCCCGGGCGATGGGCGCCGTGGTGACCGGCGGCCCCCATTGGCTGCATGTCCAGCGCGGAGCGCCCGGACAGGGATGGCCGCTCAAGGCCATCGACATCGACTGCAACCACATCCCGGACGCCGCGATGACCCTGGCCGTGATGGCGCTGTACGCCCAGGGCAGCAGCCGCTTGCGCAACATCGCCAGTTGGCGCGTGAAGGAGACCGACCGCATCGCCGCCATGGCCGCCGGGCTGCGCCAACTCGGTGCCAGCGTCGAGGAAGGCGCAGACTTCATCCGCATCACCCCACCGCCACGGGCCGAGGACTGGAAAGCCGCCAGCATCGACACCCATGACGACCATCGCGTGGCCATGTGCTTCGCATTGGCGGCCTTCAACCCCGCCGGCTTGCCGATCCGCATTCAGGATCCGAAATGCGTGGCCAAGACCTTCCCGGACTACTTCGAGGCCCTGTTCTCGGTCGCGCAACTGGCGGCCGAGCGCATTCCGGTGATCTGCATCGACGGCCCCACGGCCTCGGGCAAAGGAACGCTGGCCGCCGCGCTGGCCCGGCAACTGGGCTACCGCTTCCTGGACTCGGGCGCGCTCTACCGCATCACCGCGCTGGTCGCGCTGCGGTCGGGTCTGCGGATCGACGCCGGGCACGAAGAGCGCATCGCCGCGCTGGCCCGAACGCTGCCCGTGCGCTTCGAAAGCGACCGGGTGTTGCTGGGCAGCGATGACTTGACCGAGGCCATCCGCAGCGAAGAGGTCGGCATGAACGCCTCCCGCGTATCGGCCCTGCCCGCCGTGCGCGCGGCCCTGGTCGCGCTGCAACACAGCTTTCGGCGCCTGCCCGGGCTGGTGGCCGATGGCCGCGACATGGGCACGGTGATCTTCCCGGCCGCAGCGCTGAAGGTCTACCTGACGGCAAGCCTCGCCTGCCGTGCGGAGCGCCGTTATAAGCAGTTGATTTCAAAGGGTTTTTCAGCTAACATCGCGGATCTTTGCGCAGACTTGCAAGAGCGCGATGCGCGCGATGGCACGCGCAGCGTCGCGCCGCTCAAGCCCGCGCAGGACGCTCTGCTGCTGGACAACTCCTGCCAGACGATGGATCAAACCGTCGCCTTGGTGTTGGCTTGGTGGCAAGAGAGGCAGTTTGGTGCCGTTTTTGCGCCAGGGCGACAGCCCGGCGCCGTGACCGCGCCGGGCTGAAACCATGCGGGGCCGCAAGGCCCCGCGCAACAGTCCCACGCAGTCGCGCATAGCGCTGTGTGGATCATTCACCCGACCTGCGGTCGATCCGCAAAAAAACCACCGCAAGCAGCTATAAAAACAGTCGCAATGGTGTGGCTGGAATCCTGTTTGTGGCAAGGAAACACATGTCCGAATCTTTTGCCGCCCTGTTTGAAGAATCCCTGCAACGCACGGAAATGCGTCCGGGCGAAGTCATCACCGCCGAAGTCATGCGCGTGGAACACAACTTCGTCGTGGTCAACGCCGGCCTCAAGTCCGAAGCCTACGTGCCGCTGGACGAGTTCAAGAACGACAAGGGCGAGGTCGAAGTCCAAGTGGGCGACTTCGTGTCGGTGGCCATTGGCTCGATCGAAAACGGCTACGGCGACACCATCCTGTCGCGCGACACCGCCAAGCGCCTGGCCTCCTGGATGAGCCTGGAAAAGGCCCTGGAATCGGGCGAATTCGTCACTGGCACGACCAGTGGCAAGGTCAAGGGCGGCCTGACCGTGCTGGTCAACGGCATCCGCGCCTTCCTGCCCGGCTCGCTGATCGATACCCGTCCGATCAAGGATCTGACGCCGTATGAAAACAAGACCATGGAATTCAAGGTCATCAAGCTCGACCGCAAGCGCAACAACGTGGTGCTCAGCCGCCGCGCGGTGGTCGAAGCCTCGATGGGCGAAGAGCGCGCCAAGCTGATGGAAACCCTCAAGGAAGGCTCCATCGTCCAGGGCGTGGTCAAGAACATCACCGAATACGGCGCGTTCGTCGACTTGGGCGGCATCGACGGTCTGCTGCACATCACCGACATGGCCTGGCGCCGCGTGCGTCACCCCTCCGAAGTGGTGACGGCCGGTCAGGACATCACGGCCAAAATCCTCAAGTTCGACACCGAAAAGAACCGCGTCTCGCTGGGCCTCAAGCAAATGGGCGACGACCCCTGGCTGGGCGTGAGCCGCCGCTACCCCCAAGGCACGCGCCTGTTCGGCAAGGTCACGAACATTGCCGACTACGGCGCCTTCGTCGAGCTCGAACCCGGCATCGAAGGCTTGGTGCATGTCTCCGAAATGGACTGGACCAACAAGAACATCGCTCCGGCCAAACTGGTGACGCTGGGCGACGAAGCCGAAGTCATGGTCCTGGAAATCGACGAAGACAAGCGCCGCATCAGCCTGGGCATGAAGCAGTGCAAGGCCAACCCATGGCAGGAATTCGCCCAAAACACCAAGCGCGGCGACCGCGTCAAGGGCCCCGTCAAATCGATCACCGACTTTGGCGTGTTCGTGGGCCTGGCCGCCGGCATCGACGGCCTGGTGCACCTGTCCGACCTGTCGTGGAGCGAACCCGGTGAAGCCGCAGTCCGCAACTACAAGAAGGGCCAGGAAGTGCAGGCCATCGTGCTGGCCGTGGATGTAGACCGTGAGCGCATCTCGCTGGGCATCAAGCAACTCGACGGCGACCCCTTCACGACCTTCGTGACCGTCAACGACAAGGGCCAGACGGTGACCGGCAAAGTCAAGACCGTGGATGCCCGTGGCGCAGAAATCGAGATCGGCCAGGACATCATCGGCTACCTGCGCGCATCGGAAATCTCCCGCGACCGTGTGGAAGACGCCCGCAACGTGCTCAAGGAAGGCGACGAAGTCACGGCCGTGGTGGTCAACATCGACCGCAAGACGCGCAACATCCAGTTGTCGATCAAGCAAAAGGACATGGTGGACCAGCAAGAGGCAATGCAGAACCTGTCGCAACAATCGAGCCGCGAAAGCGCCGGCACGACCAGTCTGGGTGCCTTGCTGCGTGCCAAGCTGGACAACAACCAGGACAAGTAAGCCACCAGGCGCACATCCGGCGGGCGCCTCGTGCGCCCGCGCTTTTTTCACAAAGAGCCATGCCCCAAGATTCCATGACCCGCTCGGACCTCGTCGAAGAACTGGCTGCGCGCTTGACGCATCTGACGCGCCATGATGCCGAATCCGCCGTCAAGGCCATTCTCGACGCCGTGGGCCAGGCCCTGGTGCGGGGGCACCGCATCGAGATCCGGGGCTTTGGCAGCTTCTCGGTCAGTCACCACCCGCCCCGCATGGGCCGCAACCCCCGCAGCGGCGAAGCGGTCGCGATTCCGCAAAAGCGTGTGCCGCACTTCAAACCCGGCAAAGCCTTGCGCGAAGCGGTGGACAAGCGCACCAGCGAAATGCAGGCCGAGGCCCGGGGCGAGACCGAGGCTTGAAGCCCGGCGCCTCAGTCGAGTTGGCTCATCGCGTCGTCGATCGCATCCACCATTTCAT
>Ga0081606_1000633_pt1 | contig 13291 bp, 13 predicted proteins | sample EareggfetidaYelm_FD_71127 | JGI IMG/M metagenome (GOLD analysis project Ga0081606, IMG submission 71127) | Earthworm egg capsule microbial community from the University of Washington, USA - E. fetida Yelm (SPADES assembly) (version 2) | ecosystem: Host-associated > Annelida > Reproductive system... | reverse complement strand
CCACCAAGAACAGCCTGCGCATCCTGGATTCGTTCGGCCTGCAAGACGGGCAGGAAACGCGCTGGCTGCCGAACGCCCGCGCCGGCACGGCGGTCTTTCACTTCGAGCGCGCCTGAACGACGGGAAACCGCTCCAGGCCGTTCACTGGACGGGGCCGGGCGGCCAACTGACCACCATACGCGCCGCCACCCGGCCGCCCCGGCGCGCCACCAAGCCTTTCTTCGGCGCGCTGAACCGGGCCGCCATCCGGTTCAGCCAGCGGCGGCAAAGCGCCGAATCGATCGCCGACAGCGTGCCGGCCCGGCCCGTATTTGCGCTGCGCGGCGTACTCGAAGGCTCCGCAGCATGAAGCCGTCCGCAGCACCGCCTTGCTCCGCAACGATGCGCCACGGGGTCTGGCGCCGCAGCGACGGCGGCGCTTCATGGTCGAACGGCTGGCGCCGCGTGCATGAGGCCGGTGCCCGATGACAGGCCCGGCGGATCGGCATGCCACGGGGTACGCCGCCATGGCCTCGGACGATTTTCCCGCATCGACGCGCCCTCCTGGCCGGCCAAAAGGGTAATCCCTGTGCGGATGGCCCGGCACCGGTGTTATGTTTTTACATACCAAACGGTATTTTTGCCTGCGCTATCGGCCAACGCCACAGGAGTGAACACCATGCAGAACGCCCGTTGGAAGCAGCGCCCTGCCGGCTCGCACCGGGGCGACTTCGGCCCCGACGACCAGCTCGGCCGCATGGACCTGCTGACGCCCGAGATCCGGCGACAGGCTTGTCGCGGGGTGCAGCAGGGCCTGGCGTTTTGCCTGAGCCTGCCGCTGGACCATCCCGGCGGCAACGCGCTGTTCCAGCACCGCAAGGAGCCGCGCTTCTTCCACGAAAAGCGCAACTACGACTGCCGGTTGTCGAACCTGTGCGCCTGCTTCGACGATGCGGTGTCGGACGACGCCGTCATGCTGTACACGCAGTATTCGACGCAATGGGACGGCCTCGGCCATGTCGGCCAGATGTTCGACGCCGACGGCCGGCCCGAGAAGGTCTATGACAACGGCTTTCGCGGCGGCGTCGATGTGCTCGGCCCGGATGATGCGACGCCCGGCCCCGACGGTGCGGCAACCCGTTTCGGCGCCCGGGCCATAGGCATCGAGCGCCTGGCCGGCGCCGTCGGTTCGCCCGCCACGCCAGTGGCCACGGTTTGACCCGGCGCAGGAGCACCGCGATGGCGACACCCGTCCAGTCCTTTGCCTGCGCCGCCCTGCTGGCGCTCGGCGCTGCACTTGCGTCGGGCGCCCCGGCGCAGCCGGGCACTACCGCGCAGCCGGGCATTGCAGCGCAGCCGGGCGCTACGGCGCCGTCGGACAAGGCCAGCCACTGGCCAGGCAGGCCGGTCACGCTGGTGGTGCCGTATCCGCCCGGCGGCACCAGCGACATCGTGGGCCGGCAGTTGGCCGACAGGCTGCGCGAGGAGCTCGGGCAGACCATCGTCGTCGAGAACAAGGCCGGCGCCGCCACCGCCATCGGCGCGACCGCCGTCGCACATGCCGCCAAGGACGGCCATACGCTGCTGCTGTCGGCCGGCTCGACCTTCACGGTGATTCCGCACCTGAACGACAAGCTGCAATACAAGCTCGACGATTTCGCGCCGGTGGCGCCGGTGTGCACGGCGCCCTTTGCCTTTGTGGTGCGCAAGGATTTTCCGGCCCGGGATCTGCGCGAGTTCGTCGCCTATGCGAAGGCCCATCCGGGCAAGGTGAACAACGCGACCAACGGGCAGGGCAGCCTGGTTCACTTGCTCGGCGAGTTGGTGGCCACGGGCCTGGGCGTGCAATTGACGCAGGTGCACTACAAGGGGGCCATGCCGGCGTCGATGGACCTGATCGGCGGCATCGTCGATTCCACCACCGAGGCGCTGACGAACGCGGTGCCGAACATCAACGCCGGCCAGTACCGGGCGCTGGCGGTGCTCAGCGCCGAGCGCGAACCCTTGCTGCCCCAGGTGCCGACGTTCAAGGAGCTCGGCTATCCGCAGATCGTCGGCGAAACCTGGTACGCGGTGTTCGCACCTGCCGGAACGCCCAAGCCGGTGCTCGACAAGCTCGGCGCGGCGATTCGCAAGATCACCGGCTCGGCCCGCTTTGGCGCGGCGATGCGCAAGGTCGGCAACCAGGCCCAAACCGGCACACCGGAGCAACTGCGCGAACTGACGCTGCAACAAAGCCGGCGCTGGGAGGGGCTGATTCGCCAGCATGGCATCAAGGCCGAGTGAACCGGGTAAGCCGGGTGAATCGGGTGAACTGGGTGAACCGTCTGGATGCTCCCGCCTTGCTGCGCCAGTGCAGCCCGTTTTTTGCTGACGGCGCCTCTGTTGCGCTGGCCCGGTGCCGCCGGCGCCTCGCCCGCCACGCCAGTGGCGATGGTTCGAACCCATGCAGGAGCATCGAGATGCCGATCCGAGTCCAGTCCCTTGCCTGCGTCGCCTTGCTGGCGCTGGGCGCCGCCCTGGCGTCGGGTGCCACGGCGCAGCCGGGCACCACCGCGCCGCCGGGCGTTGCCGCGCAGCCGGGCACAGCACCGTCGGACAAGGCCAGCCATTGGCCAAGCAAGCCGGTCACGCTGGTGATTCCGTATCCGCCCGGCGGCAGCAGCGACATCGTGGGCCGGCAGTTGGCCGACAGGCTGCGCGAGGAGCTCGGGCAGACCATCGTCGTCGAAAACAAGGCCGGCGCCGCCACCACCATCGGCGCGACCGCCGTCGCGCGTGCCGCCAAGGACGGCCATACGTTGCTGCTGTCGGCCGGCTCGACCTTCACGGTGGCTCCGCACCTGAGCGACAAGCTGCAATACAAGTTCGACGATTTCGCGCCGGTGGCGCCGGTGAGCGCGACGCCCTTCGTCCTCGTGGTGCGCAAGGACTTTCCGGCCCGGGACCTGCGCGAGTTCGCCGCCTATGCGCAGGCCCATCCGGGCAAGGTGAACAACGCGACCAACGGGCAGGGCGGCCTGGGCCACCTGCTTGGCGAGTTGGTGGCCACGGGCCTGGGCGTGCAACTGACGCAGGTGCACTACAAGGGGGCCGTGCCGGCGGCGATGGACCTGATCGGCGGCATCGTCGACTCCAACGTTCAGGCACTGACGAACGCGGTGCCGAACGTCAACGCCGGCCAGTACCGGGCGCTGGCCGTGCTCAGCGCCGAGCGCCAGCCCTTGCTGCCCCAGGTGCCGACGTTCAAGGAGCTTGGCTACCCGCAGATCGTCGGCGATGCCTGGTACGCGGTGTTCGCACCCGCCGGAACGCCCAAGCCGGTGCTCGACAAGCTCGGCGCGGCGATTCGCAAGATCACCGGCTCGGCCCGCTTTGGTGCGGCGATGCGCAAGGTCGGCAACCAGGCCCAAACCGGCACGCCGGAGCAACTGCGCGAACTGACGCTGCAACAAAGCCGGCGCTGGGGAGACCTGATCCGCCAGCACGGCATCGAGGCCGAGTGACTGCGTTCCCGCCCTGCGCAGCCAGGCCCGGCCGGATCAAGCGCCGGGTGGCCGGGGCCAGGCCCGCTGTGGTTCGCGGATCGACTCGAACGCATGGGCCAGTTGCAGCACGCCCAGGTCATCGAAGCGGGCGCCGATGATCTGTAGCCCGATGGGCAGGCCGCTGCGGGTGTAGCCGCAGTTGATCGACGCTGCCGGCTGTTCGGACATATTGAAAGGCACGGTAAACCCGATGTGCTCCATCGCGTGCAGCGGGTCGTTGGTGGGCGAGGGCAGTTCGGCATCGAAGGCCGGCATCGGCGCCACCGGCGAGATCACGTAGTCGTAGGCGCTGCAGGCGCGCACGGTGTGCACGCGGGTCAAGTGGAACTGCTGGCTGGCGTTGAACAGTTCGACGCCGCTGATGCCGGCCACGCTGTCGGCCCAGGCGCGGATGTAGGGCAGCACCTTGTCGCGCCGCCCGGCGGGCAGGGCCTGCAAGTCGGTATGCGTGCGCATGCGCCAGAACTGGTCCATGCCGTCGAGCATGGCTTGCGTCATGAAGGGCGGCATGGTCTCGATGATCGCGCCTGCGGTCTGCATCAGCCGGGCAGCGTGTTCGACGGCGGCGGTGACCTCGGGCTCTGGCGCCAGGCCGCAGCCGGCATCCAGCAGCAGGCCGATGCGCAGTCCGCGCAGGCGCTCTGCGCCTTGGTCGAACTGGCTCCAGGCAATGTCTTGCGCCGGCAGGCTCATGCTGTCGCGGGCGTCGGGCTGGCTGAGCAGTTGCATCAGCGCTGCGGCGTCGGCCACGCTGCGGGTCATCGGGCCGGCGGCGCGGCCGGTGTAGGGCGGGTCGATCGGGATGCGGCCCAGGCTGGGCTTGAGGCTGAAGATGCCGCACCAACCGGCGGGCAGGCGCAGCGAGCCGCCGATGTCGGTGCCGATGTGCAGCGGGCCATAGCCTGCGGCCGCAGCCGCCCCGCCGCCGGCGCTGGAGCCGCCGGGGCTTTTGGCCAGATTCCACGGGTTGCGCGTGAGCGGGTGCAAGCTCGACAGGCCCGAGGACAACATGCCGTAGTCGGGCATCGTGGTCTTGGCAACGATGACGGCCCCGGCCGCGCGCATGCGCGCGGCCGGGGGCGCATCGGCGGCAGCGGCAGGCGCCGGCGCGAGCGCCGCCGTGCCCAACGGGGTCGGGTCGCCCTCGGTGGCGATGTTTTCCTTGATCGTGCCGGGCACGCCATCGAGCGCGCTCAGCGGCGCGCCGCGCAGCCAGCGGGCTTCGCTGGCACGGGCTTGCGCCAGCGCGGCCTCGGGGCGCAGCAGGTAGGTGGCCTGCAGATGCGGCTCCCAACGCGCGATATGCGACAGCACGGCCTGCGTGACCTCGACCGGCGACAACTGGCGCTGGCGGTAGGCGGCCATCAGGGCGTGGGCGGACAGGTCGTGCAGGTCACTCATGGCGGGTAGGGGCGGGCAAGGGTTGGACAAGGTGTGGGTAATGGGTGGCGGTGGGGGGCAATGGGTGGACAAGGGCTGAACGGCGCCATGGACGGGTTTCAGCTCCAGGAGAGCGCCGAGATGTCGTTCACGAACACCGGCATGTCTTTCCACAGCCCCTTGAGGTTTTTGTTCGCCACGGTGACCCACTGGCCCTGGTACAAAAAGGCATGCACTGCGTCATCGGCCAGCAGGCGTTGCGCCTGGCCGAGCAGGCGCGCGCGCTCGGCGGGCCGGGCGGTGTTCTTGATCTGGTCGAACAGCGCATTGAATGCGGGCGATTGGTAGCCCCAATAGTAGTCGGGGTTGGCAAAGTTGTTCAGATCGAACGGCTCCACATGCGCGATGACGGTCAGGTCGTAGTTCTTGCCGCCATAGGTGCCGCTGAGCCACTGCGCCCATTCCACGTTCTCCATCTTGGCAATGATGCCCACCTTGGCCAGTTGCGCTGCGATCACCTCGCCGCCCAGGCGGGCATAGGGGGTGGGGGGCAGCGTCATGCCCAGCGTCAGCGGTGTTTTGACGCCGGCTTCGGCCAACAGCCGGATGGCCTTGCCAGGGTCGTAGGGGTTCACACCGGTGGTGTCGACATAGCCGAAGGCGCCGGGCACATAGTGGCTGCCGATGGGTACGCCATAGCCCTCGGTGGCCGCTGCGATCACCGCCTTGCGGTCGATGGCGGCGGCGATGGCACGGCGCACGCGCAGATCATCGAGCGGCTTTCTGGCGTTGTTGATGGCCAGGATGGTCTTGGCGCGTGAGCCGCCGATCACGACCTGAAAGCGCGGGTCGCTCTTGAACTGTGCCACGCCGCGATTCGTGATGCGCGGGAAGGCGTCGACATCGCCGGCCAGCAGCGCGGCCACCTGGGCGGCGGGGTCTGAAATGAAGCGAAAGCTGGCGCGCTTGATCTTGATCGCAGCGGGGTTGCGAAAGCCCTCCCATGCGGTCAGCAGCACCGCAGAGCCCCGGTTCCAACTGCCGAGCCGGTAAGGGCCGGTGCCCACGGGCTGGCTGGCGTTGCGGTCTGCGCTCTTGGGCTCGACGATGGCGAACGGGGCCTGGCCGAGCACGAACAGCAGGTCCGGGTCTATGTCCTTGTTCAGCAGCACCACGGTGTAGTCATCGACCACCTGGGTCGTGAGGCTGGCGAAGGTGCTCTTGCTCTTGTTGCTGCTCTTGTCGCTGCCCGCGCGGTCGAACGCGAACTTCACGGTGGCCGCCGTGAAAGGCTCGCCGTTTTGGAACTTCACGCCGCGGCGCAGTTTGAAGGTGTAGGTCTTCAGGTCGGGCGAGACCTCCCAACTCTCGGCCAGCAAAGGCGCGACGCTGCCGTCGGCGTTGATCTTGGTGAGCGTCTCGAAGATGTTGTAGTGAACGACTTCGGCGATTGCCGATGCGGCGCTGGTGGTCGGGTCCAGGCTCGGGGGTTCCAGCGTCATGCCCAGCACCACGGCGTCTTTGCGGCCCTGCGCCAGGGCGGTGAGCGGGGCCGCCAGCGGCAAGGCGATGATGGCGCCAGTGACGCCCGAGACGCCAGTGGCAAGAACGGTGCGGCGGTTCAGCATGTTCGGATTCTCCAGACAAAAAAACGGACGAAGGCCCCGGCGCGCCGGGTCGGCGGGGGGCCGGCCAAGTGTTTCACACCACGGCCTGCGCGCTGGCTGCTGCGCCGGACGCCGCGCTGGCTGCCGCTGCACGGCGCGCCCGCGCCCGGCCCGGCTGCACCTGGGGCACGGCAGCGATCAGCGCGCGGGTATAGGGGTGCTCGGCGTTGCGAAACAGTTCGGCCGGCGCCCCCTGCTCGACGATGCGGCCCTGGTACAGCACCAGCGCTTGCGCGCACAGGTGGTTGACCACGGCCAGGTCGTGGCTGATCAGCATGTAGGTGATGCCGAACTCCTGCTGCAAGTCCTGCATCAGGTTCAGCACCTGGGCCTGCACCGACACGTCGAGCGCGCTCACCGGCTCGTCGGCCACGATCAGGCGCGGCTTGGTGATCAGCGCGCGCGCAATCGCGATGCGCTGGCGCTGGCCGCCCGAGAACTCGTGCGGGTACTTGCCCAGGTCGTTGTGGCGCAGCCCGACCTGGGCCAGCACCTGGGCGGCCTGCTCACGCTGCGCAGCGCGGCTGTGCAGGCGCTGGGCTTGCAGCGGCTCGGTGACGATGCGCTCCACGGTCTGGCGCGGGTCGAGCGCGCCATAGGGGTCCTGAAAGACCATCTGGAAGTCGCGCCGCGCCTGGCGCAGTTGGGCCGCCGGCAATTGGTGCAGGTCGCGCCCGAGCAGTTGCACCGTGCCGGCCGTGGGAATGTCCAGCGCCATCACCAGGCGCGCCAGCGTCGACTTGCCCGAGCCCGATTCGCCGACGATTCCCAGGCTGCGGCCAGAGGCCATCGAAAAGCTCACGCCATCGAGCGCATGCACCTTGCCCGGGGGGCGAAACAGATGTTCGCGCGGTAGCTGGTAGCTGCGCGCCAGGTCTTTGACTTCGAGCAAGGCGCTGGCCTCGGCGGCGGCGGGGGCAGGGGTGCTGTCGGTCATGGTCATCATGGACATCATGGACATTGCGTTCGCTGCGGTCAGCGCTTGCGCACTGCCTCGGCAATGGCCTCGTGGCGCAGGCAGCGCACTTCGTGATCGCCGTCGGCGTCGGCGGACACCCGCTGCACCGGCGGGCGTTCGTGGTGGCAGGCGTCCACGGTGTAGCTGCAACGCCCGGCGAAGGGGCAGCCTGCGGGCAGGTCCACCAGTTCGGGCACGGTGCCGGCAATGGTGGCCAGGCGGCGCTGGCCCGGCGCGCCCATTGCGTCCACGGCGCCGCCCCACTGCGGCCGCGCCGCAAACAGTCCCCGGGTATAGGGATGGGCCATGGCCGCGAAGACGCAGGCGGTGGAGCCGCTCTCGACCACGCTGCCGCCGTACATCACCAGCATCCGGTCCACGTTTTGCGAGATCACGCCCAGGTCGTGCGAGATCAGGATCAGCGCCATGTTGCGCTCGGCCACCAGACTGCTGATGAGGTCGAGGATTTGCTGCTGTATGGTCACATCGAGCGCCGTGGTGGGCTCGTCGGCGATCAGCAGGTCGGGGCCACAGGCCAGCGCCATCGCAATCGTAATGCGCTGGCGCTGGCCGCCGGAAAACTGGTGCGGGTAGGCATCGAAGCGTCGCGCCGCATCGGCAATGCCCACGCGCTCGAGCAAGGCCGTGGCCTGCTGGCGCGCGGCGGCGGCGCCCAGGCCACGGTGCAGGCGCAGCGGCTCGGCCACCTGGCGGCCAACGCTGTGCACCGGGTTCAGCGCCGTCATCGGCTCCTGGAACACCATGCCGATACGGTTGCCGCGCAGTTGGCACAGTTGCGCATCGCTGCGGCCCAGCAGTTCCTGGCCGTCGAAGCGGATGCTGCCGCTGACTTGCGCGCCTTCGGGCAGCAGGCCCAGCAGAGCCAGGGCGGTGATCGATTTGCCGCAGCCGGACTCGCCAATCAGGCCCAGGGTGGCGCCGCGCGCGAGCGAAAAATCCACACCGCGCACGGCGTCGGCCGGGCCTCGGTGGGTTTGCAGGCGGATCTGCAGCCGGGAGACTTCGAGCAAAGACATGGCCAGTGATTGCGATGCAGGCTGGATCGGTTTTTCAGCGCTTTCGCGCCAGGCGCGGGTCCAGCAGGTCGCGCAAACCATCGCCGAGCAGGTTCAGGCCCAGCACCGCCAGCGCAATCGCCAAGCCCGGCCACACGGCCAGCAGCGGCGCCTGGAACATCAACGTCTGCGCCTCGCTGAGCATACGGCCCCAGGATGGCTGCGGCGGCTGCGTGCCCAGCCCCAGGTAGGACAGCGCCGCCTCGGCCAGGATGGCGACGGCAAACTGTATCGTGGCCTGCACGACCAGCACCGACGAGATGTTGGGCAGCACATGTTCGAGCGTGATGCGCCAGCCGCCCTTGCCGCAGGCGCGCGCTGCCAGGATGTACTCGCGCGACCACAGCGCGTTGGCCGATGCGCGGGTGACCCGCACGAAGGTCGGTATGTTGAAGATGCCGATGGCGATGATGGAGTTGACGATGCCCGCGCCAAACACCGCCGTCAGCATGATCGCCGAGAGGATGGCCGGAAACGCAAAGCCGAAGTCCGCCAGCCGCATGATCAACTCCTCCACCCAGCCACGCCTGGCAGCGGCCAGCAGCCCCAGCGCGCAACCGACGCTCAGGCCGATGCCCACCGCGATCACGCCCACCAGGATCGAGTTGCGCGCACCCACCAGCAGCAGCGAGGCCACATCGCGCCCGAAGGCGTCGGTGCCCAGCCAATGGCGCAGCGTGGGCGGCTGCAGCTTGGCGGCCAGATCCATCTCGTAGGGCGACCAAGGCGTCCAGACCAGGGACAGGGCGGCGGCCGCGATGAGCAGCAAGGCCAGCACGGCGCCGATGGCAAAGTTGCGCTGGCGCAGCGCGCGCTGCAACCAGCCGCCGGGCGCAGCGGCGGCAGTAGCAACAGCGGCGGCGGCAGGGTGGGAGGCCATCAGATGTCGCTGGCCTTGACGCGCGGGTCGATCAGCGCATAGAGCATGTCGATCGCGAAGTTCACGACGACCACCATCGCGGCCAGCAGCAGCACGCAGTTGCGCACCACGATCAGGTCGCGGTTGGCGATCGATTGAAAGATCAGGCGCCCCAGGCCCGGCAGATAAAACACGTTCTCGACCACGATGGTGCCGGCCAGCAGGTTGGCAAACTGCAGCCCCATCACGGTGATGATCGGAATCATCGCGTTGCGCAGCACATGGCCCCAGAGCACGGCGCGCTGTGAAAGCCCCTTGGCCCGGGCGGTGCGCACAAAGTCCTCGCGCAGCACCTCCAGCACCGCCGAGCGGGTAATGCGCGCCAGGATCGCCGCCTGCACCACGGCCAGCGCAATGGCCGGCAGCAGCAGCGCCTTGAAGGCCGCCAGCGGGCTGCCGCCAGCGGCCTCGGTCCAGCCCGGAAAACCCCCGGCAGAGAACCACCGCAGTTGCACCGAGAACAGCAAGATCAGCAAGATGGCGAACCAGAAATTGGGAATGGCGATGCCGACCTGCGCCAGCCCCATCACCCCCACGTCACCGAGCCGGTTGTGGTGCGCCGCCGCATAGACCCCGGCGGCCAGCGCCAGCACCGTGGTGATGAGCATTGCCATCGAGGCCAGCGGAACCGTCAGCGCCAGGCGTTCGAGCACCAGGTCGAGCACCGGCGAACTGTAGGCATGGCTGTCGCCCATACGCCCTTGCAGCAATCCACTGACCCAGTCCCAATAGCGCAGCCCGGCCGGGCGATCGAGCCCGAGCTTGGCGGTCAATGCCGCCACCGCGTCCGGCGCGGCGTCCGGCCCCATCAGGATCTGGGCGGTGTTGCCGGGCAGGATCTCCAGCACCAGAAACACGACGATGGACGCGCCGACCAGCGTCGCCAGCAAAGTCATCGAGCGCTTGAGGAAAAACAGACCCATGGGCGTGGGGAGAAAAAAGGGCGGTGGAGTGTCAGAGGCAACGTCTATGCCAAGCATAACGGCATTGTGCTGCGGCGAACGACGCAGCGCAGGATAATGCCGGCCATGAACGCCCATCTGCCGCCCTGCGCTTGCGGCCCCATGCCCGGGGAGACCCTATGGCGCTGATGATCACCGACGAGTGCATCAACTGCGATGTGTGCGAGCCAGAATGCCCGAACCAGGCGATCGCCCTCGGGCTGGAAATCTACCAGATCGACCCGCACAAATGCACCGAATGCGTGGGCCATTTCGATACCCCCCAATGTGTGCAGGTCTGCCCTGTGGCCTGCATTCCGGCGGACCCGCAGCATCCGGAAGACCGCGCAACGCTGTGGCAGAAGTTCCAGCGGCTGCGGGCGACGGCGCCGACCTGATTTCAAGCCTCGATGGCCGATGGCGCAAGCGATGCATTTGCCTGTGGCCAGCAAATCAACCTGAATTCGTCCACATCAGGCGGATGCGTGGTCATTGTCGGTGTGTCGTATGCAAGTGATCCCGGATCATGTGCCTGATTTGCGGTGCTGTGCGCTGCCCCCGCGCCTTTGCCGATGCTGCTTCCACAGCATGATGGGTGTCACCACGTAGACCACGGCCACTCCAAATTGGAACACCGCCCACATCACATTATCCGATTTGTCTTCCCATGGATCCGGCTCCAACCACACATTTTGTATCGCCAACAGCAGGAAGGGCCAAGCGCCCAACAAGAGCAGGATCGTCAGCACCCAAAGTAGCCACTTGCTTTCTCGCCAATGCCGCACCTGCAGCGCGATGAGCGTCACAGCGTAGAGCACTGCCACGCCAAGTCGGAGCATCGCCCACATCGTATATTTCGATATGTCTCTCCCTGGAAATGACCCCTGCCACGCAGCGAACATCGCCGCATTCAAGAAGAGTACAGCGGCCAATAAGAGCAATGCCCTCAGCACCCAAAGCATCCACTTTTTCATAAATTCTTTCATTATCGTTTCGACCGCCATCTTCCTATCGGATATTTGATGTAGGGCCGACTGATATTGCTCGGGGAGCACTTTCCGTCCACATCAGGCGGAGGCGCGGTCATTGTCGGTGTGTCGCATGCAAGTGATCCCTGATCATGTGCCTGATTTGCGGTGCTGTGCGCTGCCTCCGCGCCTTTGCCGATGCTGCTTCCACAGCACGAGGGGTGTCACCGCGTAGACCACGGCCACTCCAAATTGGAACACCGCCCACATCACATCATTCGATTCGTATCCCTCTGGAGACGACATCAACCACACATTATTTTTTGCCAATATCAGGAAGGGCGTAGCGCCCAACAAGAGCAGGATCGTCAGCACCCAAAGTAGCCACTTGCTTTCTCGCCAATGCCGCACCTGCAGCGCGATGATCGTCACAGCGTAGAGCACTGCCACGCCAAGTTGGAGCGCCGCCCACATCGTATATTTCGATATGTCGCTCCCTGGAAATGACCCCTGCCACGCAGCGAATATCGCCAATTCCAAGGAGATTATAGCGGTCAGTAAGAGCAATGCCCTCAGCACCCAAAGCATCCACTTTTTCATAAATTCTTTCATCATCGTTTCGACCGCCATCTTCCTGTCGGATATTTGATGTAGGGCCGACTGATATTGCTCGGGGAGCACTTTTCGTCCACATCAGGCGGAGGCGTGGTCATTGTCGGTGTGTCGCATGCAAGTGATCCCGGATCAGTTGCCTGATTTGCGGTGCTGTGCGCTGCCTCCGCGCCTTTGCCGATGCTGCTTCCACAGCACGAGGGGCGTAACTGCGTAGACCACTGCTACGCCAAATTGGAACACCGCCCATATCACATCATCCGACGTGTCTGCCCATGGAGGCGACTCCAACCACACATTTTGTATCGCCAACAGCAGGAAGGGCCAAGCGCCCAACAAGAGCAGGATCGTCAACATCCAAAGTAACCACTTGCTTTCTCGCCAATGCCGCACCCGCAGCACGATGGGCGCAACTGCGCAAAGCACTGCCACTCCAAATTTGAGCGCCGCTGCCATCGCAAATTTCGACGTGTCGCTTCCCGGAAACGACCCTTGCCACACATACTGTATCGCCCACATCAGATAGAGTGCAGCGGCCAGTAGAAGCAGCACCGTCAACATCCAAGTCATCCATTTTTTCATAAATTCTTTCATCATCGTCTCGGTCGCCATCTTCCTATCGGATATTTGATGTAGGGCTGACTAATACTACTCGGAGCGCACTTCTGAATCACATCCTGCGCGAACGTCTGGCATGATTTGAACGGAGGAAGAAACATACCGAGTGGTTTACCAATTTGCAACTCACGGTTGACACAGTCCTCGTCCACAAAGGGCACAGGCGTGATCACGGTCGGTATGTCGCATTGGTGGTTTGAAACAACTACCCATATAGAATCTAAGTTAACAAGCTCATTACCTGCCCGTGAGCAAGTAATCCGCTTGTTCATACCCGCTTCTATCGTATCGGTCTTGAGCCAGCAGTGATTGACCAAGCCCGCTACGATTTCCGCTGGCCGGCATCGCAGTTCGACGTCCAAGCCCAATGGATCAGTAAAGCTCAGCGGGTTTCCATTCACATACACATACCCATTAAGGCCTCCGCGCAACCCGATGGGATCAATCTGCGAATATCTCCCGATGTCGAGGTCGTAGTATCTGTGGAAGTTATAATGCAACCCGGTCTCAACATCCTCATACTGCCCTGGCAGCCGCAACTGCGAATTGATCCGTGAATCCCCCGTCGCAGACCTCGGCGTCACCACATCCGCCCGCCCAAAGGCGTTGTAGTTCGCCGCCCATA
>Ga0081606_1000632_pt1 | contig 13300 bp, 13 predicted proteins | sample EareggfetidaYelm_FD_71127 | JGI IMG/M metagenome (GOLD analysis project Ga0081606, IMG submission 71127) | Earthworm egg capsule microbial community from the University of Washington, USA - E. fetida Yelm (SPADES assembly) (version 2) | ecosystem: Host-associated > Annelida > Reproductive system... | reverse complement strand
AGCCCGAGGCCGTCACCAAGGCGCTGCGCGGCGCCCGGGTGGATACGCTGTACGGGAAGATGACGATCCGCGCGGCGGACAACCAGTTGGTCATGCCCAACTACGTGGCGCGCGTCAAGATGGCCGACGGTGTGCTGCGGCCCGTGATCGAGCACACTTACCCGGCTTCGCTCGTGCCGGCGGCCTCGCCCCTGTGCAAGATGTAGGGCCAGCACCTGCCGGTGCCTGCCCTGTATGAACGCCCCGGCGCGGTGGCCCTCGGCGCCCCGCATCGCCCCCGCATCGAAGCCAGCCCGAAGCCGGTGGTCGCAGCCATCAGCGGCGCAGCGCCGGGCGGCGCCTGGGGGCAGTCCCTGGCCTGCCACGGACATGGCGCACGGCCTCAGCGCGTGAACAGCTTCACCACGAGTTCGCGAATACCGGGTGCTGATCCATGTCTGGCCGCCGCTGGCCACCTGGCTGCCGTCGCGGCTGCCGTCGCAGATCTGACGGCAGGCGTCTGCTGCCTGTCCATTCCTGCCTGGGGCGACCATGCACGCGACAAACGCCACGGCATGGAATATGCTCGCACTCTGGCAATCGCCGATCACCATGCACGAGGCCATCCTGGATCCAAGGCACTGGTGGCCGGCATCCGTCATGGACTGCGGCAAATTCAGGCTTGCGCGCCGCAGTTGCCAATATCCCGGCGCAGGTTCGCCCGTGTGCGCCGCATCGTCGAGCAACTGCCGGCGCTCCCGATCCCGGCCATCCTTGGCCTCGGGGGCGGGATCACTGAAGAAAACAGATTTGAAAAAGGGTTTGTCATGTCGAAGATGAAGGTCGAGGGCTCTTTCGTAGCCCTCATCACGCCGTTCAACCAGAATGGAACCGCCGACTTTGGCGCGTTCCGGACGCTGCTGAAATTCCAGGAAAACCATGGCACCGGCGCCGTGCTCATCATGGGTTCCACCGGTGAGGTTTCCATGCTTTCGCAGCAGGAACGCCAGGCCATCATCGTGGAAACTGCGAAGATGAAAACCGGCAGGATGAAATTCTTCTACGGTTGCACCGGCAACAATACCGAAACCACCAAAGACTATCTGCGTTTCGCCAAGGCCAATGGTGCTGACGGTGCAATTTTGGCCGCGCCCTCTTACATCTGCGGCCTGGAATCCGATATCGAAGACTACTTTCTCGAAGTTGCCGATGCCACGGACCTGCCGCTCGGGCTCTACAACAACCCGCCGCGCGTCAAGACCGACCTGCATTGGGATAACCTGATCCGGATTTTCAAGCATCCCAACTATGTGGTGCATAAAGAATCGACCACGCGCGTTGGCCAGGTGGCCCAGGTATTGCGCGCAAACACGGACGTGGCCGTGATGTGCTGCGATTCGCCGAACCTCGGATTGGTCGTCCCGACCATGAGTCTTGGCGGCCACGGCACGGCCAACATGACCGGCAATATCGCCCCGTCCGAGATGGCCGCGCTGTCCACACCGTGGACGACGCCGGATATATCCGTCAGTTTCCGCGCCACCTATCTGCATATTCTTTCCCTGTTGCACTTTTCCTATTCCGCGATCAACCCCGTCGCCATCAAATCGCTGATGAAAGCCGTGGGCCTGCCCGCCGGTGAACTGCGCAAACCCCTCAAAGGACTGGAAGGCGAGGCCCTGCGCAAAGGCTTGCGCATCATCAAGGAATTGGGGCTGGACGAGAAGTACGGCTGGCGTTCTGCCGCACTCCAATCCTGCTGAACAGCCAATCGACCCGCGCCAACGCAAACCGCCATGGATCTCGGAATCGCCGGCAAAACAGCACTGGTGTTCGGTGGCAGCAAGGGCATGGGCCGCGCCTGCGCACAGCAGCTTGCGCGCGAAGGCGTCGAGGTCTGCATCGCTGCCCGCACACAGCAGACGCTGGCGCTGGCGGCGCAGGAGATTTCCGCGCAGACAGGCCATGAAGTGCAGTATGTGGTTGCCGACATCACGACGCCCGTCGGGCGTGATGCCGCGCTGGCGGCCTGCCCTGCGCCGGACATTCTGGTCAACAACGCGGACGGCGCGCCGCCGGGGGATTTTCGCCAGTGGACGCCCGCCGACTGGCATGCCGCGCTCGACGCGATGATGATAGGTCCGATAGAAATGATCCGCAGAACCGTCGATCCAATGATCGCCCGCAGGTTCGGGCGTATCGTCAATATCGTTTCGCGCAGCGTCAAGACGCCCCAGTTCGAGTTGGGCCTGTCCAATGGCGCGCGCTCCGGGTTGGTGGGTTTCGTTGCCGGTCTGGCGCGGCAGACGGTGCGCCACAACGTCACCATCAACAACCTTTTGCCCGGTGTATTCGCCACCGATGCCCAGCGCCGCCACATTCAGGGCATGGTGGACAGCACAGGAAAATCGTTTGACCAGCTCTGGCAGGAACGGGGCAGCAACAATCCCGCAGGCCGATACGGCGAGGCCGAGGAAGTGGGCGCGCTCTGTGCTTACATCTGCTCTGCCCACACGGGATACATCACGGGCCAGAGTATTTTGATCGATGGCGGCGCGTACCCCGGAACCTACTGAAAAATGCCAGGCAAAAATCTTCAGCCCATTCGACCGCAGTTCATTCGGAAAGAAACATGATGCGCCTCAAGCGTCGTACATTCACATTCACGCAGACTGGCCTGGCCCTGCTCGGCCTGGCAGGCATTGCCTACACTGCGCCGCTGATGGCCCAGGCAAATTATCCTTCGCGCCCGGTCACGATCGTGGTGCCGCATCCCGCAGGCGGTTCGGTGGACGGTGTTGCGCGCATATTTGCAGAAAAGCTGCGCGAGGAACTCAAGGAGTCTGTCCTTGTCGACAACCGTCCCGGCGCTTCGGGAATGATCGGTGCCGACACCGTCGCCCGCGCCGCGCCGGACGGTTACACACTGTACGTCAATGCGTCCATCCACTCGATCAATCCGCTTCTGTACAAGAAAAGCATCAAGTTCGATGCGGTCAAAGATTTCACTGCCATCAGCCAACTGGCCCAGGGCGCGCTTATTTTCAGCGTCAATCCCAAGGTGCCCGCCAGAACGGTGCAGGAACTGATCAAAGAGATCGAGGCATCACCCAAAGCATATAACTTCGGCTCCACCGGTTTCGGCTCTGCGGGCCACTTGGGCACGGCCCAGTTTCTCCATGAGGCCGGACTTTCCCGGCTGCAAATTCCTGTCGTGCTGTACAAAGGCGCTGCGCCTGCGTTGCAGGACCTGATCGGCGGCCAGATATCCGCGCTGATGGACCCGATGCTGTCCTCCCTGCCGCTGGTGAAAACGGGAAAGCTCCGGGCATTGGCAGTCACCGGGCATGAGCGCAGTCCGCTGCTGCCGGATGTTCCCACCATGCGCGAGTCCCACCTCAGGGACTTCGAGTTTTATTCCTGGTACGGGCTGTGGGCTCCGGCCAATATTCCCGAGCCGGTGCGGATGAAACTCGAAGCCGCAGCCGCGAAAATCATGCAGTCGGCGGACATGAAAAAATACCTGAACGAGCGCGGATTCGATCCGGCCTACAAAAACTCATCGGACTTTGCGAAGTACATCGGCGTCGAAATGACCCGCTACCAGGCGATCATCGACAAAGCGAATATCACCATTGATTGAGCCGCCCGCTAAAGGCCCTCGCTCCTGCCCTCGCCCTCGGTGCCGGCGTTGCACCGGCCGCCGGACGCTTGCGCTGACTGCCAGCAGTCAGCGGTTTGTGCCTTGCCTTGGCGTTTGGCTTGAAACCCGCTGCTCCAATCCCTTGCCGAACAGCGGCCATGGCGCATGGCTGGCGCACTACGCGCAGTGGCTGATGCCGGCGAGGTCCATCAGCCGCAGCCCCTCCACCTCGTCCCTGAGCGGCGGGTAGTCACGCCAATTGGGCAACTGGTAATGCCACCACTCCGTCGGGTTGTGCGCAAAGCCGCTGGCCACCATCAGGCCCAGCAGCAGCGCGCGGTTGCGCTGGGCCAGCGGGGGCACATCGGTGCGGCCATGGCTGGACCGGGCCGTCATGTCGTCAAAGCCGGTGCCCATGTCCAGCGGCGCGCCCGTGTCGTCCGCCAGCGTCAGGTCGATGGCCACGCCACGGCTGTGCATCGGGCCTTGACGCGGGTCGGCCACATAGTCCGGGTCTGGCAGCGCTTGCCACAACCGCCATTGGGCCGCCACCGGGCGGTAGGCGTCGAACACGCGCAGTCGCAGGCCCTGCGCTGCGGCCAGCGTGGCCGCGCGCCGCAGCGCCTGCAGCGCATGCGGGTGCAGCAAGGCGACGCTGTGCTGGTAGATGGGTTGCCGGGTCAGGTTGTCGGCGCTGGCATAGAGCAGGTCGATGTCGATCGCAGGGTGGGCAATGGTTTCGAGGAGCATGGGGTCAGGCTTGGGGTGGGATTGGCGCCGGGGCGCGGTCGGCATCGATGGTTTGTGCGCGCCGGCATCTGAGCCAGCGGCTGCCGTCTGCCAGAGGCATCAGCGGCTGCGGCTGCTCGCAGCCGCTGGCGGCGTAGCTGCAGCGGTCGCGGAAATGGCAGCCCGCCGGCAGGCGGCGGTTGGACGGGATGTGCGCATTGTCCGCCACCCCGTCTGGCGCCAGACGACCGATCACCGGAACCGATGCCAGCAGCAACTGCGTATAGGGATGGACGGGGCGGCCCAGCACATCGTCAGCGGCGCCGATTTCCACGACCTGCCCCAGGTACATGACAGCGACATCGTCGGCGATATGGCGCACCACCGACATGTCATGCGAGATGAACAGGTAAGCCAGTTGGCGCTCGCGCTGCAAGTCCAGCAGCAGGTTGAGGATTTGCGCCTGCACCGACACATCGAGTGCCGATGTCGGCTCGTCCAGCACCACGATGGCCGGATCGGCCGACAAGGCGCGCGCGATGGCGATGCGCTGGCGCTGTCCGCCGGAAAACTCGTGCGGATAACGGTCCATCTGTTCAGCCCGCAAGCCCACCTGCCCGGCCAACTGCGCTGCCATGGCGCGCAACTGCGCGCGGGCGACGCGGCGGCGCAGAAAAACCGGTTCGGTGATGATCTGCCAGACGCGCAGGCGCGGGTCCAGCGATGAGCCCGGGTCTTGAAACACGATCTGTAGCGGCTGGTGCGTGCCGGTTTTGCCGGCCACCTCCACGCTGCCCGAAGTCGGGCGCACCAGTCCTGCCAGCACCTGCGCCAGCGTGCTTTTGCCGCAGCCGGACTCGCCGACGATGCACAGCGTTTGCCCACGGGCCAGCGTCAGATCGACGCCATTGAGGGCATGCACATGGGCCTTGACCCGGCCGAGCCAATCGCGGCCGGCCGGAAAGCGCACCGTCAGGTTCTTGACCGACAACAGCGGGGTGGGCGGGGAGAGATCCGGGTTCATGCAGCTCGATCCGGTGCGGTATGGAGCCAGCAGGCGACCTGCCGGGCCGGGTTTCCCGGCACCGGCGGCACCGGCGACAGGGGCGGTTTGAGCGCGCACCGGGCAAAGACCTGCGGGCAGCGCGCCGCAAAACTGCAGCCCACCGGTGGCACGCGCAAGTCCGGCACGCTGCCGGCCAGCGCAGGCAAGCGGGTTTTGCGCGTGCCATGCTGCGGCAGGGCCTGGAGCAAGGCGGCGGTGTAGGGGTGCGCGGGCTGTGACAGCACGGAGGCGGTGTCGCCGCTCTCGATCACCCGCCCGGCGTACATCACATAGCTGCGGTCGGTGTACTGCGAAATCACGCCCATGTCGTGGGTGATCAGCAGCACGGCGGTATGCGAGCGGCGCGCGCGCTGGCGCAGCAGCGTCAACACCTGCTGCTGCACCGTCACGTCCAGCGCCGTGGTCGGCTCGTCGGCAATGATCAGGGCCGGGTCGCCGGAAAAGGCCAGCGCGATCAGCACCCGCTGGCGCATCCCGCCGGACAGCTCGAACGGGTAGCGCGCAAGGATGTCGGCCGGGTCCGCCACGCGCATGTCGGCCAACAGTTGCTGCGCATGCGCGCGCGCCGCAGCCCGGTCCAGCCGCTGGTGGTGCCGTATCACTTGCGTCATTTGCGCGCCGATGCGGCGGGTCGGGTTCAGTGCCGTCAGCGGCTCCTGGAACACCATCGCGACACGGCTCCCGCGCAGCTTTTGCAAGCTGGCAGCACAGGCGCCGAGCATGTCTTGCCCGAGCAGCGAAATGCTGCCGCCGATCATGCGGTAGCTGCCTTTGGGCAGCAGTTGCATGGCCAGCATCGCGGTCACCGACTTGCCGCAGCCGGACTCGCCCACCACGCCGACGATCTCGCCGGCTTGCACCTGCAGTTGCACACCGTCGAGCGCCCGCACGGCACCCTGGTACACCGGAAATTCAACCGTCAGCGCGCGGATGTCGAGCACCGGGGTTCGATGGTTCGCGTTCACTGGAGCACCTCCGCCTTCGGCTGCGGTATGGGCACCTTCGGGCGGCCGGGCGGCGAAGGATGGAGTACCTTCGCCTTCGGCTACGGTATGAGCGCCTTCGGGCGGCCGGGCGACGAAGGATGGAGTACCTTCGCCTTCGGCTGCGGTATGAGCGCCTTCGGGCGGCCGGGCGACGCTCATGGCTGCCTGTGTTTCGGGTCGAGCATGTCGCGCAGGCCGTCACCCAAAAAATTGAATCCCACGGCCGTGAACAGGATGGCCATGCCGGGAAAGGCCGAATACCACCACTGCTCGAGCACATGGTGGCGGCCGACGGCGATCATCGCGCCCCACTCGGCCGCCGGCGGTTGCGCACCCAGCCCGATGAAGCTCAAAGCGGCGGCCATCAGAATCGCCGAGCCCAGGTCGAGGCTGGCCTGCACGCTGATCGGCGGCAGCGCATTGAGCGCCACATGCCAGCGCAGAATCTGCCAAGGCTTGGCGCCAAAGCTGCGCGCGGCCAAAACGTAGCCGCTCTCGCGTATCGTCAAGGTCTGGCCCCGGGCCAGCCGCACGTAGGCCGGAATCCGCACCAGCGCAAGCGCCAGCATCGCGTTCCACAGGCTGGGCCCGAGTGCCGCAGCCAAGGCCATGGTCAGCACCAGCGAAGGCACCGACAAGACGACATCCATCAGCCGCATGATCGCGGTGTCCATCTTGCCGCCAATCACGCCGGACAGGCCGCCCAGGATGCTGCCCAGGGTCGCGGACACCAGCACCACAAAAAAACCGATCCCGACGGAGATGCGGCCGCCATACAGGACGCGGGTAAAGATGTCGCGCCCCACTTCGTCGGTGCCAAACCAATGCGCGGCCGAGGGCGCGGCCAGCCGGGAGCGCAGATCGATGCGGTCGGGGTCGGTGGACAGCAGCCACGGCCCCACCAGAATCGCCAGCAGCACCAGCGCGACCATGCACAGGCCGAGCAGCGTCAGCGGGCTGCGCCGCAGGCGGTAGGCCAGGTAATCCCAATCCGGCCCGTTCATTTCAACCCACCCCCGTGATGCGCGGATCGAGCGCCAGATAGACCAGATCGACGGCCAGGTTCACCAGCACATAGACGAACGAGACGACGACGGTGAAACCCATCACGGCCGGAAAGTCCAGCGCCTGTATCGAGGCCACGACGTAGGAGCCCATGCCGGGCCAGGCAAACACGGTTTCGGTGAGCACCGCGCCATAGAGCAGGTCGCCAAAGGCCAGGCCCAGCACCGTGACCGAAGGTATCAGCGCGTTCGGCAGCGCATGCTGCAACACCACGGCGGCAGCGGACAGCCCGCCGGCGCGGGCCGTGCGCACATAGTCTTGCTGCAACTGATCCAGCAGCGCGGAACGGATCTGGCGCGCGACGACGCCGACATGCACGAAGCCCAGCGTGAGCGCCGGCAGCAGCAGGTGCCGGATGGCGCTCCACAGCGCCTGGCCGTCGCCGGCCAGCAGCGCATCGATCAGGTAAAAGCCGGTCGCAGCCGGCGCAGCGCTGGCGCCCAGGTCGATCCGCCCGCCGCCGGGCAGCCAGCCGAGTTGGCCGTAGAACAGGTAAATCAGCATCAGCGCCAGCCAGAAGGCCGGCATGGAAACGCCGGCAACCGAAATCGTTCGCACCAGGTGGTCGATGGGGCGGTCGCGCCAAACCGCCGAGACCACGCCCAGCGGCACGCCGATGGCGATTGAAAACAGCAGCGCCGCGATCACCAGTTCCAGCGTCGCCGGGAAAAACGCGCGGATATCCTCGGCCACGGGACGGCCCGTGCGGATCGAGGTTCCCAGGTCGCCATGCGCCAGGCCGAGCATGTAGATCCGGTACTGCTCCGGCAGCGGCCGATCCAGCCCCAGGCTCTGGCGCATGCCGGCGACCATGGCTTCGGATGCCCTCTCGCCGGCCAGCAGCCGGGCCGGATCGCCCGGAATCATGTGCGAAATCGCAAACGTGATGATGGACACGCCGAAAACGACCAGCAGCAAAAATCCGAGACGGCGCCAAAGAACAGTCAAAAAACCCATGGCAAACCCCGGGGGTCAGAAGGAGTACCGCACAGGAATACCGCGCTACTCGGACTTGGACATCTGCTGGACGTTGTAGATCTGCTCGAGCATCGGGTTGAACACCAGCCCCTTGACGCTGCTGCGCGCGGCGATCTGGGTGTTTTTCTGAAACAGGTAGACATAGACCGCATCGTCGACCACGATTTTTTGCGCCTCCTGGTACAGCCTGCTGCGCTCGGACAAGGCGCTCGCATGGGCCGCTCTGGCCAGCAGCGCATCGACCCGGGGGTTGGAGTAGAAGGAGCGGTTGCCGGCGGCCCCCTGCTTGTCGCTCTCGAACCAGTAGTTCATGAACATGTAGGGGTCGGCAAAGTCGGGGCTCCAGTTGCCGATGGCGATATCGAAGTCGCCCTTGCCGACACGTTCGCGAAAGCTGGCATTGGCCATGTTTTCCAGGCGCACCTGGATGCCGACATCGGCCAGATTGGACTGCGTGGCCAGCGCGATCGGGCTCCACGAAGGGTCTTTGTCCGACAGCAAAAAGCCCAGCCGGATATTGCGCAGCCCGGCTTTGGCCAGCAGTTCCCTGGCCTTGGCCGGCGCAAAGGCTGCGGGCGCAGCCTGCGCGTCGTGCCCCCACATGCCTTCGGGAATGGGCCCGTTCATGGCCTTGGCCTTGCCCGAGAAAATGCCGTCGATGATGGCGCGCACATCGACGGCGGCGATGATGGCGCGGCGCACCTCGGGCTTGTCCAGCGGCGCTTTTTTGTTGTTCAGGTACAGGTAGGTGACGCGCAAGCTCGGGTAGTCGCCCACCACGACGCCCTGGCGGCCCTGTTGCGCTTTCAGGCTTTCGATCTGGTCGGGCGGCAGGTCTTCGGCAATGTCCATGTCGCCGCCTTGCAGTTGCAGGCGGCGCGCCGAGGCCTCGGGCACGAACTTGATGATCACTTTGTTGAAGGCCGGCGCCGCTCCATTCGGATGCGGGCTTTTGTCCATCACGATGCTTTGGCCCTTTTGCCAACTGCTCAGTTGGAAGGCGCCGCTGCCCATGGTGTGCCCCGCCAGCCAGCCCTGGGCCTTGTCGCCGTTTTGTTCGTATTGCATCACTTTCGGGTTGACCACCGACGCGCCATCGATGGCCAGGATCGACAGGAAAGGCGCAAAGCCGGTCTTGAGCTTGAAGCGCACGGTCGACGCGTCGGGCGCGCTGACCTCGAGGCCCGGGGGGAAGGGTTCGGAAGGGCCTTTTTTCAAGGCCAGCAAACGCTCGAAGGAGAACTTCACCGCCTGGGCATCGACCGGCGAACCATCGGCGAATTTGCTGCCCGGCTTGAGCTTGAAGTCCCAGGTCATCGCGTCTGGCGAACTACTCCAGCTTTGCGCCAAATCGCCTTCCAACTCGCTGGAAGCCTTGCCGTCATGGACCTTGTAGCGCACCAGACGCTGGTATGCCGGGTATGTGACCGTCCAGTCGTTGTTGTCCATCGTGACGGCCGGATCCAGGTTTTGCGGATCGGCCGATTTGCCGATCACCAAGATGTCTTTGGCGGTTTTGGCCAGCACGCAAGTGCCGCCCGATGCCGCGGCCAAGACGACGGCGAACAGCATCGATAGCTTGAGTTTCACGGGGGGCTTCCTTTTCTTGGCAGTGGTTGGAAATCCTGATCGGAATCAGGCCGGAATCAGGTCTGGAATTGGCCGAACAGCTCCTGCGCTTCGGACAGCAACTGCAGTTGCCGGCGCACCGGCTCGCCCAGCGTGTCAATGACATCCTGCACCAGCATGTGCAGGCAAAAATGCAGCGCCATCGTCGGCCGGAAGAAAAAGCCGGGTTCAGACGGCAAGGTGACCACGAAGGCGGTGATGCCGGCGGCCCAGTTGCAATGCTCGTCGCAAAAAATGATCACCTCGGCGCCCTGCTCGCGCGCCACTTTGGCCAGCACCGGGCCGTTGCGCCCATAGCGGAAGTGATCGATGATGATCAGCGTGCGCCTTGCCGAACGGTCGGCAAAAAACGGCGCATAGACGCCATCCGCACCATCGAGTTCATGCACGTTGGCGCGGATGTAGTTGAGCCGGCTCACCAGCCCGTGGGCCAGGTAGCTCATGGTCTGAAAGCCTGCGGCGAACACACTGTCCGAATGCGCTATCAGTTCCACGATCCTGGCCCACATCGGCGTCGACCGGTACTGCGCGGCTTGCCGGATCGCCGTCACGGCATCTTTCACATCGCCGTTCTTGTCGAGCAGCGTGCGCTGCCTCTGAAACTGGTCGAAGCGGCTGCCAATGGCACTGGGCACCTGGCTCGCAAAACGCTGCCTGACCGCTTTCTTGACGGCAGCGGCACTGTCGAAACCCAGCTTTCTGAAAAACCGGGTGACCGTCATCGGACTCACGAACGCCCGCTCGGCGATGGTGTTGGAGGTTTCGACGAGAATCGCATCCGGGTTGGAGCGCAGGTAGACGGCAACCCGCTGTTCGAGCTGGGTCATTGTCGATTGCCGCTCAGCGATCAGGGTTTGAAAGTCTTTGGCCACGTCGAAGGGGTCGTCATGCGCGCAGGGCGCGTCTTGCAAGGGACAGGGGAAACGCCGGAGATGCCGATGAATGCCGATGAATGCGCCGATGAACGCATTCGACGCGATAGGCCCGTCCCCGTCCATCGCAAAAACGCCCGGTCAAGGGCGCGGTGAAGGCAGACGGCAGATGGCGCCAAGCGGCATTTTGACAGACACCAATAACTGATACTTACATATCGGTCAATAACAAAAATCGCGACCCTTCCCGTTCGCGGCACGCGGCGCGCGGCATTCCGGGTCCGGCCGGAGCGCCCGCCAATGCGCCGGACAAAAGTGCGATGCGATGACTTCGGGTGATGGCCTCGGGCGATGCCCCGGGCGATGGTTGTGCGCAAGATAAAATATGATATATCATGCAGCGCATCGCCAACCGCCAAGGATTCCGAATGCCGCCCGTTGCCGCGCAAGCACTGTCCAACCGCCAGGACGCCCGGTGGCGCCAACGCGCAGCCAAGGTGCTGCCAGGCGGAATGACGGGCCATCTGAACGCGGCGGCGCTGCCGGCGGGCTACCCGCAGTTCTTCGAGCACGGGCAGGGCTGCCGGGTTTGGGATGTGGACGGCAATGCCTACATCGACTTCATGTGCAGTTGGGGCCCGAACCTGCTGGGCCACCACCATCCGCAGGTCGATGCGGCGGCGCGGCGCCAGCAGGCGCTGGGCGACTGCCTCAACGGCCCGACCCCGCGCCTGGTCGAACTGGCCGAGCGCTTCGTGGCGCGCAGCGCGCACGCCGACTGGGTGCTGTTCCAGAAGAACGGCACCGACGCCACCACCGTCAGCCTGATGGTGGCGCGCGCCGCCAGCGGCAAGCGCAAGGTGCTGGTCGCCGCCAGGGCCTACCACGGCTCCGACCCATGGTGCACGCCGGTGTCGGCCGGCGTCACGCCCGAGGACCGCGCCCACCTGATCCGCTACGGCTACAACGATGTCGCCAGTCTCGACGCTGCGGCCGACGCCGCAGGCAACGACCTGGCGGCCATCGTCTGCGCGGCCTTCAATGCTGTGCATTGCGCAACTGCCCGACGGCACCGAACTGCGCGCGCGGCTGCCCGAGCCGAGCCGCGTCACGGTGTCCGCCGGCGACCGTAATAGCGCGGGGTCAGTCCGCTATTTTTTGGAAAGGTGCCTGTCAATGTGGTTTTGGCAACGTAATTCCAGATACCAAGGGCGTCCAAGCATGCCCGATGCATCCACACAGGCACCCAGACGGCCATCGGCCTGAATAGAAGCTTCCAGTGCTCTGGCGGCGATGTCGATTTTCGTGGCGGCATCGGCAAGATAGGCGTCGTCATAGCAACGCGCCTCGACATAGCGGGCATAAATTTCAAGGAAACGAGAATCCTGCCGTTCCTGCTCAAGAAAAGCGGGTTCGTCATAGAAGCCGGGGGCCGTGAAAGAAATTCCCCGGTCGGAGAATATTTTTCCAGGCAGCGTTGTCCCTGGGTATTGGAGAGTTTCCAGGGCACGCCTAACTTTCAAGCGTAGTCTGAGTCTCGACTGGCATTTTTTCGATCACGCTCAAATAAGCTGCGGCGGTCGCATCAGGCTGACGCCGCCCCTGCTCCCAGCCTTTGAGTGTTGCCAGAGGGATATGGTAGGTCGATGCGAACAATTGCTGCGACATCTTCAGGCGCGCACGCAGGCTGCGCACATTGGGAACATGCACCACATGGACCCGCGCGTCCTTCGATTGTCCCTTGGCATGGGCTACGGCCTGGTTCAGGCCCTCGATCAGATCATCACCAAAATTCGTTTCCATCTCAATCTCCTTTCACGGCGTGGTGTTCTTTCAGAATTGCCGTCAATTTCGTCACTTGCTTTTTTTGATCCGGCGTCAAATCAACGTTTGCAGCCTTGGCGTAGGCCGACAGCATGTAGATCGGGGCGTCCGTGTGGTAATAAAAATAAATCACACGGGCACCGCCGAGTTTACCAATGCCTGCCCGTCCCCATCGCAGCTTTCGAACGCCACCCGTTCCCGGAATGACATCCCCGCTTTCAGGATTGCGGGCGACGTAATCAATCAATTCGGCCCGTTCCTCATCTGTCCAGATCGCCCCTGCCGCAGTCAGGAACGCAGGGATCTCAACGATGGTGATGGGCTTTGTCTCCATTCCTTATACTACGTCATTGACGCCCTTTTGGCAAGGAAAAAAGACGTCATTGACGCCTAGTGTCGCGTCACCGATCAGATGTCGTAGGCTGCGCGCAGCCATCGGAGCGTAGCGCAAGGCGCATCGCGCAGCCAATACCGAGCGTATTGGCAAGCGATGCAACGCCGCGATGCGCTTCGATGGCCAGCGCAGACC